>ERZ887942.2946-NODE-2946-length-10184-cov-4.055089_pt1 | contig 10184 bp, 11 predicted proteins | sample MGYA00521099_ERZ887942 | MGnify/ENA primary metagenome ERZ887942 (study PRJEB32303, sample SAMEA104408605) | aquatic metagenome | biome: Brackish water; feature: Pelagic; material: water | place: Baltic Sea | collected 2014-06-07T06:48:00 | depth 16,251 m ... | reverse complement strand
GCTGCGTGGATAGGATGGTTTAAAAAACGGTCTTAGTCTTGATCTTCGTTAGGCTCCAGCGTGATGCGGATGTGGCAAGTACGACGCTTGATCGCGCTTGCAGATCCCCGAGCACGCGGTTTAAAACGACGGAAGGAAGGACCATCCGTCACCGTGGCCTCACAGATGACCAAGCCATCTGGATCCAAATCATGATTGTTTTCCGCGTTTGCGGCGGCGGCCTTCAGCGTCTTACCGATGAGTTGAGCTGCCTTACGTGGCGTGAAATTCAGCACATTGATCGCCTGAGACACGGGTAGGCCCTGGATTTCCCGAGCGACGTCACGTGCTTTGAGCGGTGAAATCCGTGCTGCTTTGTAGGTCGATGTTACTTTCATGTTACTTCGTTGATTAATTAAACTCCTTTGGGATCGACCTTCACAGCATCGTCTACCATGATGTTATCGTTAGGGTCATTCATTTCCAGGATAATGGCTCCCGAGACGGCATCTCGCACATCGATCACAATGGCCGAGCCAACGACGCGATCTTTGCGATGAATCTTAACAGGTGTTCCAATCAGTAGGCCTTGGTTCTTACCAACATCGACCACTACTAAGTTAAAGTCTTTCTTAACTGTGATAACTTTGGCTTCGGCGAGCGTCTTCTCATCCAAGCGGTCATCACGGACACTGATACCGACAGCTTCGTCGGCTGAGCGCAGTGTGCGTTCGACCTCCAATCGCGCCTGAGCATCCTCACTCACTGCGTTCTTCAAGAAGGCTTCCACAGAGGAAGTCAGAGCAACGAGCGCATCAGCCAACTGCTCCTTTTCCCCTTCTACGAGGCGAAGATTAGATGCAGCTTTGATGAGACGATCCTTGACTCCATTCTCCTTATCAAAGGCATCCGTGCTGAGTAGCTCAAGGTTAAGCAGGGCCTGCTTATAATGCCCACTCATATCTTCAAGCTCCGTCTTCGCTGAGACCAAACTACCGGCAAGTTCGCGATTGGCGTTCAGCAGATTCTTCACCTTCTCTTCCAGACGGTGATTGTCGAGCAGCACAGCATGCAGCTTCTTTTCCAAGCCTTCGATCAGCTCCAAAGACTCCTCTACTGCGATCGCAGACTGATTCTCTGACAGAGACACCTGTCCGTTGATCGCACACAAAGCACTGCCACACGCCACTCCAAGGAGCGCGGCCCAGACTTTGAAACGATTGAAACGGAGAGTCATTGTCAGTGAATGGAAATGAACGTGACTACTTCTTACCTTGACCGCCGTGGGCGATGAATTTGCAGGTCGGCGAGAATTCGCCAAGTTTATGGCCCACCATGTTCTCAGTGACGTAGACGCTAATGAACGACTTACCATTGTGAACGAGGAAAGTGTGCCCGACGAAGTCAGGAATGATCAACGAGTTGCGCGACCAAGTCTTGATCGGCTTCTTGTTGTCGTCGGAAGCCTGCTTATCAACTTTAGCCAGAAGCTTGTAGTTGACGAACGGCCCTTTGCTGAGTGATCTGCCCATAAGAATAAAATATTAGGAATCGATGAGTGCTAGAATTAACGGCGCTTGCTGCGGCGGCTCGACACGATGAAACGGTCACTGGCTTTCACCTTATCGCGGGTGCGTTGGCCTTTGGCGTGCCCCCAAGGACTCTTCAAGTGCTGACGACCACCGCCAGACTTACTCTTACCCTCACCACCACCATTCGGGTGATCGACAGGGTTCATGCACATACCACGCACTGTCGGACGGATGCCCAACCAACGAGAACGCCCAGCCTTACCGCTGACAATGTTCATGTGCTCACCGTTACCGACGGTGCCAATGGTGGCATAACACTCTTCGTGAATCTTGCGGATCTCACCTGATGGCAGGCGAACCAAAGCATAGCCGGCCTCACGGTTAGTCAGGGTTGCTGACTGCCCTGCGCTACGGGCGACTTGCCCACCGCGGCCGGGCTGCAACTCCACATTGTGGATCGAAGAACCCAATGGAATGCTCTTCAGTGGCAAGGCATTGCCAACTTCAGGATCAGCTTTTTCGCCAGCTGCCACATTGAATCCAACTTCGAGTCCTGCAGGAGCAAGGATATAACTCTTCTGACCGTCCTTGTATTCGATCAACGCGATACGCGCTGAGCGATTAGGATCATACTCGATCGCGACCACTTTGGCAGCGTCATCACGACGCTTCCGCTTGAAGTCGATCAGACGATACTTCTTCTTGTGACCTCCTCCAACGTGACGACACGTGATCCGTCCCGTGTTGTTGCGGCCACCAGAACGTTTCTTGGGCTGCAACAAAGACTTCTCAGGTTCAGTCTTAGTGATCTCACTGAAGTCGGACCACATCTTGTAGCGGTTCGACGGAGTTACTGGCTTATAAGATTTTAAAGGCATGAGTCCTTTAGATTGGGAAAGGTTTTAATCAGATCCTTTGAAGGTTCCTTAGACGAGCTCGATCTGCTCGCCTTCTTTCAGTTTCACAACAGCTTTCTTCCAATGTGCTGTGCGGCCGAAGTCAGCACGACGCTCGCGCTTCTTCTTACCCCGATAATTGCAGGTACGGACACAATCGACTTTGGTCTTAAACAAACGCTCAACAGCGTGCTTAATCTCAAGCTTGTTCGCACCGCGATCGACCTGGAAGACATACTCATTATTCTCTTCAAGAAGGTATGTGGCCTTCTCGCTGAGACGGATGTTCTTGATGACTTGAAAGATATCTCTCATTTCTGGGTCCTACGGGCTAAGATTGGCAGGGCGCTCTCGGTCAAGACCACCTTATCGTAATGCAAGAGTTGCTCGACGTTGACTTCATCGGCGGTCATTAGCAAAGCGGGCTTCACATTCCGACCAGCAAGGTAGGTCTGCTCGTCAAAGGCTTGGCTTACCACCAAGACTTTCGCTGAATTCGCCATTCCGACGATCTCGCTGATGAAGCTTTTGGTCTTACCATCGGCAACGGAAAAATCATTCACAAACAGAGCATCGCCCTCTTCGATTCGAGCGCCCAACACCGCACGCAAAGCAAGCTTGCGAGTACTCTTATTGACTTGTTTGGAATAGTCACGTGGACGAGGCCCGAAGACCACACCACCACCGCGCCAAATCGGCGATGACGTGCGACCGGCACGTGCACGGCCAGTGCCTTTCTGACGCCAAGGCTTACGATTGGAAGCCTTAACCTCACCACGAGTCTTGGTATTTGCGCTACCGGTGCGTCGATTGGCGCGCTGCGCCACGACGACATCATGGACGGCCTGCGCCCCTTTGCCCTCGGACACCACGGCAATATCCGCAGTCTGGGCCTGATCTAATGTGAAAACTGAAGCTGACATGTTTTTAAATGGCTTCTAAGTTAGTCTTGTTTAGGCAACGGCCGTTTCTTAGCGGGCCGCACCACAATGTAACTGCCTTTCGAACCCGGCAGAGCGCCACTAATAAGCAGCACGTTATCTTCTTCGCGCACACCGACGACCTGCAGATTCTGCACCGTGCGACGGTAGTTCCCGTGACGACCGGGCATCTTGCGACCAGGCCAAATACGACCAGGCCAAGTGCCACAACCAACAGCACCAGGACGTCGATGCATCATTGATCCGTGGGTGGCTGGTGAGCCGTGAAATCCCCAACGCTTCATAACGCCCTGAAAACCTTTACCTTTGGTCACGCCGATAACATCGACATACTGATCCTTCTGGAACAGGCTAGCGGTCAATTCCTTCTGATCCTCTGCAGGCAAAGCCTCATCACTATCAAAACGGAATTCGCGAACACGCTTCTTAGGGGCCGCACCATGAGCAACAAAGTGGCCCTTCTCGGGCTTGTTTAGACGATCAGCTTTCTGATCATCAAAACCAACTTGCACCGCGGAATAACCATTCTTCTCAGAGGTCTTGCGTTGCACGATTTGATTGCCACTGACATCGACCACTGTGACGGGCACAGCGTTTCCATCTTCCGTAAAGATACGGGTCATGCCTAACTTCTTACCGATTAGTCCCAAACTCATGATGATGTCTCCGTCAGATTTTAATCGAAATGTCCACGCCAGCTGGCAGATTGAGCTTCTTCAGCTCATCCACTGTGCGAGCAGTAGGATCGACAATGTCCAATAGACGCTTGTGCGTCCGAATTTCGAACTGCTCAGCCGATTTCTTGTTAACGTGCGGAGAGCTGTTCACACTAAATTTTTCAATGCGCGTCGGCAACGGGATCGGCCCAGACACCCGGGCGCCGGTACGTTTCGCCGTATCGACAATCTCAAGCGTCGACTTGTCCAAAATGCGATGATCATAAGCCCGAAGGCGAATCCGTATGGTCTGGTTTTCCATGTGTCCGAGGTCGTTGGTGGTAAAATATAAGCGTTATGCAGTGAGACCCATGCCAAGTTGTTCAACAAGCGCTTCAAGCACGTGAGATGGGACCGGTTCGAATTGAGATGGCAGCATCGTATAATCCGCCCGTCCGCGACTCAGCGAGCGAACATCCGTAGCATAACCAAACATGGTTGCCAGCGGAACTGACGCCTTTATCACACTCAATCCGTTATTGATATCGATATTTAAGATATTGGCGCGGCGACGATTGAGATCTCCCATGATATCGCCCTGAACTTCCTCAGGGCAAGTGACATCAACAGCCATGATAGGCTCTAACAATTGACACTGCGCCTTCTTAAAAGCATCGCGCATGGCAAAGATGGTCGCCATCTTAAACGCCTGCTCAGTGGAATCAACCTCATGGCTCTCGCCATCTAGCAAATCAACATGAAGATCAACCACGGGATAACCAGCGATGCTACCATTCATCAAGGACTCCTTGATCCCAGTCAAACATGGCGGGATGAACTCCTTAGGAATGGTGCCACCAGTGACTTTGTTTTCGATGGTCAATCCTTCGCCACGCTTGTTCGCTCTGACGGCCAGAATAACTCGAGCAAACTGTCCCTTGCCACCACTCTGCTTCTTCAGCAGCCCATCCCCCTTAACAGGTTCAGACACAGTGACAGTTTCCCGGTAAGCAATCTGTGGCTTGCCAGCATTGGCATCGACACTGAACTCGCGACGCATGCGCTCTTTCAACACCTCAAGGTGCAACTCGCCCATGCCAGAAATAATCGTCTGACCTGTCTCTTCGTCAGTTTTGACGACAAAGGTAGGATCCTCTTCAGACAAACGCTGCAAAGCAGTACTCATCTTCTCCGAATCCACAGTGGTGCGCGGCTCAATAGCCATCGAGATCACCGGTTCTGGAAATGAAGGCGGCTCCAATAAGATGGCGCGGGAGCTATCACAAAGCGTATCACCAGTGACCACATTCTTTACGCCAACCATCGCCGCAATGTCCCCCGAATAACAGGTTTCAATTTCGGTGTGCTTGTCAGCCTGAATTTGGATCAGACGCCCCACTCGCTCTTTACGACCCGTGCGCGGATTGCAAACTTGATCCCCTTTGGAAACAGATCCGGAGTAAACACGGAAGAATACCAACTTCCCAACAAACTTATCTGCCCACAACTTAAAGGCCAAACAGCAGAACGGCTCCGAGTCACTAACAACTGCCTCGATCACCTCAGACTCATCCTTGGGCGACTGCCCTTTCATTGCCGGAATATCCAAGGGGCACGGCAAGTAATCCACCACAGCATCCAGCAAGTATTGGACCCCCTTATTCTTAAAGGCCGAACCGCCAACCACGGGCACAATCAAATTAGCAATGGTCGCACGACGCAGAGCTGATTTGACATTCGCCTCCGTAATGGGCTGCTCTTCTAGAAATTGCAGCCCAAGCTCTTCATCAAGCTCAACCAATTGCTCCCGCAATGCATCAAAGGCCTCATCTGCGATCGCTCGCTGGTCTCCAGACAACTCCTCAACCACATATGTAGAACCAAAGGTATCGTCATCTTTAAAAAGAATTGCCTTTTTATTGACGATATCAATCTGCCCTAACAGATCCTCCTCAGCTCCAATAGGAATCAGGATAGGCCAAGCGTTGGCTTTCAATTTATCGCGCAGATCTTTCACCACACCATCAAAGTCCGCTCCAACCCGATCCATCTTATTGATGAATGCGAGGCGAGGCACACCATACTTCACCGCTTGACGCCACACCGTTTCGGACTGCGGCTGAACACCTGCGACACCACAGAAAACGGCAATCGCACCATCCAGAACTCGCAGCGAACGCTCAACCTCAGCCGTAAAATCAACGTGCCCTGGTGTATCAATGATATTGACGCGCAGCGTCTCGCCCTCGAGCGACTTCACCACACCCGCCTCAGGCAACTGCTTCCATTCACAGGAAACAGCCGCGGATGTGATGGTAATCCCACGCTCTTGCTCTTGCTCCATCCAGTCCGTGGTGGCATTGCCATCATGGACCTCACCAATGCGATGAATACTCCCCGTATAGAACAGAATACGCTCCGTCAGGGTGGTCTTGCCCGCATCAATGTGTGCTGCAATCCCAATATTCCGCGTACGCTCCAACTTGTGGGAACGCTTCGGTGAATTGGGATTCTCAGACATGAAGTAGGGAGGAGAAAGGTAGATTAGTTGGACCGCGATTTACCAGCGGAAGTGAGCAAAGGCGCGATTGGCCTGAGCCATCTTGTGAGTCTCGTCACGCTTGCGAACAGCACTGCCCTGATTCTTAGCAGCCTCCTTAACCTCATTAGCCAAGGCCACATGCATAGGAACCCCTTTACGACCACGCGCATAGGTAAGGATCCAACGCATCGCCAAGGATTCCTGACGAGCCACGGTTACCTCCATCGGCACCTGATAAGTTGCACCACCCACACGGCGAGACTTCACCTCCACGCGAGGCTTGGAATTCTCAATCGCTCGGTTCAACACCTCTAGCGGATCGACATTGTCGGAACCTTCGTTAGAAGCATCAATTGCACTGTAGACAATGCGCTCAGCGAGCGACTTCTTGCCAGAGCGCATGAGCTTATTGATCAGCTTTGCCACCAATGGACTCTCATAGCGAGGATCTAGGAGGACAGGCTTGTGATAAACGCGTTTTCTGCGGGCCATGTTAGGAAATCGTTAAATTCAGATCAGTAGAAATTACTTGTCACCAGCCTTGGGACGCTTCGCCCCATACTTGGAACGACCGCTGCGACGATTGCTGACACCCAAGGTATCCAAAGCACCGCGCACGATGTGATAACGCACACCCGGCAAGTCTTTCACACGACCGCCGCGCACTAGCACGACAGAGTGCTCTTGAAGATTGTGCCCCTCACCGCCAATGTAGGCAATCACCTCTTGGCCATTGGTGAGACGAACTTTAGCCACCTTACGCAAAGCCGAGTTTGGCTTCTTAGGCGTTCTAGTCATCACCTGAAGACAAACGCCACGACGCTGTGGGCATTTGGAGAGCGCTGGAGCCTTCGACTTTTCGACTGGCTTCTTTCTCCCCTTACGAACGAGTTGATTGATTGTAGGCATGAATGCTGCTTCTATGGGTTTCGACGACAGACCGCCCGGTACATAAGTCACCCATGAAGAGCTGCCTTATTCTCCGGGATGCGCCCGATAATCGTCCCTTCCTCCGTTGCAAGTTTGGCGCTCCGGGGAGGGAGCGCGCACTATATGAATCGCTTTGCTACTGGCAAGACATTTGTTCGCAATCTTTGAAGTTATTTTGAACGAAGCCATTCAGCGTGATGCTATCTATAGAAACCGCTTAAAATGCAGGAAATGATAGCGGCTCGAACGCTTTCTCAGGGGGATCCAAATTATTTAAGGTTGGATTTTTAACGCATAGTCCGCATAATATGCTTTTATGAGATCCTGGACCGCTCATCTTATCGCAACGTCGGCCTCCATTTTTGGATATTTAGGCCTGGCGTCAGCCCAATTATCCCCTCCTGAGGTCTCCTTCTCGGAGACCGAGGTTCAGATTCGCTGGCCAGCGGACCTGAATGTGATGCTTCAGATGGCCAATTCACTGGACGGCTCGTGGCGTGACCTGCCCAGCTCACTCGATTCTGGTCAGTTCACCGGCGTTCGCGAGGCTCAGAAAACCTTTTATCGCTTGGTCGAAGTGACGAATGAGGCCGCCCACTTGTTGCGCCTGCAGCAGCAAGTCACTGATCGGGTAACTGACCAGATTCGTCGTGCGACCCAGTCGGACATCAACCCAACAGTCCCGATCAATGAGCAATCCAATGATGGCGACTTCGCAACACCAGGCTCCACCTTCGCTTGGATTTCCCAGCCAGGAATGATTCGCACTTACCGGGACACAAACGAAGAACAGGCCTTCCCACTATTCTCACACAAGGACTCGACTCTGAATCCAAATAGTTTGGACCTTCTTCAACTGAAGAACTCTATTTGGGGCCATCTTGGCAATCCACTCCGCGGCACTGATCTCAATGCTCCTGACATCACGTCGGCGGGCGACACCATCTTCCCTATTTTAGATCCTCGCCTTTTCACTGAGGATCAAGTCGAAGGCCTAACCATTCTTGCTCACCCCAACGCCAACCTCGAGGAAGCGCTACCGATGCCAGTATCCTGGCTCTATCAACTGCGCGATGGGACTCTCGCCACCATGAATGCTGAAGGGAAGCTCGAAAGCGTGACCCAACCCAGCCCGGACAATCCGGTCGTCGCACGAATGGCTTACTGGACCGATGACGAGTCCTGCAAGATCAACGTCAACACAGCCTCAGAAGCCATTCCCTGGGACACACCACGCGCTGAGTCGGAAGAAGAGCGATCCTTTGGTAAACGCCAACCCATGACCGGAGAGGTGTATCGCTATTCAGGACATCCAGCCACGACCTGTCTGAGTAGTGCCCTGTTCCCTCACTTTTACGCCAGCGAGTACGAGCCCCAAGTGAACCGCCTCTCTGAAGAACAACTCAGTTCCGTGCACGCTCTTTTGGAGCACGAATTCGAAACAATCGATCACTGGGCTGATCACACTTCAGGGGACGCGCAGCTCAGCGAGCTCCCTCACATTCATCGGCTTCAAGGCCTTATCACCACGGATAGCAATGCTCCCGAGACCAATGTGCATGGCCGACCACGCATGAGCGTTTGGCCGGTGCATGAGAATGTCAGCAGCGATTTTCAGAGCAATTATGATCGAGCCTCCAGCGCTACCGCCGTCCTAAACAATGAGCGCTATTACTTCCAACGCCAAGATCCCAAGTCGCCCTACACTGATTTCTATCTTACTGGAGATCGCAACAATGCCAGACTTTATCAGTATGTGATGAGTCAAGTCTATCGCAAGATCCCAGGCATTGGTGGCTCCTTGGCTCAGAAATACGGTTCGAACATGCGTTACTTTAACTTCGAAGACTCTTTCGAACACAAGTTCGATCACACGCAGAACTTGCTGATGATGTTCGATTACATTCGCGGGGTCAATCTGTTCGATGGTCAAGTGACCAATCCATTCGTGCCGATTTCTTCCATGGGGCAAGTGACCGGGCTAAGCATGTTAGGCCGCGACCTGGAATCAGATGACGGCATCAGCCAGCATGAATCTAAGTTTCTAGGACCAACGCTAGAACCGAAAGGCATTGGACGAGACTATGTCGTTTCAGAAGTTGCCCTTGTTCTCTACCAAACTGCCGAAGTAACCCTCACCGATTGGAATAATGGCACACCCAGATTCAGGCCCGCTTCAGGTGTCTCTGGAGATGTGAGGGTCATCGAAGAAGTCATTTCTAACAAGCACCCCACATACGCAGCATGGAAAGGACGCGAGTTTGGGCCAGAAGACCAAGGCAAGACATTCAAATACATTGAAGCCGGACTTATACCGGAGTTGTTCTGTGTTGGACAAGGCTACCATCCGATCAAGCCACGCCTTTCGATGCGGTTGCAGACTGGCGGCAAGGGCTACAAACGAGGCTTGGACGAATTCTCCGGGCTGCGTGTCAATGGCATCCCCCTTCTGCTATGGGGCAACAGCGTCGAAACGCTCGATGAGCAGTTTCGCGGCCCGGTGATTAGCACCATCGATCCTGCCAGGAACACCGCAATCGACGACGTCCCTCTTGGTTGGTTCGCTTGGGGAGGCCGAGGAGGTCCCCGCATCACACGCTTTGGCACCTTCAGTATCAGCCGCGACGATCCGGGCTTCGTTTCTACCAACTTTCTCGCCAATGGCCTTGGCCCCCTGTCCCATTTCTATTGCCAATCGGGTGTCATCG
>ERZ887942.2945-NODE-2945-length-10184-cov-21.762760_pt1 | contig 10184 bp, 10 predicted proteins | sample MGYA00521099_ERZ887942 | MGnify/ENA primary metagenome ERZ887942 (study PRJEB32303, sample SAMEA104408605) | aquatic metagenome | biome: Brackish water; feature: Pelagic; material: water | place: Baltic Sea | collected 2014-06-07T06:48:00 | depth 16,251 m ... | reverse complement strand
ATGACCAGAAATGACAGAGCTTCCGGATTTGAGACAGGTGAGGTCACTGGTGGCGGTTGCCGAGACCGAGAGCTTTACCAAAGCCGCCGAGAGGCTTGGCGTGACGCAGTCGGCGGTGAGCCATTCCATTCGGGCGCTGGAGACCCAGCTCGATTGCCAGTTGGTGGAGCGTGCGGGGAAGCGGGTGGCGCTTTCGCAGAACGGGACCATTTTGCTGCGTCGGTTTAAGGCGGCGATTGCGGAGCTGGAAAAAGCCCAAGACGAATTGGGTCTTTTGAAGCGCTGGGGACAGGGGCGTCTCCGGGTGGGGGCGACGCATACGCTGTGCACCTATCTGTTGCCGGCGGTGATGCAAAAATTTCGCGAGCTTTATCCGCGGTGTGAGATTCATATCGAGTCGGGTGATACCTCGGAGTTGATTGAGTCGTTGGATCACAGTGAGATCGATCTCGTCCTCGGGATGGGTGGGCGTGAGCCGGGGTGGACCCGTTTTGATCCTATTTTTGAGGATGAATTGGTTTTTGTCGTTTCGCCCGAGCATCCGTGGGCGAAGGCGGGGACGGTGGCAGCCGAGGAGGTGGGGAAGGAATCCTTCCTCGTTTATGCCCGTGCCAGTGAGACGTATCGTTATCTGAAGTCGTCCTTCGAGGAAGCGGGAGTTCGTTTGAGGCCGAGTCTGAGTCTTGGTGACATGGGGGCAATCAAGGAGATGGCCAAGGTGGGTGTCGGAGTGGGGATTGTGGCTCCGTGGGTGGTGAAGGACGAGATTGCCAAAGGCGAGTTGGTGGCATTGCCGCTGGGAATTGCAAGTCGGCGCAGGCCCTGGGGCTTGCTCTGTCACGAGGGACGCCAGCTCACGATGGTCGAGGAAGATTTTCTGAGAATTTGCCGCAATGTCACAAAAACCCTGACCGGCGCGCAGAACGGGGATTGATGTTCCCGGTTTGGGACGTCAGGTTCACGTGATGAAAGTCACCGCAATTTCACTCTCCTTTGTCCCGGTGGTGACCCGGATGCCATTGAAGTTTGGTGACCAGACTTTGACCGAAGTCAGCTGCGCGCGGGTGGGCCTTGAGGTGGAGAGTGAAGGAAGGACGGCGACGGGTTGGGCGGAGACCCCGCTGAGTGTGGCCTGGGTTTGGCCATCGTCGCTGGGGTATCAGGAAAGAGAGGATCGCTTGAAGGGGTTCTGCGAAGTTTTGCGGGTGGATTTAGTGGGAAAATTGGAGGAAGGGCATCCTTTCGTGGCCGGGCATCGATACCTCGAGGATCAATTGCAGGACCGGTTGGATGAGGAGAATACGGGACGCGAAGAGGGGGTGCACATGCCTCATCTGGCGGCGCTGGTTTGTCTCTCGGCGTTCGATCTTGCGCTCTATGATGCCTTCGGAAAGTTGCATGATGTCGGAGCTTTCGAATTTCTTGATCAAGAGTGGTTGGGTGAGAAAGATCTCAGCCATTTTTTGGAGCCGGCGGAGAAATTTGTAGGGAAATACCCGGCGGATTATCTCGTGAAGCCGGAGATGAAACAGCCGGTTTGGCATCTGGTGGGTGGGCTGGACCCGATCACGGAGTCGGAGCTGACAGGCGCCGAGCCGGATGATGGTTACCCGGTTCTGCTACGTGACTGGATTCGGCGCGATGGCTTGAAATGTCTTAAGATCAAGCTGCGCGGAAATGACCTGGAGTGGGATTTTCAGCGTCTCGTGGACATCGGGAAGATTTCGCTGGAAGAAGGGGTGACTCATCTCACGACGGACTTCAATTGCATGGTCACCGACCCTGATTATGTGAATGAAATCCTTGATCGCGTGGCGGCAGATTATGCGGAGATTTACGAGCGGATTGTCTATGTGGAGCAACCCTTTCCCTACGATCTCGAGGCCAATCAAATTGATGTGCATTCGGTGAGTGAGCGGAAGCCCTTGTTCATGGATGAAAGTGCGCACGATTGGCGCTTTGTGAGGCTGGGTCGTGAGTTGGGCTGGACGAGCGTGGCTTTGAAAACCTGCAAGACATTGACGGGAGCACTTTTAAGTCTGTGTTGGGCGAAGGAGCACGGCATGACGCTGATGGTGCAGGATTTAACGAATCCCCGCCTGGCGCAGGTGCCTCATGTTTTGCTGGCGGCTTATGCGGGGACGATCTGCGGAGTGGAGAGCAATGCGATGCAGTTTTATCCGGAAGCCTCGGCGGAGTTTTTGAAGGTGCATCCGGGCTTGTATCAGAGACGGGGAGGGGTTTTGGATCTCAGTACCTTGAGCGGTCCGGGATTCGGATACGCCGGGGTGGAGGAGATTTAATTTTTCTTTTCGACGGGTTTGGTGCGGATTTTTTGCTGATCTTTGGGAGAAGTGGGAATCAGACAATCCGGGGCAAACTTTTTGGTTAGGGTTGGAATTGAGTTTTTTTGATCCCTCCCGCACAATCTGTCCAGATGAGTGTGAAGGATCAGTTGAAGGGGATGTTGTTGGAAAAGTCGGTGCGAACGGGGGATTTCACCCTGGCTTCCGGGAAGAAGAGTGACCTTTATGTGGACTGCCGGGTGACGGCCATGGACAATCGGGGCGCGCAGTGGATTGGGGAGTGCGGCTGGGATCTCGTAAGAGAAAAAATTGAGGCGGAAGGGCTGGAGGTGAATGCCATCGGCGGCATGACAATGGGTGCCGATCCCATCTCACTGGTGGTGGGAATGGCGAGCGCGGAAGATGAGAAGGCCTTGCAGGTTTTCACGGTCCGCAAGGAGCCGAAGGGTCACGGACGCGGGAAGCAAATCGAGGGAAATTTTAAAGAAGGCGACAAGGTGGTGGTAGTCGATGATGTCATCACGACCGGCGGCTCGACCCTGAAAGCCATCGAAGCGATCCGGGCGGCGGGTGGCGAGGTGGTCTTTTGCCTGGTTCTCGTGGATCGAGAGGAAGGAGGACGCCCGGCGATCGAAGCGGACGGAGTGCCGGTGGTGAGTATTTTCACACGGACGGAGCTTTTGGGGTAGGGAGCGTTTCGCCTTTGCTCAAGGAGGGTGAAGGCGTCATACCATCCCCATGACCAAATTACTGATCACAGGGCTTGTTGTGGGAATCTGTGCCGGCCTTGTTGGGGCGCTTTGCGGAGTGGGGGGAGGCATCGTCATGGTGCCGGCCTTTGTCTTTGCCCTTGGGATGGGACAGAAGACAGCGGTGGCGACTTCGCTGGCGATCGTGGTGGTGTCGGGGCTTTCCGGGAGCATCAACAACGCCTTGAAATCTGATTTGATTCGGTGGGAGGTTGTCGCGGTGACCGCTGTCGGAGCAGCGGCGGCATCATGGTTCGGCGCGGATTTGATGCGGAGTCTGTCCAATGTGCAGCTCCAGAAGGGGTTTGGCCTCCTCTTGGTGGTTGTCGGGGTGAGGATGCTCTTGATGAAAAGTTAATCACGCTTAGTTTCCAGCCGTGGATTCAATCACGCAGGCAGCCCTCGGAGGCGTAGTGGGCGAGCTGGTGCTCGGTCGCAAGATTGGTTGGAAGGGGATGGCGTGGGGGCTCTTCTTTGGAACCCTGCCGGACTTGGATATTATCGTGTTCCCCTGGCTGGATCGGATGGAGCAGCTTCGCTGGCACCGGGGCATCTCCCATTCGATTTTGATGATGGTGGTGGCCGGTTTTCTGTTTGCGAAGCCGTTGTCACTGTTGCATCGAAAAAAAGAGGTCAGTGCGAAGCGGGCGGGGTGGTTTGTTTTTTTGGTCTGGAGCACGCACGTTTTGATCGATGTTTTCACGAGTTACGGAACCCAGGTCTTTGAGCCTTTTTCCGACCAACGGGTGGCTTGGAGCAATCTCTTTATCATCGATCTTTTCTTCACCCTGCCTCTCCTGGTTTGTGTGCTCTCCTGGCCGTGGAAGGGGGTGGCGTTTTTGGTCGGGCGAATCCGGTGGAAGCGCGGGGACCGGGACCCGGAGGAGGAGCCGGATTTTCCTGAGTTTTCAACCCGCTGTGCGAAGGTGGCGATTTCGGTGAGTTGTCTTTATGTCCTGTTTAGCCTTGTGATGAAGCTTTGGGCTGTCGATCAGATCAAGGGTCACATGGCGGATGAGCTTCCGAATGGGAAGGTGGTCATGGTGGCTCCCACGCCCTTCAATACGTTGTTATGGCGTGGCTTGATCGAGACGGATGAGGCTTTCTTTGTGACCTATTGGTCACCCTTTGACCGGGAGCCGGCCAAGTATGATTTTTTACCGAAGCAACGGAATCTCGCGAGAATTTTTGAAGGTCGGAAGCCGTTCGAAACACTGAAGTGGTTTTCACGGGGATACTGGGTTGCCAGGCAGGGTCCGGAGGGAAAGGTGGTCTTCATTGACGTGCGATTCGGTGAGGTGCGGAATACCGGGACCAAGCAGCAGCTTCCAATGTTCCAATGGCATTTGGAGTATGATGAGGATGGCAGGTTGGCGGCTGAGTCCTACCGGCCGAGAGATTTGAAGATGAAACAAGCCCTCGGTTTGATGTGGCAAAGGATCTGGGGAAACAAGGAGGAGTGGGAATCGATAAAGTCTTTTTAGGATTTGCTCGCTCCTTTGAGGTGGTCTAGACCGAAACAAGAACTTTGAGCCGGAAACTCGCCATCGGAGACATCCACGGATGTCTCTCTTCCCTAAAAACCCTCCTGGCCTCGGTGGCTCCCACAGCGGAAGACACGGTCATCATGTTGGGTGATTACGTGGACCGCGGACCGGAAAGCAAGGGAGTCATTGATTATCTCATCAATTGGCCGTGGGAGGCAAAGCTGGTGCTTCTCAAGGGAAATCATGAGATCATCATGTCCGAGGCGACCTTCTCGGCCGAGCATCTCACCTATTGGTGCAATGTTGGGGGACTGGAAACGATTGCTTCGTATGACGCCAAGTTTTCCAATATCCCTAAGAGTCACTGGGAGTTTATCGAGGAAGGCCGGGCCTACCTGGAGACCAAGAAAGTGATCTATGTCCATGGCGGGGTCGCTCCAAAGAAGGCTCTCGCCAAACAGGATCCGGTCGACATGGCATGGCGGCGGTTTCCAGACGCCAAAAAGCACTTTTCGGGAAAGTTGGTTGTGTGTGGTCATACGATCCAGCGGAAGGGAGTCCCAACTGATTCCGGCCATACCATTTGTATTGATACCGCGGCCTGTCGCGGAGGGTGGTTGACCTGCCTCGAGGCAAAAACACGGCGATATTGGCAAGCCAATGAAAAGGGAAGAACACGCAACGGTGTCTTAAAGGGAGAAAAGAGCTCGAAAAAGAGTAAGGGCGCTAAGATTTCTTCCTCGCGAGAAAGTTGATTGAGCGGCTGATTTGAAACCAGCAGATTAGGCCAACGATCGCAGTGAGGCCCCAGGTTCCCAAGGCGATCAGGTGGCCTTGGTCCTTTAAGTTTACCGGCCATTCTTGAAGGAAGAGGTAAACGATGAGGAGTGCCTGGCTGATCAGAAAGAGAATGGGGAAAAGAAAGAAAAATGGTCTCAAAACCTTGCTTGCCGGGGCGAGCCCCGGGTGGGTTTTGACATTTTGGTTCCACAGCTTTGCCCATCCGAAGAGTGCCACAAAGCTCCAGAGGGCGTTGAAGATGGGGAAGAAGAGGAAGCGGACTGCCTTGCTGCCGGTCAGAGAGGCGCCGAACATGTGCATCATATCCCACGCGCGATGGAGATAAACGGTGGCGGTGAAGATCCAGCAGAGCAACCCGAGGCCGGCAAGCGAAAAGAGAATGGGTTTGATCTCCGGATCGGTGATTTTCCAGCCGGCGTAAAAGAGCCCGACCGTGACGGTGAGGATCAGAAGGAAAACGAGGAAATTGGTCGGACGAAGGTGGGGCAGGTAGAGTCCTCCCGGAGGGCCGTCGGCGATGGTGCGAACCTTGGGTGGCGCGTAGGGGTCTTCGTCACCGAGGTCGGATGGGGGAGGTTCGTCGACCCACTTTTTTTCAGGAGGAATAAGGCCGACGATGGAGGCGGCCTCCTGGAGTTCATTCCCCCCCAATTGCCAGGCCTTGTGATGGCCGAGTAGTTTCTTGTCGATGGCCAAAAGACGAAGTTCACGAAACTCCATGGGCCCGTATTGTTCGTCGTCGATCACACAGACCCAACTCGTGGATCCTGATGATCCACGCGAAGGTGGTTGGAAATTGCGTTGGGGAAGCTCGGCCACGAGGAGTTTCTCTTAGAAGTGGATGGCGTGACCATCAGCATCCAAAGTGGCCTCGTGAATCGCTTCGGCGAGGGTTGGGTGGGCGTGGATCGTCGCGTGAATGTCGTCAATAGTGGCTTCGAGCGAGAGAGCGAGACCCATTTCAGAAATAAGATCAGTGGCGTTTTCTCCGATGATGTGGGCGCCGAGCACTTCGCCATGTTCCTTGCCAAAGAGGAGCTTTACAAAGCCTTCGGTCTCGCCGCTGGCCTGGGCCTTGCCGAGTGCCTGGTAGGGGAATTTCCCGACCTTGTATTCGATTCCGGCCTCTTTGAGTGCGCGCTCGGTTTTGCCAACCGAAGCAACCTCGGGGTAGCAATAGGTGCAACCGGGAAAATCACCGACGCGGCGAACGGTGGCACCTTCGACGAACATGCCCTCGACACACTGCATGGCTTCGAAGCTGGCGGTGTGAGCAAGCCAAGGAGGGCCCGAGATATCGCCGAGCGCGTAAACTCCGGGGATTGAGGTCTCGTAGCGGTCGCCGATCTGAACCCAGCCACGATCAGTGAGTGCGGGTTGTTCTCCATCGGGAAGAACAGGTGACACCCCAATTGCGACGAGGCAGCAATCGGCGGTGATGTCCTTGGTCCCGCTGGAATTTTCAACAGTGATGGTGACCGAGGAGCCATTGTCCCTCGTTCCGGTCACTTTGGTGTCGGTGAGGCAGTTGATTCCGGCCTTCTTGTAGCTCTTGGTGATGGCGTCGGCTATTTCGTCGTCTTCGACAGGAAGGCAGTTGGGCATCATTTCCACGATGGTCACCTCGGTGCCAAAGGCATTGTAAAAGTAGCCAAATTCCATCCCGATGGCACCTGCTCCGATGATGACCATCGATTTTGGCTGCTTTTCGAGAATCATGGCCTCTTTGGAGGAAATGACGGTCGTACCATTGAAAGGGAGGCCGGGCATTTCACGGGATTTTGCTCCGGTCGCGATGATGATGTTTTTAGCCTCAAGAATCTCGGTCGAGCCATCTTCTTTTTTGACTTCCACCTTGCCGGCGGACTGGACCGAGCCAAATCCCTTCACGTAATCGACCTTGTTCTTTTTGAAGAGGAACTCAATGCCACCGGCAAGTCGACCGGCGACCTGCCGGGATCGTCCGATGATTTTGGACCAATCGTAGCTGAGATTGTCGAAACTCAGGCCAAATTTTCCGGCATCATGTTTGAGCTGATGGTAGAGATGGGCGTTTTTGAGGAGGGCTTTCGTGGGAATACAGCCCCAATTGAGGCAGGTGCCGCCGGCGCGCTCCATTTCGACACAGGCCACTTTTTTCCCAAGCTGACCGGCCCGGATAGCAGCGACGTATCCGCCGGGTCCACCACCGATAACGACAAGATCGTAAGACATTGAGGGACGGTGGAGAGTCGGACGGAAAAATCAAGAGTGAATCGGATCTACATCTTTCGCTTTCCCGGTTTGCCAAACCGGACCAAGCTCCCGTGTGGCAGATGGTAAAAAGAAGCAAGGCAGGGGAAAGCACCAGCCGATGGGGTTGGAGATTCTCTACGAGGACCGTGATCTCATTGTGGTCAACAAGGCGGCGGGGCTTTTGACAATGGGAACAGGGCGTGATGGCGGGCGAACCGCCCATGCGGCGCTGGATGACTACGTCAAAAAAGGGAACTACAAGTCCCGTGAGCGGATCTTTATCGTTCATCGGCTTGATCGTGATACTTCAGGGGCTCTGGTCTTTGCGCGAAGCGAGGAGGCCAAGCGGACGCTGCAGGACAACTGGGAGAAGGCGGAAAAAACCTACCTTGCCTTCGTCGAAGGCCATCCTGATCCGGCCGAAGGAATCATTGAGAGCTATCTCGCTGAAAACGAGGCCCGCCGTGTCTTCTCAACCACCGACAAACGTAAGGGGAAGCTCTCCAGCACCCAATACAAAGTCGTGAAGGAAGTCGGAAAGCGCACTTTGCTCGAGGTGACCCTTCTCACCGGTCGCAAAAACCAAATCCGGGTCCACCTTGCCGACAAAGGATGGCCCATCGTCGGTGACGGGAAATACGGTCGTAAAATCCGTGATAACAAACGCCTGGCCCTCCACTCGCAAACTCTGGCCTTTGACCATCCCTTCAGTGGAAAACGGGTGACTTTTACCGCTCCGGTGCCGGCGACGTTCTATAAAATGGCCGCGGCTCCGGAACCCGAATCGCCCAAGGGAGAGAAAAAGCGGAAGAAACCATGATTTCCTGGCCCGAGCGGCTCCTTGCGCCTTTTCAGCGTCAAACTTCCTCCGGGCGATATCTGCCGGAGGTCGACGGTCTTCGGTGTCTGGCGGTGGTGATGGTGGTGCTTTTCCATCTCCATGGCTTTTTTGCGACTTATGAAGAGCCCTCCACCGTGCCGGATCTGCTTGCCGCCGGCCCGGGCGCAGCGATGCAATATCTTCCCCATGCTTTCATTAGCCGGGGGTGGTTTGGCGTTCAGATTTTTTTCGTGATCTCGGGACTTGTTCTCTCGCTTCCATACGCGGCGCACTCCCTCCATGGTGAGCCCCGTCCGTTGGTTCGTCGCTACTTTCGCCGCCGCCTGATCCGGATTGAAGTGCCGTATTTTATAGCGCTAACCTTTTCCCTGGGGATGGCGCTTCTTTATGGCACCGGAGGCCTTCGGGAGCAGCTCCCGCATTACGCTGCGGGGTTGGTCTATGCCCATGCCTTCTTCTTCGACGGGGAGATGAATCCTATTTTGCATGTGGCCTGGACTCTGGAGCTGGAAGTTCAGTTTTACCTCATGGTTCCCCTCCTTTGCCGTGTCTTTGCCTTGCGGAAAATCCTGCGTCGAAGTCTCCTGGTCGCCGCAGTGGTTGCGGTGGACCTTCTCGCCCAAGGATCGGATCAGGGACTTTCACGTGTCATCTGGCAGTTTACGGTCCTGGGACAACTTGAGTGGTTCCTTTGCGGGATGCTCCTGGCCGACTTGAGTCTTTCCCCTCTTCTTTCCGGGATTCGTGCGAATGGCGGGCTGGGAAAAGTTGACCTGATCGGCATTGTGGCCTGGATCACGGTCTTCGTTTTAATCGATTTCCATTTCGAAGTGACTCCCCGTCCTTTTGTTTTGCTTCTGGCATTTTGGTGTGTCCTTGCCGGGCGTGGTCTCGGGGCCTTCTTTCGGAACCGCTGGCTCACTGCAATTGGGGTGATGTGTTACACCATTTACCTGTTTCACCACTTCTTCATTCACGTCATCATCGGGCCGCATATTCTCCACAAGGTCATTCCGGTGGAGAAGGGGAATTGGCCTGCCAACGCCTTCATTCTCCTCATCCTCGCAGGAATCATCATCATTTCATGTGGATTCGTGTATCTCATCGTGGAGAGGCCTTTTGCGCGGGGAAGGCTTCCCTGGAAGCCGGCTCCATCAGGGAAAGAAAAAAGCCCGTCGCGATGACGGGCTTTGAAAAAACAGTGATTCCAGAAGGATCTAGCGACGTCGGCGTCCAAGCAGCGCGGTGGCAGCGAGGAGAGAGAGAAGGCCTGTCGAGGGCTCGGGAATGGTGCTGGCAGATTGGACACCGAGGATGGTGTTGCCTGGAGCAAAGATTCCGTTATTTCCAGCATCAAAGAGCTGGATCTCAGCAACCTGTATGCTGTTGGCCGCCCCTCCGTCCTTCACGGTTGGAAAGAGGACCATGTAAGTGGTGTAGGCCTCGGTATTGGCGAAAGCCACCGTGGTGGAGTTTGCGGAATCCAAGGCGGCCCCACCTCCGTCATTTCTTGAGTCCGGGAGAGAAAGAGCCCCTCCTGAAATTAAGGTGAAGGCAGAGGAACTAAACGAAGGGCCGGCAACGGCGGAGTTTGTTCCAAAGAGAAGGTAGCTTGCGGGGTCACGCTCTACCGCGTCGTTAGCGGCCCAAAGGGTCATACTGGTCGCGGTCGATCCGGCGGATGGGGTGACTACCACTCCGGTGTTGGATACGCCAAAATTGAGATACTTTTGACCTGCCCCATCGATCACGGCCGAGGGGGGTT
>ERZ887942.2944-NODE-2944-length-10188-cov-7.063160_pt1 | contig 10188 bp, 9 predicted proteins | sample MGYA00521099_ERZ887942 | MGnify/ENA primary metagenome ERZ887942 (study PRJEB32303, sample SAMEA104408605) | aquatic metagenome | biome: Brackish water; feature: Pelagic; material: water | place: Baltic Sea | collected 2014-06-07T06:48:00 | depth 16,251 m ... | reverse complement strand
TGACGCACTGTTGTGAGAGGGGATGCAGCGGGGGGTCCGCATCCCCTCTCACAATCTGTATGGCTGATCAGGCGTCTTGGTCAGCTGCTGGTGCACCACCGCGGGCCGGACGCTCACCGCGTTCGCCGCGGGCCGGACGCTCACCGCGATCACCGCGGATCGGGTGCTCGCTGTCTGCGCCGCGAACCGGGCCACCTTCGTTCACCCGGGTGGTCACCTGCGCTTCGAGGTTGGCCAACTTCTCGTCGGCTTCAGCTGCGGTCAGTCGACCCGCTTCAACCGCGGCGTTGATGCGCTCGGTCTTGGCCGCAACCTTGGCGTCAATGATCGTCTGGACGTCAACGCCGTTTGCCTCGGCGATCTGGGCGAGGGTCTGGCCTTGTTGGAAGGCCGCCTGCAGGTCCTCGACGTCGATGCCGAGCAGGTCCGCAGTTGCCTGGGCCCGGTCGCCACGGTCGCCACGGTCGCCGCGGTCGCCGCGTGGGCCTCGATCGCCGGTCTCGCTGTCGGCATTGTCAACATCGGCAGGCTGTTCGATGACCGTGTCCGGCGCGACTGTGTCGTCGGCCTGGGCGCTCACTGCGCTGGCGCCGAAGAGGCTGCCTGCCACGAGTGCGGTGCTGATGAGTCCGGTACGAATGCGCTTGTTCATGATGTGCTCGTTTCTGTTTGGGGATTACTGGGTGGGGGTTACTGTCGGGTTGACATGGACCATCAAAGAGCCCCTAGGTCAGAGCACGGCTACGCGAAACCACAAGATTCGTTAAAGATCCAATTTTCAGCGGAGCTTCAGCAGGAGTTCGCCATGGTGTGGCAATGAACGCCGTACTCCGTCGCTTCGCCGGCCGCCGATCCGACTGGCACCTCAACGCTCCTTCGTTCCGACTCCCCCGCCCTCACCTCGGCTGGCTCGGCCCCGTCGCTATGGTCGCATCCGTCCTGGTCTCCTGGTTCGCTTTCAGCAACGCTCAGGGTGAGGATGGCAACGTCCAGCTCGGCCTGTTCGTGGGAGCTGCGTCGATCCTCCTGATGGCGTGGAGCTTCGTGCTCGCCGTACGCATTCGCCTCCTCGAGCCGATCTTCGGTGGCCTCGATTCGATGTATCGAGTCCACCGCTGGGCCGGGTCAATCGCCACCGTGTTGATGTTCTGGCACGTGCAGGTCGAGCCTGAGGTGGAAAATGGCATTCGGGGCGCTTCAAAGTCGGTTGCCGACCAAGCCGAAGACCTCGCGGGAACCGGCGAGATTATGATGTACATCCTGATCGGGCTCAGCCTCATCCGTTGGGTCCCGTACCGCTGGTGGCGCCTGACTCACAAGTTGCTGGGTATTCCGTTCGCATTCGCCTCCTGGCACTTCTTCACTGCCGAAAAGCCGTATGCGAACGGCTCGACGTGGGGCATCTGGTTCGGCGGATTCATGCTCGCTGGGCTCGGCGCATTCCTCTGGCGGATCGTCGTGCGCGACGTCGTGATGCCGGGCCACCGCTACACGGTGACCTCGATGGAGAACGTAGGCAGCGTGACCACACTCGAACTCACGCCGAAACGGCGCGCCCTCCCACACGGTGCAGGGCAGTTCGCATTCATCAAGGTCCAGCACCCCGGGCTCCGTGAGCCGCACGCGTTCACGATTGCATCCTCACCCGACTCGCCGACCCTGCGCTTCGTGATCCGCGAACTGGGCGACTGGACTCGTGCTCTTCGCCAGGTCGACCTCGTCGGCCAGGACGTCACCGTCGAAGGCCCATACGGGACCTTCGAGCCAATGGGGTCGCCACGACAGCAGACCGTTTGGGTCGCAGGCGGCGTCGGCATCACGCCATTCCTGTCCGCCATCGACGCCGCGGCCCAACAGCCGGTGGCAGCGCCGCACCTCTTCTACGCGGTCCGGTCAACGGTCGACAGCCCCATTGTCGATCGGCTCCTTGCCGCTGATGCAGACGGCCGCATCGTGTTGCATCTCTTCGCGTCGTCCGACGGCCAACGACTCACCGGCGATGAGTTGGAACGGGTCTTCGGAACCAACGGCCTGCGCGGCGCCCACATCGGGCTCTGTGGTCCGACATCGTTGGTCAACGCAATGGACGCCGCGAGCCGTCAGCTGGGCGCCAGCTCGATCCACCGCGAAGACTTCGACCTTCGGCAAGGCTTCGGCCCAGACCTCTCCATCGAGATCGCCGACCTCGTCAGCAGCGTGCGCAAACGCTGATATCGAACGACGTCTGCCAAACATGCGCCGCGGATCACACGACGATCGCGGCGCTCAACGGTGCAATTTCACGCGATTTGCGGCACCGTGGAGGGGTGAACACTGAGCAGTACGACATCGCAGTCATTGGTGGCGGACCAGCCGGTACTGCCGCAGCGATTCGAGCGGCGCGCGCCGGCCTCAGCGTGATCGTCTTCGAAAAGGCAAAACACGGCCGAGACAAAGTGTGCGGCGATGGTCTGACCCCGCGCGCGATCGGCGCGCTCAACGAGCTTAAAATCCCGCTCGACGACGCCCACTACATCAAGGGCCTGCGAATGATCGCCGGTAAGCGAGTGCGCGAACTCGACTGGCCGACGACCGAACGATTCCCGAATCACGGAGCAGTCTGGCCACGGCGTCGGCTCGACACTGCGCTCATGGATGCCGCTGCAGCCGCCGGCGCTGAAATGGTCTATGAGACCGAAGCAATCCCGATCATGGACGGCGACAAAGTGCTCGGCGTGACTGCAGGCGAAGGGCCGAGCGCACGCAAGATCCACGCCGGCCTCACGATCGTCGCAGCCGGTGCCGTCGGCAAGGTCGCCAAGATGCTCGGTGCCGACCGGGTCGAAGGTGAGACCTTCGGGTTGGCCATTCGCACCTACGCCGAGACACCGCGACACGACGATGTCCACCTCGAAGCGCTGCTCTCACTCAAGGGCGACGACGGTAAAGCTGTTCCCGGCTACGGCTGGATGTTCCCTGCCGGCGACGGCACGGTCAACATCGGCTGCGGCGCGCTGTCGACCATGAAGGGGTTCAAGAAGCTGAACCTCAACAAGATGCTCGAGAATTACCGCAACCAGGTCATGCCCGAATGGGACCTCGGCCCCAACCTCGAACGGGCTCGTGCCTGGCGTCTGCCGATGTCGACGCAGAAACGCCATGGTGCCGGTTGGGTAGCGATCGGCGACGCCGCCGGCCTCGTCAATCCAATGAACGGCGAAGGCATCGACTACGGGTTGGAAAGCGGCATGCTCGCGGTCGATCTGTACATCGAGAACCCGGCCAATGCTCCGGCCCGTTACGACCAGTTGGTTGGCGAGCAGTTCGATGCGTTCCTGCGCACCGGGCGTCGCTTCTCGTTCCTGATCGGCCATCCGTGGATCTTGAAGCCCGGTCTGGCGCTGTCGGTCAGCACCGAGTCGATTGCCAAGATCACGCTTGCCGTGATGGGCAACCTGGTCGACAATCAGACTCCTGGCATGGCCGGCAAAGTGATGTGGCTTGCCGACAAGGGCCTCGGTGTCGTCGACCCGATCCTGCGCAAGACCCGCGCCGCCGCGTAAACCGACTGTCACACTTTGGTGCAACAGCAGGGTCTGACCTCGGTGTGACGTTGCTGTGCCTGGCAAGATCGCTGCATGGCAATTGAGACCGTCACTGGATACTGCTGGCCGCAATCTGTTGCACCGGGCGGGTCGATCGGGTTACACCTGTCGTCGGCGGGCGGCCGACCAGTCAGCGTCGAGATCGCACGCGTTGGGGCGCAGCGGACGGTTGTGTGGGCCGAGACGGTCGAGGCTGATGATCATCCGACACCTCGCGACGCCGATTCAAACGGGTGTGGCTGGCCGGTGGCCACCACGATCACCCCGGGCCACGACTGGGTGTCGGGCTACTACGAGGTGCTGCTGACGATCGATGTCGACGGCAAGACACGCCAGAGTCACGCATTTGTGGTCGTCCGGCCGAGCGCTGACTCGAAAAATACGATCCTCCTGCAGCTCGCCACCAACACCTGGCACGCCTACAACGACTTCGCTGGCCGCAACCTCTACAACGGCGGCACGCACGCATCGTTGCAACGACCAATGGCCCGCGGCTACCTGTCCAAGCCGCCCGGGGCCGGCCGACGCGTGACCACGACCCACCCACCGGATCGCGACATGAACACCCATGTCGGCTACATCCGGATGAACCACCTTTCAGGATGGGCTGGTTCCGCAGGCTGGCCTGACTGGGAGCAGCCGTTCCTCGCGTGGGCGGAGCAGCACGGCTATGGCATCGACGTGATCACCAACGCCGACCTCGATGAGCATCCCGGCATCATCGACAACTACCGCCTGCTGCTGTCTGTCGGTCATGACGAGTACTGGTCGGGCCCAATGCGCGACACCGTCGAAGGCTTCATCGCCCGCGGCGGCAACGTCGCCTTCTTCTCCGGCAACACCGCGCTCTGGCAGGTCCGTATGGAAGACCCCGTCGACGGCACAGCCTCGGTTATGGTCGGTTACAAGGGCCAATTCAAAAACGATCCCGTCTACGACACCGAGCGCATCGCCGAGTTGACCAGCATCTGGTCCGACCACCTGATCGGTCGACCGGAGAACCACATGACCGGGGTGTCGTTCACGCGTGGCGGGTACCACCGCATTGGCAAACGAGTCACGAACGGTGCCGGCGGCTACACCGTATTCCGGCCCGATCACTGGATGTTCGAGGGCACCGACATCGACTACGGCGACGTGCTCGGCGCCGCTGCGACCACCGTCGGCTACGAGTGCGACGGCTGCGAGTACACCACCGTCGACGGGCTCCCCGTGCCCACCGGCGCGGACGGAACACCTGAGTCGTTCGAGATTCTCGCAATGGTCCCGGCAGCCCACTTCACGCGCACGACCGCTGGACGGCCGCCGAAGCCGCACGAACCTTCAGAGATCGAGTTCCTCGCGTCACGCGTGTTCGACGATCGCAGCGAAGCCGCTGTGAAACGCATCGCGGCAGGCCAAGCGATGCTCGGCAGCTACACGTCACCCGGTGGCGGCACCGTGATCACATCCGGCTCAACCGACTGGGCGCACGGACTCGCCGGACGCGACCCACAGATCGAAAAGATCACCTCGAACATCCTCAATCGCCTCGGCTGATTCTGCTGGAGCGCTCAGCACGACCGGCGCAGCACGCGACACGCTTGGGCGACACCACCGAACCTAGGCTCGACACAATGCGCGTCTTCGTGACCCACAACCCCGAAGACCTGGCTGCCTACTACGGCCGTGCGCTTCCGGAGCTTCGATTGCTGACCAAACGGGATGGCGCACCTATCGACGTCGTACTCAACCCGCTCGAACGTGACCTGACAACATCCGAATTGATCGAGGCCGCAACAGGTTGCGACGTGATCGTGGCGCACCGCTCGACACCTGGTGAAGCAGAATTGTTTCCTGCACTTCCCGACCTTGTCGCGTTTCTGCGGTGTGCCGTCGACATCAGCACGGTCGACGTTGATGCAGCCTCCGCTGCGGGGGTGCTGGTCGCCCGCGCCGACAAGAGCTTCGTTCCGTCGACCGCCGAGTTGGCACTCGGCCTCCTGCTCGACTGCGCCCGAACCATCGCTGCATCGACCATCGACTACCGCAACGCGAAACAGCCGCCCCAGCGACCAGGCTGGCAACTGGCGGGCCAAACCGCGGGGATCCTGGGATACGGCGCGATCGGCTCGTACCTCGCTGGCTTGCTCACCGGAATCGGCATGCGCGTGCTCGTCCACGACCCGTTTGTCACCGAAGTCAGTGGTACTGCCGAACTCGTCGAGCGCGACCAACTTCTCGCTGATGCCGACGCTGTCTTCCCGCTCGCGCAAGCCACGCCAGAGACCGAGAACATGGTCGACGCCGACTTCCTCGCCCAGATGAAACCGGGCGCCACGCTCATCAACGTCTCCCGCGGCGAACTGCTCGACGACAATGCGGTGTTCGCTGCACTCGAGTCAGGCCAGCTCGGCGCATTGGGCCTCGACGTCGGCCGTGCTGCCGACCAGCGCCCCGCCCCTCTGCTGGCATCTCATCAGCGCTGCGTTGCCACGCCGCACCTTGGTGGCCTCACTCCACAGAACGCCGACGCTCAGGCAATGAGCAGCGTCGAGCAAATCAGCTCGATGATCGCCGGCAAGGTCCCGGCCCGATCGATGAACGCCGATACCGCCGTGCGGCTGCTCGCTCACTTCAAAAAATGAACACAACAGACGCCTGCGACACGCACGTGCATTTTTACGACGCGCAATATCCGTCGGCGCCCGACGCAGTGCTGCGTCCACCAGACGCGACAGCTGACGACTACAGCGCGCTGCAGACCGAGCTCGGTCTTGAACGCGTCGTCGTGGTCCAGCCGACCACCTACGGACTCGACAATTCGTGCCAGCTCGACGCGATGGCAACAATCGGAGAGCGTGCTCGTGGCGTGATGGTCGTCGACGCCTCGGTGAGTACCGACGAGCTCCGTCGCCTGACCAAACTCGGTGTGCGCGGCGCTCGCTTCCACATGCTGCCCGGAGGCGCTGTGCCGTGGCAGATGTTGGAGACCGTGGCAGCAAAGGTCGCTCCATTCGGGTGGCATATCCAACTGCAGTGCAATGGCCGCGAGCTCGCAGCCCGACAGGACCAACTCGCTGCACTGCCGACCGCAATTGTGATCGATCACATCGGCCGGTACATGCCACCAGTTCCAACCGACGACGACAACTTCACCGCGCTGCTCCAGCTGGTCGAAGCTGGGCACGCCTGGGTCAAGTTGTCAGCCCCGTATGAGTCGTCAACCGAACCAATCCACAACGATGACCACGCCCGGACCAACCATGCCGACGTTCTCCCGCTGATCAACGCACTTGTCGAACGGGTCACCGATCGGCTGCTGTGGGCCAGCAATTGGCCCCACCCGGCGCAGTCGCTGGCGCCGACGTCAGGCACACTGAAGACGCAGCTGGAACAATGGCTACCCACAGACGACCTCCGCCACCAGGTGCTCGTCACGAATCCCGACCACCTGTACTTCTGCTGAACCGGGTGCGACTATCGCACCACAACGAAAGACTGCTGACATGACCGACCCAACCGCTGCACCCGACACCACATACGCCTCGTACCCGTCGCTCGTTAACCGCACCGTGCTCGTTACAGGTGGCGCCGACGGCATCGGTGCTGGCATCGTCGAGCAGTTCGTCGCGCAGGGGAGCAAGGTCGCCTTCATCGACATTCAAGCCGACAAGGGCAACGCACTGGTCGAGCGACTCTCCGTAAACGCCGCTCATGCGCCGTTGTTCTTCGAGGTCGACTTGGTCGACATTTCTGCGACGCAGGCAGCAATCGCCGCTGCGTCCGAACAGCTCGGCGGGATCACCGTGCTCGTGAACAATGCAGCGAGCGACGACCGCCACACGTGGCAGGAGATGACGCCCGACTACTGGGACGAGCGCCTCAACGTCAACCTGCGGCACTACTTCTTCGCCATTCAGTCGGTTGCTCCCGGGATGATCAAGGCGCAGAACGGCTCGATTGTCAACATTGGCTCCAGCAGCTACATGATGCAGGAAGACTTCTTCCCTGGCTACGCGGTGGCGAAGTCAGCCGTCGAAGGCATCACGCGGACACTCGCCCGGACATTCGGGCCCGACAACGTGCGCGTCAACACCGTCTTGCCCGGCTGGGTTGCGACCGACCGTCAGCTCACCAAGTGGTGGAGCCCCGAAGGCGAAGAGGGCACGTTGCACGACCAGGCCATCAAGCGCCGCATCTACGCTGCCGAATTCGCGCAAATGGTGCTGTTCCTTGCCGCCGACGACGGCGGCGCCTGCACAGCGCAGCAGTTCTTGGTGGACGGCGGCAGAAGGTAAATCACAGAGGACGACATGGGGAACGTGATCACACACTTTGCGACTGGGGCATCGATTGATGCGATACATGCCGTGCTCGAACGTGACGGCGCGCTGATCATCGACGGGCTCGCATCGCACGAGCAGGTCGATGCCGTCATGGCCGAGATGCAGCCGCACATCGATGCCACATCGGTCGGCGGCGATAGCTTCACGGGCAAGAACACCCGACGATCCGGTGCACTGATTGCTCGTTCACCATCGAGCCACGAGCTGATTCAGCATCCGACCATCCTCGGCGTGACCGAGAAACTGCTCCACAAAGCACAGACGTTCCAAGTCCACCTGACCCAGACCATCGCGATTGGCCCGGGCTCGCCGAGCCAGTCGATCCATCGCGACGAATGGGCCTTCGACTTCTTCGAGTTCCCGAGTGACTACCACGTCCAGTGCAACACGATCTGGGCGATGACCGACTTCACCGAAGAAAACGGTGCCACGCGGCTGATCCCTGGCAGCCAAGCCGACCCGATCGACCTCGGCCGCAAACACCAAGAGTCAGTCCCAGCCGAGATGACGAAGGGGTCATGCCTGCTCTACACCGGCAAGGTGTACCACGGCGGCGGGGCAAACGATTCTGACGAGGTCCGGGTCGGATTGAACCTGACCTACAACGTCGGTTGGTTGCGCCAAGAAGAGAACCAATACCTGTCCGTACCCGCCGACGTCGCAGCTGAATTGCCCGACGATTTACTGCGTCTCATGGGCTACCGGATCGGGGCGTATGCACTGGGCTACATCGACGACGTGCGCGACCCAATCGAAGCCCTTCGCGGCAAATCAAACGGAGCCTCCCAAGCCTTCACGAGCACCTGATTCGCATCAAATCGACCGGCAGGAGACAGCCCGCAGGCTTGCGTGAAGCCGGCCCATGCCAGCCAGGCCTCGTCGCGATCGTTCAGGATTTTCGAACAATGACGCTGCCGACGGAGTAGCCAGCGCCAAAAGAACAAATCACGCCAAGTTGGCCTGCATCAAGGTCAGCCCGATGCTTGTGGAATGCAATGACCGAACCGGCCGAACTCGTGTTCGCGTACTCGTTGAGAATCACGGGGGCTTCGTCGTCGTCAGGGACCCGGCCGAGCACCCCCTTCGCAATCAGCTGGTTCATCTTGAGGTTCGCCTGGTGCAACCAAAATCGACGGACCGACGACGCGTCGAGATCAAGTTCAGCGAGGTGTGTGGTGATGTGTTGAACAACCATCGGGCAGACCTCACGGAACACCATCTGACCGTTCTGACGGAACACCACTTCGTGCGGATCGCGTTCGTCGACCTCAGAGGAGTTGAGAAAACCGAAGTCGTTGCGGATGTTGTTAGAGAACTGCGTTGCCAGCTTCGTGCCGAGCACTTCCCAACGGTGCGCAACGTCGCCGAGCCCGTCGGCGACCGATTCGTCAGTTCGTTCAAGCACCAGTGCGGTGCAGGCATCGCCAAAAATGAAATGGAAGTCACGCAGCTCGAAGTTGTTGTGCCCAGACGTGATCTCGGGGTTGACGACCACCACGCACTTCGCCGATCCGTTCCGCAACGCATCGACCGCTGCCTGGATCGAGAACGTTGCCGACGAGCACGCCACGTTCATGTCGTACCCCCAACCGCTCGCACCGAGTGCGTCTTGGATCTCGACGGCCACCGCCGGATAGGCACGTTGCAGGTTCGAGCAGCCAACGATCACCGCGTCGACATCACTGCCCTTTCGACCAGCTTGGGCAAGGGCTTCAAGAATGGCGGGCATTGCCATCTCGGCCTGAATACCCAACTCGTCTTCGGAGCGCGTCTCAAGCCGAGGCCGCATCCGGTCGGGGTCAAGCACGCCGGACTTCTCCATGACATACCGCGACTCGATACCGGAGGCTTTGACGATGAACGCTTCGTCAGGCGCCGAGCGCGCCTCGACAGTGCCCGCCTCGATCTCAGCGGCGCGCTCACCGTTCCACTTCTCGACCGATGCGGTCAGCGAAGCAGCCAGCTCCGCATTGCTGATCGACTCGGGTGGTGTGAACAGGCCGGTCCCGGTGATCGACACTGACGGAAACACGAACGCAGTCATATGGCAGAAGCTACGGACCTACACGTTGGTAACCCCGCTTGTGGAAAATAAGCCACTCGCTGCGGAACGTGAAATCAGTGCAGGAGGTGCGAGCGAACCAGGCCGCGAAGCATGTCGATGCCAATGCCCTTGGACGCGCTGACCCAGACAATGTCGCCCTTCTCCAGCTGGCATCCTGCAGCAAGTTTGTTCTTGCGCGTCGCTCGCTGAGAGGACTTGACCTTGTCGTGCT
>ERZ887942.2942-NODE-2942-length-10189-cov-5.955398_pt1 | contig 10189 bp, 10 predicted proteins | sample MGYA00521099_ERZ887942 | MGnify/ENA primary metagenome ERZ887942 (study PRJEB32303, sample SAMEA104408605) | aquatic metagenome | biome: Brackish water; feature: Pelagic; material: water | place: Baltic Sea | collected 2014-06-07T06:48:00 | depth 16,251 m ... | reverse complement strand
CAGCGAAGTACGACCGGTAGCTGGGGATCGATGCATAGAAGGCCATGTTGCCTCGCGCTCGTTGGGCGGCAACGACTGGATCTGGGTCGATCGATGCGGTCAGCCACAGCTGGACGTGGAGGTCGTTGGGATCGCGACCAGCCTTGGCAGCGCCACGATGAACGGCGGGCAGCGCTCGTTCGAGAAGCCACCAACTCGACCAGATGGAATGTCCGATGAACCCGTCAGCGCACTCACCGGCGAGTTCACACAGTCGTTCGCGAAGTGCAGCGATCCACACGGGTACTCGGCGGGCGTTCGGCCCGAAGTTCGGATGCAGGCCCTCGAAGGACAGGTCGTAATGTTCGCCGTGATAGTCGGGGATCGACGCAGCACCGGACGCCGCTACGTCGCACACCATGCGCACGATCTCGATGACTTCGCGCAACCGGCCGATCGGCGGTTGAAACGGCTGGCCAAAGAAGTCTTCGGTCCAGGTCTGGGGTGCAGTGCCGAGGCCTAGCGTGAACCGCCCGTTGCTGATCTCGTCGAGCTCCAGTGCAGCGCACGCGGTTTCGAACGGCGAGCGCACAAACGACATGGCGATGCCGGTCTCAAGGCCGAGTGAGGTGGTGGCCGCGGCCGCCACCGCCATGCTCGCCCATGGCGGGCCGTATACCTGGTTGCCGATCGCTCCTGCGTAACCGCGGTCTTCGAGATGGCGGGCACGGTCGCCGATTGTCGTCGCGTCACCACGACCGATCGGGGCCCAGAAGTCGGGCATGGGATGCTCCTCGCAGCCAGGGACTGATACCTCGACCGTAGTGGTTCGCGGCGGTTGGTCGACTGCTCACACAGCGATCCCGGCCACAAGACAGGCGGCGCAGATCGCCAGATATCGGGTGGTCGGGGGCATCGCTGGTGATGTGTTGGGTGACCCAGTAGGCGTGCCAAATGATCGACGCGACCAGGCTGCGGCCCTGTCCAGCCACTCGAGCGGGCGGGCCTGTCCATTGGATCTGCCCGTCAGATCTGGCCGTCGGGCCCAGCGTTCGATGAGAGCGCAGAGTCTCCCGTTGGCCGAGTCTGGGGTTGGCTGGGCAGAATCTCAGGCCGAGGGATCACCAGCGGGGTGTTCGACGGTGGTCATCTCGGTGCTGTAGGCGTCGAGCCAGTCGACGTCTTCGCCAGCCCAAAAGAAGCCGCTTCGTGACCCGAAGAACGCCTCGGGGTCGTCGACACCGGGTGGCACGGTGCCGTTGTCTCGCCATGCTCTCGCTGCCCGGACCGCTCGGCGTCGGGTGAGCACGATCATCTGATCACTACTGCTGTGGTTCTCTCGGGCGAAGTCGGTGATTGGCCCCATGGACTCGGTGACCGCCTGGTCCTGCAGGTGTACATCGGCGATGCCGGTGAAGATCCGGCCCGACCGTTGGGCATCGCGATCGATTTCCCAGTCGTTGCCTTCGTGCGCGGCCAACCGCCACCGGCCGAGCCAGTCGGTCGTGTTTGGCAGATAAGTATTGACGATGTCGAGGCCTTCGATCTCACTTCCGTCTGTGCGAGTGGGTGCGATGGAGGCTCGGTCGGTGAGTTCCTTCCACATCACGTTGATGAACATGGTGTTGTTGTCATCGAGCGGCACCCAGGCACGGGCGTGAATGTTGCGGGCGAACGGTCCCTGCGGTTGTTGGGTCCAGAACGGAAACATGAAGTTTGCGAACCGCCAATAGGTCGTGTCGTCCGGGCCTGGTCGATAGGCGCCGTAGGACGTGCCCCAGTCGGTGTTGCGGGCGTGATAGGCGGGGGCACGATTGGTGATGGTGCCCCGCATGGGATTGTCGTCGTCGAGTTCGTCTGCGTTGACATGGCCGATGTGTAAGAAGCCGAAGTGCGACGTGTCGATGTCACCTTCGAGCGCTTGGAGCCAGTTGCACTCGCGAAGAACTGGCTGGATCTCGAGTTCGCTTTCATCGAGCAGCGCCACCTCGATCATCGGCAGCGGTGGGGGTGTTTCGCGTTGACCCATGTACGCCCAGATGAGCCCGCCTCGTTCTTCGGTCGGATAGGCGCCCGCTCGCACGGTGTCGCAGAACTGGTCCTGCGGCGCCACGTTGGCTTGTTCGAGGCAGGTGCCGTCGACCGCAAACTTCCACCCGTGATACACGCATCGAATGCCGCCGTCTTCGTTGCGCCCTAGGAACAACGACGCGTTGCGGTGGGGGCATCGATGGTCCATGACACCGGCGACACCGGCCGAGTCACGCCACACAATGAGCTGTTCGCCCAGCAGCTTGAGCCGAATCGGATCACCGTCGGTGTGGACCTCGGAACTCAGTGCCGCTGGAATCCAGTATTGGCGCATGAACTCGCCCATCGTGGTGCCCGGTCCGACTCGAGTCAGATCGTCTTGCATTTCGCGAAGTCGTGCCGTGCTCATTGCGGCCTCCTCGTCATCGTTGGATACAGATCAGCGTTTCACATCCTGGCCCGCCGATGTTCACGGATGGAGGTTCACGGGTGGATGTTCACGGGTGGATGTTCACGGGTTGAGTTGTTATGGGGTGGCGTAGTCGTCGGGGTATTGGATGAACTCGAACAGGATGCCGAGGATCGACGCGGGGTGCGAGAAGGTGAACGAGATGTCGTCGTCGAAACGCCGTCCGGCGAAGTCGATCATCGAGGTCGAAAGCGTGGCCGGTTTGTCAGCGACGAACTGCACGCCCTTGGTGCCAAGTGTTTCCATGGTGTCGTTGATGTCGTCGACCGCGAATGCGACGTGATGCAGGCCCGGTCCTCGTTTTGTCAAGAAGTCAGCGATGACCCCGGTGGGAGCCGTGGGAGCCATAACTTCGAAATCGACCTTGCCAACCCGGCACATCTTGAACCGCATGTCGTACATCGGCACGTCGATCAGTTCACCGACCTCGGCATCAAAAAGGTTCTCGAAGAGAGCGACGGCCTCGTCGAGGTCGTGCACAGCAATACCAACTTCGGTGATACGTCGAATGTCCATTACCCGAAGCTAGACAACCTCCAGCAGTGTGTGCACAATCGCGACTCACGGGTGCAGCGTGCCCGACGAGTGCGAAACGATGCTGCTTACCGAATTAGTAATCGCAAGCAACGGTGTGGCAACGGGTACATCAGCAAACGAGCTGATTCTTGGCAGCGCCAGCGTCGACGTTATCGACGGTGGGGGCGGAGATGACTGCATTATTGGTGGCGCCAATGATGATGAGATTCGAGGCGGGACTGGCGCAGACACAATCTACGGACAGGCCGGCGCAGACCAGATCTACGGCGAGAATGGCTGGGACACGATCTATGGCGGAGACGATGATGACTGGATTGACGCTGGCAACGGCCAAGACACGGTCTATGGCGATGGCGGCAACGACACGATTTAGGGTCGCGGTAAAACGGATACGATCTTTGGCGGCAGCGGCGATGACACGATCTTTGGCAATGGCGGCGATGACACGATCGATGGCAATGGCGACGATGACACGATCGATGGCGGCCGTGACCAAGACGATTGCGTCGGCGGCAACGGTATTGATGTATTCGTGCAGTGCGAAGTAGAGACGCCGTGACATCGTGTCGCAGTAACGAACTCTTGAAAGTGTCACGGTCTCCGTGCGCCGCATCGAGAGGTAGTAGGCAGTGGCGATACCGGCGTTGTCTATAGTTCTGATCGTTCCGAGAGGTAGCGTCGCCCACTAGCAACAAGCTTGGGGAGGCATGCGGTGAATCGATCCGGGTCGAATCGCGTCGACCAACGTTGGTCTGGTGCAAGCAGTGAGCCAGATCGGGTGAGCCGACAGTCGTGGCTCTCGCTGGCGCTGGTGTCGTCGGCCACGTTCATCATCATCCTCGATCTGATGGCTGCGAACGTGGCCTTCCCGTTCATCGAGGACGAGTTCATCGACACGCCTCGATCCACTCTGGCGTGGGCGCTCTCGGGTAATGCCATTGCTGCCGCGGCGCTGTTGCTGGTTGCTGGCCGACTCGGCGACCGACTCGGCCGACGCCGGATTTTTCTGACTGGCCTGGCCATCTTCACTGCTGTCTCAGCGATCACCGCATCGGCGCCGACTGCCGGGGTGTTGATCGCAGCGCGGGTGGGTCAGGGTGCCGGCGCGGCCATGGTCACCTCGACAGCGATCGCTCTGTTGTTGCCGCTGTTCCCGGCATCGAAACAAGGTCTGGCGGTGGGGATCTGGGGCACGACCGCTAGCGCAGGAGCGGCCGCAGGGCCGACCTTGGGTGCGATCGCCATTGAAGCGGTCGACTGGCGGTGGGCGTTTCTGATCAACATCCCGATCGGCTTGATTGTGTTGGCGTTGGGCCGCCGGGTGTTGGCCGAGACCGAACGAGCAGAAGGTGCTGGTCCGATCGACTACGTGGGGACCGTGGTCGGTACCGCTGCAATCGGGTTGCTCACCTTTGGTGTACTGCAGGGTCCACGCTGGGGTTGGGGAAGCACCGGTGTGGTTGCCGCGCTGGTCATCGCAGCCGCTGCATCGGCCGCCTTCATCTTGCGGTGCATGCATGCGGCGTCACCACTGGTGGACCTTGGTCTGTTCGGGCACCGCACGTTCTCGCTGGCCAACCTGTCGCAGGCGGGTACCCAGCTGGCGATTAATGCATGGTTCTTCACCACGCCACTGTTCTTGATCAATGTGTGGGGTTACTCGGCACTTGGCGGAGGCGCAGCGGTGGCGATCGGGATGGTGGTGAGTTTCGTGTCTATCCCCGTTGGCCATTGGTCAGACCGTCACGGGTACCGAGGTGTACTCAGCCTCGGTGGGCTGATCGCTGCAGCGGGCATGTTGGTGTGGGTCTTTGGTGTAGACGACACACCTGACTTCTGGTCGTTGTACCTGATTGGGCTGGTCATCTTTGGCCTCGGTGCTGGCATGGTCGGCATCGTCGTGACCAACGCGGCCCTCACTGATTTGCCCAACCAGGACCTGGGCATGGGAAATGCCGTCTTCCAAACGATTCGACGGATGGGCGGCGCGATCGGCGTCGCCATCGCGGTTGCGCTACTTGGCGGACGCACCAACGAATCCGTCGATGCATTCCGCAATGTTTGGCTGCTGATCGCTGGCGGTTACTTTTTCTCGGCTGTGGTCATACTGCCGTATCCGAAGAAGCGCTAAAGCCGCACCGAGGCCGGCGACCTGTGGGCCGCCCGCATGCGGTCGTGTTCGGTTTGGGTGCCGTCGGGGTCGGCGTGATCGGCGATGAACTTCTTCGCGATGTTTTGGGCTTGGTCTGTTTCCACCCGCGACCTTGTTGATGAAGTCGGTATCGATGGCGGCGTTGCCGCGTTTGGCGGCTTTGTTGATAGCGGCTCGGGATGTTTTGCCATCGTCGAGGGCTCGTCGGGCTCGTGCTACCTGCGGTTTGGTCGCTCGTGGCTGGGCCCCTTGGGTGGTCGAACGAGTCGAGTCATACCTTCCTATAGGGTGCGGCTATGACTGATATTGAGGCAATGAATGCATTCATGGCTGAGCCACGCAACGCGGTTGTGGCTGGGATCCGGGCCGATGGTCGGCCTCATCTCACGCCAAATTGGTTCGTGTTCGATGACGGGAAGTTCTTCATTTCGACCACCAACGATCGGGCGAAGTATCGGATCTTCAACAATGACCCTCGTGCCCAGTTGATCATTGATGACGTGACCGGGTTCCGTTATGTCGTGGTTGACGGTGTGGCCGAGGTCAGTGAAGACAACGAGTTTGGTCTGCCGTATTTCAAGGCACTGCGCAACAAACACGGCCGCTTCGAGGCAGACGATGCCGAGCTGCTCGCCGAGATGGAACGCGACGGTCGAGTGCTCCTCATCGTGACGCCGAACAAGCCGCAGAACGAGTGGCACCAAAAGGGTTTCGACAGCTAGACGGGGTTTGAACGCTGGTCCGGTTGGGTTCTGCGGTTGTCCGGTGTGCACCTTGAAAAAGGGGCCGAAGTCCCGGTCGGTACGGCCGGAGAGCGACAAGACTGGCTGTGTGTTCGAGCTCAATCCTGGCGACAGCATTCCCGAAGACATCGCTCGAGTGCTCGACGGCGTATTTGATGACGCCGAGGGCAGGCTTGATGCCATGGGTTCGCCCAACCCTGTCGACGTTGAACACGCGGTCCATCAGTTCCGGAAGCGGTGCAAGGAGCTTCGTGCCGTCGCACGGTTGGTTCGGCCCGCTCTCGGCCCCCGTTTCCGTGACTTCAACCATCTGGTCCGAGATGCGTCGGCCCAGTTTTCTGCATCTCGTGACGCTCACGTCATGGCGGAGACCATCGATTCGCTTGCTCCCACAACTGGCCTGTCGCCCGACCTGCTCGCCATCAGGGATCGCCAAGTGGATGTTGCTGCGGCGGCAACCATTTCGCTGCAGCAAGGTGACGAACGCACCGGCGTTGCCCGCGAGCTCGTTGCAGCGGCACGTGTCGCTGCGAACGGATGGGACCTTCCCGACGACGCGGCTCCCATCGTCAAGGGGCTCACGCTGAGCTATCGACAGGGTCGGCAGTCGTTCCGTGCCGCCAAGCGGAAGCCGACCGACGACCGCATGCACGAGTGGCGTAAGTCCACCAAGAACCTGGGGTACCACGTCCAACTCCTCGTCGCCACCGATCGCGATGCCCTGGCTGCACTGGTCGTCGATCTCGATGCACTCGGTGACCTGATTGGCCAGGACCACGATCTTGCGGTGCTCATTGAAGGTGTCAGGGGTACCGACGAAGGCATGGAGGCATGTGAGTTGGCCCGCAAACGACAACACAAGGTCCGCAAGAAAGCGTTGCGGCTTGGCAAACGTATCTATGGCGAGCGGCCCGGCGACTTCGCCGACCGGGTCATGGCGGGTTGGTCTCGCTGAACGTGCAACCCGCCACGCCCAAGTTGTCTCTAGAAGAAACAGATTGCCGTGGGGCTCAGGGGCGATGGCCAAGTCCGGCGAGCTACCGTCCAGCTCATGAGCGAGCTTCAGCTGAACATTGTGGGAACGACCGGCGTGGGGGAGCGGCTACTCGTGCTGGTGCATGGTTATGGGGCCGACGAATACGACCTGGCAGGTTTGGTTCCACACATCGACCCCCAGGGCCGGTTCTTTACGGTGTGTCCCCGAGGCCCACTCTCGGTTATGGGGATCGGCGCTGGCTGGTACGAACGCGGCGACGACGGCACGATCGACCCGGCAATGTTCCTGGGTTCGGTCGACGCACTCGATGCCACGATCGATACTGCGTGCACCGACGGCGGCTTCGATCGGGCGCAGGCCGTGATCATCGGGTTCTCGCAAGGCGGCGCGATGACGCTGGCTTCGGCGCTCCGCACGGGCGGAGCAATCCGCCCGGCTGCCATGGCCTGCCTGTCAGGGATGCTGACCGAACTCGACGGCCTCGAGTACGCATTCAGCGACGCAACGAACGATGACCCGTTGCCCGAGATCCTCGTCCACCACGGCACCCATGACCCGGTGGTCGTCGTCGACCGAGGCAGGACAACTCGTGACACGTTGACCACACATGGTGTCGCCCACACCTATCGCGAGTACCCAATGCAACACGAGATCAACATGACCTCGATCCACGACCTGAGGGACTGGCTGGCAGCGCCCGGCACTTCGCGCGAGCGGTGATATCAAGCTCTACCCCGGGGGCGACGCCACCGCCAGCACGAGGCCTCAGCCGTTGACACCGCCCCAGAGCGCGTCGGCAGTAGCGACTACCAGTTCGAGTTTGGCTCGTTGATCATCGACCGTGATCTCGTTGCCTTCTTCGGTCGAGGCGAAGCCGCACTGGGGTGCAATGCCGAGTTGGTCCATGTCGACATACTCACTGGCCTGTTCGAAACGGACCTTGAGTTCGTCGATCGATTCGAGTTCGCTGGTCTTGGTGGTGATGAAGCCGGGCATGACTCGTTTGGTGCCCTTGGGTAGGAGCCGCAGGGGCTCTAGTCCTCCGGCGCGTTCGGTGTCGTATTCCATGAGATAGACGTCGACGCTGGTGCGGTTGAAGATTGCGTCGACGGCAGGGTCGTAGCCACCCTGCGCGACCCATGTCGAGCGGAAGTTGCCTCGGCACATGTGCATGGCGATCGTCATGTCATCGGGTCGGTCGGCGATTGCACGTTCGAGCATGTCGGCGTAGGTGACGATCAGCTCGTCGGGATCGAAACCCTCGGCCCGCTTGCGTTCACGTTGGGTCTCGTCGCACAGGTAGGCGAAGAAGATGTCGTCGAGCTGGAGATAGCGACAACCTGCGTCGTAGAAGGCTTGTACTGCTTTGGCGTAGGCCGCGCTGATGTCGGCGAAGAGGAGGTCGGTGTCGGCGTATTCCGGTGGAGCGATGTCGTCGGCTGCAGTCCGGAAGTGACACGCACTCGGACCCGGGATCGAAATCTTGGGTGTAGCGGTGGCGACCGAGGACAGATACCGGAAATGATCCAGCATCGGGTGGTCATCGGGAAAGTCGATGCGCTCGCTGATTTCTGGGAAGTACGGGCGAAGTTGTGGCCCCGAGAACTGCACGCCGGTGCGATCAGTGCGTTGCACCACGTTCAGGCCGGTGAGACCGTCCATGAAGTCGTAGTGCCAGAACGATCGTCGAAACTCGCCATCGGTCACGAGCCCGAGGCCGAGAGACTCTTGCATGGCGACGACGTCGGCGATAGCTGCGTCCTCGGTCGGTTTGAGATCGGGCGACGTCAGCGCTCCATCGGTGAGTGTCGCGGCCCGGGCTTCGACGATTGCCGGTGGCCGAAGCAGGCTGCCAACATGATCGGCTCGGAAGAGAGGATTTCCTCGGTTCGTCATAGCGGTCTCCGCTCGTGTTCTGGTTTCGTGGTTCTGGTTTCGTTGGCGGGCTGTATTCCTCGTTCACACAGTCCGGGGTTTCACTAGCAACGTAGTGGATGACAGCCAGGTCAAGTGGCTGGCGGCACTTCGATGGTGAGTGGTGTGACCGTCGCCCAATCGTCGTCGTCTGGCGCGTCGTTCTTCCACATCATGACCGCGAAACTTGCGTCACGATCGAGTGCAGTCAGCGAGCCATGCCATATACCGCGGCCGATGGTGACGCCGGTCATTCCATCGGCGACGAAGGCTCGTACCTGGCTGGAATCCGCCACGGCAGCTGCCACGATCAGCCACCGGCCAACGTCCAACGGAAGGAACGTCTGGCTCGAATGAGGATGGCGTTCTAGCCGATCGATGATGAACGGTGCCTGCCTGGCGGGTGTGTGGGTTGTCGAGAGTACGGGCGGTCGGTCGGCGTGTGCGAGCGAGCCGGTGAACGTCTGGCGGCCGTACGTGTTGGGCGCGGTGATGACTTGGCCAAAGGGTGTGAAGCCGTCGGTCGTGAGTGGCTCGGCGATCAGCTTCATGCCGAGGTATCTGGTTGAGGTCGTGGTTGTGGCGGATGGGTCGTTGCCCAGTGGTGAGCAATCTTGATCCGGGGAGCGACCCAGATGCCGGGAGTCGCGGCGACATGGTCGAGCACTCGAGTTAGTCCCGCGAAACGGGCCGGCTGGCCGACGATGCGACAGTGCAAACCGATCGACATCATCTTCGGTCGTTCCTCGCCTTCGGCCACCAGCACGTCGATTGCGTCGGTGATGAACTCGGCCCACTGAGCGCCATTCATCGTGAGGAGTTTGCCGTCGTTGGTAGTTAGCGAATACGGCACGACTAGGCGCGCGGTGCCGTCGACGGTGCTCCAATACGGAAGGTCGTCGTTGTAGGCATCGGAGTCGTACATGAAGCCGCCGTGCTCAGCGAGCAACCGCCGCGTGTTGACCGACGGCCCGTAACGGCAGTACCAACCGGGAGGCTGGTAGCCGAGTGTGCGTTCGAAGCTCTCGACGGCCGCACGGATCTGCTCGCGTTCGTCGTCGATCGTGAGGGTGCGATGGTTGATCCAGCGGTAGCCATGACTGCACACGTCGTAGCCAGCGTCGGAGATTGCGGCGGTGATCGCTGGGTTACGTTCCAGTGCCAGCGCGCATGCGAAGACCGTCAGCGGCAGCGAGCGACGCTGGAACTCACGGTGGATCCGGAAGAACCCCGACCGGCTTCCATATTCGAACAACCCTTCGGCGGCAAGATCCCGGGTCGTGCCGAGTGCCACGGTCGAGTCGGTCAGACGGTTCTCGGTGTAGCCGTCGCCATCGGGCACCGACGGTTCGGAGCCTTCTTCGACA
>ERZ887942.2940-NODE-2940-length-10194-cov-7.112043_pt1 | contig 10194 bp, 5 predicted proteins | sample MGYA00521099_ERZ887942 | MGnify/ENA primary metagenome ERZ887942 (study PRJEB32303, sample SAMEA104408605) | aquatic metagenome | biome: Brackish water; feature: Pelagic; material: water | place: Baltic Sea | collected 2014-06-07T06:48:00 | depth 16,251 m ... | reverse complement strand
ACGATATCAATTGATGTAACTGAATATCACGCACCTGGTGATGCCAATGATGACGGAATTCCAGATGGGTACGCGAATGAAAACCTTGGCCGCCCTGTCCTAGACTGGGATGCCAACAATACGACTACCGAAGCGTGGGAACAGGAAACCTTTCGTGCGACTATCTTCGGCACGTTGGATTTCCGTGATATGGTCGATGGTAAGCTCGGAAAGATTCTGGGTAATCATACGCTTACTGGACTCTACGAGGACAGAACCAATGATTCGTGGAGCAAAAATGTGCGTGGATCCTGGTGGGCCGATACCGGACTATGGCCCGGTTCTGGAGCAGTTTCAAACGGTCTGAGCGACAATTTCCGCCGGATTGTAAAGAGTCAGATTTATCTAGGACCGGACACCAGAGGCTTAAGCAGTCCTGATCAAGTTCGCCTTGATGGTGGTATCGAGGTTCCTTTCCCAGCAATCGGTGACACCTACGGAATTCACTACTTCAACAATACAGGTTCTGTAGATGCTGGAGAAATCAATACCTGGAGAATCATCGAGAATATCTCCGGTGCGAATATTGCCCAATCCCAACTGGAGTCTACCGCGTTCAGTCTTCAGAGTCGCTTCTTCAACGATCACATTGTCGCCATGTATGCCACTCGTAATGATAAACAGACTGTTTATCAGCGCCTGCAGGAAACGGTAGACTACGGGGATCCATCGGATCCTGCTTCAGGGGGACGTCCTTTGAGACTCGACCTTCCAGGAATCAACGAAGTGGATGGTACCTTCAATATGGATCTTATCCAACTTGAAGATACGCCTGCCAGCACGGCTGAAGACGATACTGTAACTTGGAGTCTCGTTGGAAAGTATCCTGAAGAGCTGATCGGTGATCTGCCTTTTGGAATGGATCTGACTGCTCACTACTACGAGGCTGAAAGTTTCCAGCCGGGTGGTATTTCCAATAACGTTCTGAATCAGCCTCTGGCCAGTCCGTTTGGTGAAACCGAGGAGTATGGGTTTACGCTATCCCTTCTTGAGAATAGACTGTCGATTCGTATGAACTGGTTTGAGACGATCAATGCGTCGGCTCGCACGGGTGGAATGAATGGGCAGCTTGCTCAAGTAGTAGGACGTTTTAACTTCTTCCTGACTCGTATTGCTGATCAGGAAGACTCCGGTGGAGCTTTGTATCCTACCGGATATGATGTCGACAATCCTGCTAATAGCACTGGCCAAGGAGCGCTTACGCCACTTACGGTTCCGAATAACACGACCCGGAACACCGGAACTGACGCTGACTTGATCCCATTTGTAACTAGCTTCAACGAGTATTACCAAGGGCTGATAGATCTTATCCCTGACAAAGTTCAGTCGGTCTACAACTTCCAGATCAACAGACTTGAGAGTGGTTCAATCAACGTCGAAAGCACTCCGATCCGTGGGTTGAATTCTACTCAGGACTTTGTAGCAACGGGTAAGGAAATCGACATCACCGGGCGGATCACTCAGAATTGGAGTTTGTCAATGAATATTGCTCAGCAAGAAACTGTGACGTCTAACACCGGTCCAGTGGCCATCCCATTGTCATTCGAGCTCGAAGCGGCAATCCAGGAAAATTTCGCTGGAGAGCAATGGGGCTGGTGGGCCATTCGTGATTCACCGGTTCAGGGTGAAGCAGGCACTTTGGGCACTCGTTATTCAGCTGTGACTCGTGAGATGCGGTTACAAGCGGCTAAGGACGACACCGCCTCCCAGGAACAACGGGAATGGCGGGTCAACTTGACCTCGCGCTATGAGTTTACCGAAGGTGCGCTGAAAGGCTTCGCCGTTGGTGGTAGCCTTCGTTACCAAAGCGAGATTGCGGGCGGTTACCCGAATCTACTTGATGAGTTCGGAAACGTAGTTCCTGACGTTGCAAATCCTTGGTTGGGACCCGATTCAATGGATGGGGATCTCTTCATTCGTTACCGTCGTCAGCTTACGGACAAGATTGATTGGAGCATTCAGCTGAACGCCCGTAATCTTTACCGTAGTGATGGAGCGAAGGATATTCCAATCGCATTCGATCCAGACGGAACAGTGTCTCTCATTCGTATTCCAGTAGAGCAACAGTTCTTCCTCACGAATACGTTCAGTTTCTAAACTATTCAAAAATAGTTTTTTATATTGAGGGCCGGTCTCGTAGTAGGGCCGGTCCTTTTTTGTACCCGACGTTAATTACTGCTTAGGCAACGAGCTCAGTGCCTGGTTTAATACCGCGATCCATTCCCGGTTTTTTGCGGCCCGTGCCCGCTCCAGTGAAAGCTCGAGAAGCTTACGGCTGGAGACTTCGTCGCCTGTATTCTGAAGCATCTTGGCTACGAATATCTGCCCGCTCGGAAACGGTAAACTACTAATCCATTGTTGGTTCGGGACACGTTGGTCAGCCGGCAGGTGAACTAACCATTCGAGGTGCTCTTCAGCTTCTTCATTTTCTCCGAGCAGTATGGCTTTACCGGCTGAGAAAATCCGAGCGCCCTTGTGATCGGTCTTTCTGCTAATCGCTTTTTTCAGGTAGTCTGAGTGAACCTCGATATCGCCGTTGGATAACGATTGAAGTGCTAGTGCGAAGCAGGCATCTGCCTGGATGGCACGTACCTCTGGACTGTCTCCGTTTGAATCAGCGGCAAGTACAAGGTGCTTGTTGGCGACCTCAAGTTCGTTGATTTGAGAATAGATCGTTCCCAATCGTAAATGAAAAGCAGGTGAGTCTGGCTGGAACTCCAATCCATCGTTTAGAAGATCGACGGCGCTGGATACTCGATTGCTCGCGATGTATGAATCTGCGAGTTGGATACGAATGTGTTCTGACTCCGGAAATTTCTTGAGATAGTCTTTCAGGAGAATCTGAGCCTCTAGGCTGCTGGAGTATGAGCTGAGGAGTTTGTATAGATTTATGAGAATGAGAGTGTCTTGCCCGTCCATTTCCAGACCCTTCTCATAAAGTGTGCGAGCCTTATCAAATTGCCCCATTCGCTCTTGGATGATGCCTAGATTGTTAACTGCCGTAGCCAGGTTTGGGTTCACTTCTAAAGCCTTATTGAAATAGATGGCCGCTTTATCCAGGTCTCCTGTATCTATGTACTGGATGCCGATTTCTACGTAAAAGGCTGCTTCGCCCATTTGCTCTCGGGTGTACGTCAATTTGGCGTCATTCAGTGTGTTTCGGTCTTCCTCGTTATTGAGTAGCACACTCAGTTCCACTTCGCCCATCTCATCGGTTGAATTCCACCCAATTATGGTGCGTTTGGGAGGATCAAAGGGGTTGTGGATATTACTCGCCGAGTTGTCGTACTCGTAGCGCATTACAATCTCAGACTCTGCGGGTAGGGGAATCGGTTCCTCAAAATGATAGCTACGTTGCCAGTAGAAGTCCCAGTCTGGAATACGCAGGAGGGGTTGCTCCTCTCCGCTCGGGAGCATGGCGAATACTTTGAGGTCCTTGCCGAGATAGTGCACATGCGGAAAGACGCCGAGCACCTCTACTGAAATCGGAAGGACAAAGGACTCCTCTATGACATAACTGGGTTCGCCTGCAGGAATATCAATTTCAAGGGTGGATATCTGGATGTTGTCTATCGTTTTCGTCGGATGATCATTTGTGAAATAGAGGCCTATTTGTGGCTGAATACGCTCTTGTCGCCCTGTCGGTGACAGATGCAATCGTAGTACTAAGTCCGAGCCTGGCTCCAGAACCACCGGCGCTCCGTCAATCGCTTCGAAGGGTATTTGGCCAGGAGTCCAGCCGACAAAATAGCCTGAAGGATTTTCCGCTTTCCCAAGTGACATTCCTTCAAACCCCGGGCCGTCTTCTTTGACATCTTTGTCGCGAGACCAGGTTGAAGTATCGACTACGATTTGGGTGTGATGAATTGCCAGTCGAGCATTGGGTTGAAACTCAACCGCCCGCACGAATCGCTTTTCCTCAATTGGTAGCGGGATAACGATGTTGCGATATATATCCAGCCCATCTGCTTGTAGCAAAAAGGGAGTATCCATGTTTAGGATAAGATCGGGAGTCCCCAATTCCCAGGCACCCGACAGCGTTTCCCAATCAATGACCTGTTTTCCGGTTCCAGGCGCCTGACCTGTTTCATACCAGGTCTGAACCAAGCGAATCTGATTCTCAGTCAAACGCCTTTCTCCCACGATCGCAGGCCCATAATGTGGATCTGCTTTCCACGGTGGCATAAATCTCGACTCTGTAACTTCTGCGATCTGACGGGCTCGCTTCTTCACCTCTGTGTAGCTCAATAGACTGAACGGCCCTATGCCTCCAGGGTTATGGCATTCGACGCAGTTACTGTTTAGAATAGGTGCGATATGGTCTGAGAACGTAACTAATTGGGGCGACAGGTTCTCTACTGGCTCAGCGCCTGAAGTATGATTCGATCCCTTGTCAGTAGCCTTGTTACAGCCAAGAGGGCTGGTTATGATTAGGATGCAGAAAATAACCTTCAGTCTGTGAATGGGGTTTCTACTATATAGCTTTCTTTCAAAATCCATCGCTCGAATGAAGCTGACTTGTTTCTAGCTGTAATCAATGGTTAAGCATCGAGTGAACATTCGTTCTTCTCATTATAAACGATGTCTTAGCCTATTCCTGCCTTCCGGATTCCCGAGGCAGTTTCAAGGCCAGCCTAGCCGCCGTTGTTGGAATCGTTTGATTCGAAGAGTGAGGGTTATTGCGTCACAGGGGCACCCTAACCTTGATTGTATTTGTGATCGTGATACGGATTGGTGTTTAGACTTGGATTACGGGGTCGAATTGAGACCAGAATAATAGGATCACGATCAGGGTTTTTGAGAGGCGTTATGCGAGGGGGCTCTTTGTGATGTTCGCGGGATTGAACGGGATATTATAGTCCACCGTTTCGTTCTTGGGATTTACAACATAGCCCGATCGAGTGACGAGCTCAGGTCCAGAGAGAAACTCGTCTCGAGTTTGCTCCAACAGCTGATTGAGGCGATCATCGAGCTTCTTTTGCAGGGTGGCATGAGACGGTTTGTTAACCAGGTTGTCCATTTGAAAGGAATCGGTTTCGTTGTCGTAGAGTAACCAGGGACCTTTGAGGTCGCGACAGTAGGTATAACGGGTAGTGCGCACGCCACGATACTCGCGACCACCTCTATCGCGACTCCATTGTCCGAAGGGTGCGGGGCATTGGATTAAGGCTGCGTGTTTTGCGTCCGGTTCTTTGCGCCCCAGAATTTCTGCGGAGCGATCGATGCCCTGGACTTCCTCTGGAATCGATACTCCCGCCAAGCCTAGGAGAGACGGCATGATATCAGGCGTATCGAGGGGCATGGAAATTTCTCGGGCCTGATTCTTCAGCGCTTCCGGCCAACGTAGCAGAAAGGGAACCCGCAACGATTCATCCCAGGGCTGCTGTTTCTTCATGGCTCCCCGTGAGTGAAGCATGTCGCCGTGATCAGAGGTATATACCACGATGGTGTTTTCTGCGAGACCGGTTTCCTCCAAGGTCTTTAAAAGGTCGCCCAAACAATCATCCAAGGCGGTCATATGGGCATAGTAACCCTTATAAGTTTTGATCGCTTCCTCCCGCTCATCTTCTGGAACGTTTTTTCTAAGGGTGATATTCTTGTCAGCGTAGAGCTTGTGATACTTTTCGGGGGCTGTTTGGTAAGGCGCGTGAGGGGGTCCCCAAGAGATAAAGAGGCCGAAGGGAGAATCCGAACCCGATTGGGCATGCCTTTCTAAGTAACCTTGTGCGTCCTTGGTTTGCGCGATCGCATCGTATTCTGGCCAATATTTTTTTTCTGGAGAATCGCCGTAGTAAGGGGACTTGTTATAGTCGTGGGTGCATTCGAGTGTGCGCCAATACTTGAAGCCCTGACGGCGTTCGGGTGGCGTGAAGTTTTCGCGCCCTTGGCCGTCGATGTGCCATTTGCCGATCCAGCCGGTTTCATAACCGTCATCATTCAGGCAATGCGCGATGCTACGATGGTCAGTGGCCAAAGACAGATCGTTAAGATACAGTCCGTGTGTAAGCGGATATTTGCCGGTGATGAGGGTCGCCCGGTGAGGGCAGCACACAGGAATGCCCGAAACGGCGTGGGTGAAGTTAACGCTCTCGCTGGCTAAGCGATCGATATGGGGGGTAATAACATCTGAGTTCCCGGCGTAGCCATGATCACTATGGCGCCATTGGTCGGAGAATATATACAAAATATTCGGTTTCATCGGCTGTGCGTCGGCTTTGGAACAAGCGGTTGGAAGCGTAGCCGCTAGCGAGGCGGCTGCAGTTGTTTTTATGAAATCGCGGCGATTGATCATTTAAGATGGGTGCTCGAAGGGAGTCCTGATTGTTGAAATGGGGTCGTTTTATTCGGGGTAGGTATGAGTGAGAATGGTTTTTTTGACGATCCAATTTTGTCTGCGGCTGTCAATGTGTAGCATTTATCGCTGAGAAATTGAATTTAACTTATGGATGTTTTGCTTTTGGCTCTTTGATTATGCTCTGGAAGCTTATAACTCAATTCACCCTTACTTGTCTTACTCTCGGAGTTTGCTCTGAACTCGTTGCGACCGAGAAGCCGAATCTTCTCATCATTTGCACGGACGAACACAATTTCAGAACCTTGGGATGTTACCGGGAACAACTCTCGGAAGAACAGGCATTTGTTTGGGGACAGGGAGTTGCGGTAGAAACACCGAACATTGATTCGTTGGCGAAAGAAGGCGCTCTGTGTACCAGTTTTTATGGTACGACTCCATTGTGTGGGCCATCGCGGGCGTCTCTGATGACTGGGCTCTATCCTCATGCGACTGGAGTGCCCATAAACAATGAGTCATTGACCGATGATATGGTGACCTTTGCGGAGGTGCTTCGGCTAGAGGGTTACAAAACGGGTTACATCGGAAAATGGCACTTGGACGGTATGGCAAAACCGGGTTGGGCACCGGCCAGAAAATTTGGATGGGAAGACAATCGCTACCTATTCAACCGGGGTCATTGGAAGAACCTGATCGAGACTCCAGATGGTCCCCGTGTGAATGCGCCGATCGGTGCGAACGGAGAACCTACCTACGATCTGGGGGATGCGGATGAGAAGAGCTATACAACCGATTTCCTTACGGCCCGTACGATTGAATTTATGGATGAACATCGGGACCAACCGTTTTGTGTGATGCTGAGTATCCCTGACCCCCATCAACCGGATACGGTGCGGGCACCTTATGATCAGATGTATTCGCATCTTGATTACAAGACTCCGAGGACGCTTTTTAAAGCTGACTCACAAACACCAGATTGGATAGTTGGAAATGAAAAGGATGCTGTAGACGACTCTTTGTTCCAAAATGAAGATATGGCTGGGTACTTCGGGATGGTTCGATTGATCGATGACAATGTAGGGAGGCTTTTGAGATTTCTCAAAGACCGTTCGTTGGATGAAAAGACTATGGTCGTATTTGTGTCTGATCATGGGGACCTATTGGGAGAGCATCGTCGATTGAACAAGCGATTGCCTTATGAAGGCTCGGCCATAGCGCCGCTGATTGTGAAGTTTCCTGATAGAATCCCGAGCGGAAAGATTATCCATTCGGCAATGACTACTGCTGACTTTCCCACAACTGTCCTTAGCATCTTGAGCGGAAGTTCGTTTCCGAATGTAGTTCATGGTCGGGATCTTTCGGTTCAGTTTCTAAGCAAAGCCCATGTCGTCCGAAATGAGGACGTGACTTATATGCGTGGAGTCATGAGTCCATTGGGTCCCCCTCCGTATTGGGTAGCTGCGGTCAGTGACCGCTACAAGCTGGTTATTGGGAAACAGGAAACGCCGTGGTTGATCGATTTGCAGAAAGATCCAGATGAGGTAATTAATTTCTATTCGGATCCGGCGTACAAAAAGATCGGCCAAGACTATGCTAAAACGCTCGAGCGGTTGCTAATTGAGGCAGAAGATCCGGCTTTAGACGATCCAGATATTGTACGTTGGTTTAACTAGACCGCTTAAGTGTTTCGAAAGAGATCCTGTGAGTTTATGAGCTTGTGAAGTGGACAGATACCTATTTCCGACTATCGTCCGTGAGTATGCCTTTAAGTAACGCTTTAGAAAACGCTTTAAATGAACAAGTGGGGATCGAATTCGAGTCCTTCTACTCCTACCTTGCGATGGCCGCTTATTTTGACTCCCAGTCCTGGGACGGATTTGCGAGTTGGATGTCTTTGCAAAGCAGTGAAGAACAGGAGCATGCCATGAAATTCTATAACTATGTGCTGGATCGCGGTGCGATCGTAAAACTCCCGCCAATCAAGGCTCCTAGCTACGAGTTTGGTTCGCCGTTAGAAGTCTTTGAAGCAAGTCTGGAGCAAGAGCATCATGTCTCTTCGAGCATCAACAAACTCTACAAATTGGCGCAGGAGTCGGATGACTTTGCTACGGTTTCTTTTCTGAAATGGTTCATCGACGAACAGGTTGAAGAAGAGAAAACAGTCTCCGACATGATAGAGAAATTGAAGCGATCCGGAGACAATCCGGAGACTTTATTGCTTCTGGATCAGGTGGCTGGTGCGCGTAAGCCCGAAAGTGGCGCGTAGACTTTGATCATCGCCATTCTAAAAGATGGCTTGGATTGCATTTCTTGAATTGCCATTGGGTTGGTATCGTGCGGCAATGCGGCGCTTCATTTTTTGCCTATGATCCCCAACGTATTAGCTGAACGGTACGCCTCTGCGGCGGTTAAAGATATCTGGTCCGGAGAGGGTCGAATAATTCTGGAACGCGAGCTCTGGATTGCGGTGATGAAAGCGCAAGCTGAGCTGGGGTTAGACATCCCGGTGGAGGCGATTGCCGACTATGAGCGGGTCAAAGATCAGGTAGATCTCGAGTCGATTCAGAACCGGGAGCGCGCGTTGTTGCATGATGTGAAGAGTCGCATTGAGGAATTTAATGATTTGGCAGGCCACGAGCATATCCACAAGGGTATGACCAGCCGGGACCTGACCGAGAATGTGGAGCAGCTTCAGGTCTTTCGCTCGTTACAGATTCTCAATACCAAGGTGGCAGCCGCCGTAATTCAACTCACGAACCGGGCAGTCGAGTATAAGGACTTACTTATATCCGGGCGGACCCACAATGTGGCGGCTCAACCCACGACCTTCGGTAAACGCTTGGCCATGTATGCGGAAGAGTTGTTGCTGGGCCTTGATCGTTTGGAAGGTTTGATAGTTAGTTATCCCGTGCGCGGCCTGAAGGGTGCAGTAGGCACTCAATTGGATAGCCTGACTCTATTCGAAGGAGATCAAACAAAGGTCGCTGAATTGGAGCAGAAAGTAGTGCAGCACCTAGGTATTGGCAAAGTCTTCACAAATGTTGGTCAGGTGTATCCACGCAGTCTCGATTTTGAAACCGTATCCACGTTCTACCAAATCAGTTCCGCCCTGAGTGATTTCGCCAAACAGATCCGTTTGATGGCGGGACATGAGCTCGCTGGTGAAGGATTTGCCAAAGGGCAGGTCGGTTCGTCCGCTATGCCGCACAAGATGAACAGTCGCAGTTGCGAACGCATCAATGGTTTCCATACGATTCTCAATGGTCTACTGAATATGGTAGCCGGTTTGGCGGGTGATCAATGGAACGAGGGAGATGTGTCTTGCTCGGTGGTAAGGAGAGTGGCTTTACCCGATTCGGTTTTTGCGCTCGATGGTCAATTGGAGACCTTCCTCACGGTCATCGGCAATATGGAGCCCTATCCCGAAGTCATTCGACTAGAGAACGAAAAGTATTTTCCCTTCCTGGGAACCACCACCATCATGATGGAAGCAGTGAAGGCCGGAGCTGGGCGTGAGTCCGCTCATGAGGCCATCAAGGAGCATGCCGTGGCGACCATACGCGATCTGCGGGCGGGTAAAATCCAGTCGAACGACTTGGTTTCTCGCTTGGCGAATGACGAACGCATTCCCTTAGACCAAGCTCAACTGGATGCGATCTTCGAAGATGAGGCTCGGCTTTCTGGAATGGCGAAACACCAAGTGGAAGCGCTAGCTGCCAAAGCACAATTGATTTCTGAAAAATACCCTGAAGCGAACACTTATTTACCAGGCAGGATTTTGTAATTCCCGAAGCACGCTCATGCAATCGTTCGCAGATTCAACTAACAAGTGCAAGAGGCTAGAGGCCCATTATTATCGTTAG
>ERZ887942.2939-NODE-2939-length-10196-cov-5.188147_pt1 | contig 10196 bp, 10 predicted proteins | sample MGYA00521099_ERZ887942 | MGnify/ENA primary metagenome ERZ887942 (study PRJEB32303, sample SAMEA104408605) | aquatic metagenome | biome: Brackish water; feature: Pelagic; material: water | place: Baltic Sea | collected 2014-06-07T06:48:00 | depth 16,251 m ... | reverse complement strand
TGGACTGGCTGTCTCGAATACGACCGGAAAGACCATCTACGTCACCAGCTTAATTGTTATCGCCTTCATGTGCGGTTCGGTTCAACTCTCCGGTGCCTGCGACCGCTTCTGTCGCTTCGAAGAACCACAACCAGAAGATGCGCGTTCGCATTGATTGTGTGTGAGTGAAAGGAATTTACCGCGGAGACGCTGAGGCACGGAGAAAGCGATTCCTGAATCGTGGCTTCAGTGTAGAGGAACGGACACCATAGGCGAACTTTATTTTCATGATTGCCTTCCACATAGCAATATGAACTTAGTCTCATTTAAACGAAACTCCCTTGTCCGCTTCACCGATTCGATTTTCTATTCGGATGTAGTTCCCTTTGTTTCTCGGACATTTCAAACGTGAAAGTTCCTCTGTGACTTTCGAAATCGATTGATACACTGTTGATGCGCCGCAAAATCTTATTTGATACTGCGAAGAGGATTCCGTTCGATCTGACCAATTCATCAACACCGTCTACGTAATCGTCATCTAGCTTTATCAAACATTCTGTGTTTTCGAACTCGATTCGATATACGGGTCTTCCAAACAGTTTTTTTGAGTCAATTCTTTGAATTGCCTTTACCGCATTAGGCGTTAAATGAATAATTCCTGTTAGATATTCCATTTCAATATAAGTCCTCCATAAAACCCAAATAGACGTCACAGTATAAATCGAAGCAGGAATGCCAACCCAGTGAAACTTCATGATGCCTATGATTGAACAGAGTAAGGTGAGAGGTATGCTGAACAGTATTCCTACTCTGATAATGGCAGAGTCTTCAGGAGGAGGTTCTTCAAAAAAGTTAGTCATTAGCAGAGTGGTTTATTAATTTGCTTGTAAATTTGATCACCACTTCAGTGAGTGTAAATCCGTTAGGTGTGTCTTCTAATCATACTCAATGTTCATCGGCAAGATAGTTATTCATCGCTCTCGACGACGGCAAGAAAAAATTAAAACCACGCGACACATCTAGTGAAACTGATTAGAATTGAAGCGAACTATTTTTTCAGTCTTGCTTTGATTCGATCATGAACATCTCTTCTATTGCGCAGAACGCTTCTCGTCGTCAATTTCTTGAGCAGTCGGGGTTATCTCTCGGCAGTATTGCACTAGGAAACTTGTTATCGCGTGAGAGCTCCGCTGAAACTGTCGGACAACCTATGCAGCCGCGGGATGGGCATTTCCCGGCGAAGATTAAGAACGTGATCTACATGTTCATGGCGGGTGGTCCGAGTCAGCTGGAGTTGTTCGAACCGAAGCCGATGCTGAATAAATTTCATGGAGAGGCTCCACCTGAGTCTCTCACCAAGGGGCGTCGCTTCGCCTTCCTGAAACCGGATACCAAACTCCTTGGCAGCGAGCGTAAGTTCGAGAAGTATGGTGAATCCGGGATGGACCTCAGCGAGTTGCTGCCTCATCATCGGAATATCGTTGATGAGGTTTGCTGGCTACGGGGTGTGAAAACGGATGTCTTCAATCATGGACCGGCGAAGCTGTTCATGAATTGCGGCTTTCAGGCACCCGGCCGCCCCAGTCTTGGTGCCTGGACAACTTATGGACTCGGCAGCGAATCAGAGAACTTGCCCGGCTTCGTGGTCCTCCAATCAGGACCACGCGGTCCGCGCGCGGGGAACACACTCTGGTCGAGTGGGTTTCTGCCGACTAGCTATCAGGGAGTCCCTTTTCGTAGTACAGGCAGCCCGATCCTCAACCTCGATAACCCTCCCGGCATTACTCGGGCAGCTCAAGATGATTTTACGAGTACGGTGGGCGAGCTTAATAAGTTGCGGATGGATGTCACTGCCGATCCTGAAATTGCGACTCGTATCAATGCTTATGAGACTGCGTTTTCAATGCAAATGTCTGCTCCCGAATTGATGCAGGTGGAGCAGGAATCCAAAGCGACACTTGAACAGTACGGTGTTGAAGCGGGGAAGCCATCGTTTGGGAAAAACTGTTTGCTGGCTCGCAGACTCGTTGAACGTGGTACTCGATTCGTTCAACTTTATCACACCGATTGGGATCATCACGGCGGCAAGGGTGCTGATTTGCGAGACAACCTGAATAAGTGCTGTAAAGAAGTTGATCAAGCTGCGGCAGCGTTGGTTCTCGATCTTAAGGCACGAGGCCTATTGGATGAAACTCTCGTCATCTGGGGTGGCGAATTTGGACGGACCCCCATGGGAGAAGTGCGTGGTTCAATTGGTCGTGATCATCACATTGATGCCTTCACAATGTGGATGGCTGGCGGAGGTTTGAAACCGGGGCACATCCACGGAACGACTGACGAACTTGGCTTCGGAGTCGACACCGGTGAAGTACACGTCCATGATTTACACGCCACGATCTTGCACTTGCTCGGTCTCGATCACAAACGACTTACTTACCGTTTCCAAGGCAGAGATTTTCGCTTAACCGATGTCCATGGAAACGTGGTGAAAGAGATACTCACCTAGTTGAACACGATGTCGCAATATCATTCACGACTTCTTCAACTTGTTCCAGTCCGATCTTAATTAGAAACCGTGAACTGCGACCGTAACTCTTTGAGCCAAGAATGTAGAAGTTGGGTTCTGGGGATTTCAGCGCGGCAACTCCATGTGATGTTTGTGCGAGACAATCTGCTGAGGTTTCTCCCATGAGCGTCGCTGCCAGTTTCATGGGACCGTGGGTTGCATAGCATTCATGGACTTGAAGTTCTTCGTAGATGCTGCGGTCTGGACGAAATCCTACGTTGGCAATGATCCTATCGACAATGAAATCTTGTGAATTCCCAGCTTCACTACCGACCCGGACTTGAACGTTCAATTTCCCTGAGGTGTCATCGGGTTGAGATATCGACTCCACAACACTGTTGCGGATCATTGCAACTCCAGATTGCTTACTGATTGCGAGATGATTCGCTTGGTTCGTAAGTTGCTCTCGTTCAAGAAGTGTGTCGTTTGGGATCGGTTGAAGTGGCAATTCTCTATCATGACGAGTGAGCCAGTAAACCTGAGTCGCTGGTTCTTCCTTAATCAATTTCGCCAGTGCAACAATGTTCGTCGCTGCTGAATATCCAGTTCCGATGACAAGAGTCGTTTTCCCAATGTGCCTTTCTTTGTCAGCACCTAGAACCTCCGGAAGACCGTAGTCGATTCGGTCAGAGAACTCTTTCTCCCCTAAGCAAGGGATTCCACCTGAACCGAGCCAGTTATGGTTTCCAAATGTCCCGGTGCAATCGAGTACGTAGTCAGCGGTGGAAATGTTCGGTTGATTGTTATGTGTTAGATGAAGTCGAAAACGCGATTCAGTTCGCGTTGCAGAACCGATCAGTTCCCCCTTGAGCAGTCTCTCTCTAGCAATATGGCTGACTTCTGTCTTGGATTGAATGCAATTCTTAATCGCGGGGAGCTGGGCAAGTGGTTCCAGGTAATTTTTCAGATACTCTCTGCCGGTCAGTAATTCTTCATCGCTGGGGACGGCAATTCCGGACTCGCCAAGTAGTTTCGCTCCTGTTTTGGAGTGATTCAATTGAAACGGGCTGAACAAGCGAACATGCTGCCACTTTTTAAGGTTGAAGCCGATTTCATTCCGTTCGTAGAGGACTGCATCAATTCCTTGAGCTTGGCAAGCGACCAATGCTTCCAGCCCGATTGGACCTCCTCCGAGAATAGCAACTGTTGAATGGCTCACGGATTCTCTCAAATATGTATTGATTGATGTAATAATGCCAGAAAGCTGACTTGAGATTATGTAACCATAAGTCTTTCACCTCTGTGGTTCATCTCACAGAACTGCGTGCAGTGAATTTCGGTCTGGATTCACATTCGGGATGTCTGGTAACTTAGCAGTCTGATTGAATTTAGTATTCCCGGCTGAAGATCGAAGGAACGATCATGCGAAATGGATTTTGTAGCATCTTTGGCGCACTGCTGTGTTGTCTATGTCTTTTCAGCAGTTGCTCTGACAAGACTGCTTCGACACCTCAGTCTGAAAATTCTGAAGAATGGGAAGCGACCAAACCCGATGAAAATGTCGTTCGCAGCCAACCTGACAATTCTTCTGCACAACTCAAGTTGAAGCTCAAACAGGGAGACCGTTTTCCGCTGCGGAAAGTTGTTGAGCAAGAACTGATTCAGGATTCACTCGCTGGCTCGACCAATCAGATTTCGACACGATTGGAGTTGATGTTTGCGATTTCGGTGATCGAGAAGTTAGAAGACCGCACGCATTTGCAGGTTCGCTATGAGCAGGTCAAATATCAGAATCGCATAGGAGATCAAGTCACTGCTTTTGATTCGACACGAAGCTCATCCAACCTGCCGGTTTCGTTCCAGGCGTACCGAGATATGGTCGGAGACGGGTTCACCTTCTGGATTGGACCGGAGAACCAGATTGTTTCTGTCGAAGGTTTTACTGACTTCATCAATCGCTGCTTAAGAAATGTTCCTGAAGCAGAACGCAATCAAGTCGCACTCGGAATCGAAGCCGGCTCTGGGGAATCGGGGATTGCCAACTTCATCGATAACTCGATAGGTCTCTTGCCTTACGGAGGAAACTATCATCCGGGTGATACTTGGGAACGTCCCAGCCATATCGGGCGTCCGGTTCCGATGTTAGTCAATAACACCTATACGCTGAAGGACCTCAACAAGGAGTCAGCGACAATTGATATTCGCGGAGAAATTATTCCGTCAACGACAATGACATCCACGGATGAAGAGAATGGTGTTCGAGTGACTGTTAAAGGGGGCGAGACTTTAGGCAGCTGTACTATCTTTAGAGAAACAGGTTTACCGCAACGATCACGAGTCGAACAAAACATCGACATGACAGTGATGCTCAGCGGCGCTCAGCAGTTCAATCAGCGAAAGAAAGTCACCACGACAATCGAAGCCTTCCCCATGAGTGCTTCAGCGGAACCACATCGTATTCAGCTAGGTGAGCACCTCTCAAGAGAATTAGATAACCGAACCGGCGGGAGTGCGATTCGACAAGTTTCGGGACCATAACTTGTTTTGATTCTGCCTCTCAGTTGCATTTTTCTTCAAAGAACAAGAGTGTATACCGGTGTGGATGAAACACTGGATTGTGTTTCATTATGCGGACGACGGAACATAATCTATCAGCACGCAGTTCAAGCAAGTGAGCACTTCGATCCACTCGCTCGCGCGTCGTGCTTGTATTTGGTGAACCCTCTTCTGTTGCTCGCTTTATGCGGAATGAGTCTGAATAACATCTGATAAGAGAGTGCTACAAGATGAGTCAAAAACAGTTGCGAGGTGGAATGGCAGGAATCGGAATGATCTTCGACGAGACATACCGTCCTTTCTTTGAATCTGCTCACAAATCTGGTCTCTATGATCGTGCATTTGGAGATGTCGACGTTCAACTTTCTGCTGTCAGTTCAAGAACTGGAACAAGGGCAGAGGCTTATCGTGCTTCTGCTCCAGAGGAAATGATGAAATTCACGAGCGTAACAGGTGAAGACTCGATCCGAGAGCTACTGAAAGATGAAGAGCTCGATTTCGTCTGTGTTGCCACTCCTGATGATCGGCATTTTGAAATAGCCAGAGAAGTCCTCAAGGCGGGGAAACATTTATTGGTCGAGAAGCCTTCAGTCTTGGATCTTCATCAAGTGGATGAACTGACTCAGCTGGCTGAAGCGAATCAAGTTCTGGCGAAGGTTGTCTATCACAAACTCCTTGACCCAGATCACAAGAAGTTAAGAACTCTCGTCCAAGATGGCGTGTTGAAACACGTCAACAACGGCTACTGCACTTTACTGGAGCCGAAGTTAATTTCCGGGAGTCAATTCTCTCAATGGATCACGGGACGCAATCCGGGAACCTACGTCGCTGTCCATTACATCAAGCTGATCGACTACACATTCGGCGGCAAGCTAAAAACGATCACAGCTACAGGTCAGCGAGGTCTCGTTGGAGACAAAGATGGCTCAACATGGGATAGCGTTCAGCAACGCTTGGTCTATGAGTACGAAGACGGTCGAGAAGCTGCGTTTGATATTCACACATCTTGGGTGACTCCCGATAACTTTCCTGGATACGTTGAGCAGGAAGTACAGTTTCGATTTGACAACGGCAACTGGAATGGACATTCCCGCAAACGTGGAGTGGAATTGACAGTCGAAGAGAAAACGCCGTTTGAGATGAAGCAGTCGATCAACAATCATTACAACGGAACATTCGTAGAGCCATGGGGGGAACGGTCCCAACGAGGATATGGGATCGAGGTGATCGAAAGATTCGCTCGCGAATTAGCTTTTGTGAAATTCGGCGGAGACGCCTCAGCTGAGGCAAACCGTTTGGAAGAGATCCAGCAATTGAGCTACAACGATCTTTCAGCGGATCGACAAGTTGTCGCAGCTGTTCACGCCTTGGAGTCAATCCTGGAACACGCTGCCAACGGACAACCAGATGGTGTCGTTCGAGTCAACGATGAGCAGGGAGGACTTGTTCTCTACCTACCAGGTATCAGCGATCCAAAGGTTCTCTACTCTCCGCAAGTCTAAACGGCAGCAGCATGTTTTAAATCTACCAGTACGTCGGACTTCCAAGTCCGACGGAACTCAGCGGACGGACAAGGATGTCCATCCTACGATGGTATTTATTTTCACGCCAATGCCTAAGCGGCATTCCAATTGTCTTTGAATCGACTACTCGGTCGACGCAGACTTACAGTATGGACAAGGTTTGCGGTAGACAATCCTGTGGCAACGAGAGCACTCGCGCGGACTGTGGAGAAGTGGAGCCTCCATCTTGAACTGTTGGTAAATCAGATAGATGAATACCAGAAGTACAAAGGAGATCAAAGTGATTGAGCCTTCGTTTCCATACAAGACTGCATGCGTCACGATCAATCCGCAGCAGAGACCGTAGATTCCGATGACCCACCACTTGTTCCGCTGGAAAGCTGTTTTCTGAACCTGATTGTTGACTTCCTCAGCGACATGAGATTCGAGCAAATCTGATTTTTCGCGTTGTACATCGAGTACGTTTTTGGCGTTTATCGATGTCAACAATCGATGCACACTGTCGAGAACTCGAAACGCATCATCAAAATCAAAAGGTTGTTGATGCGCCCAACGGTTACGAAATTCTCTGAGTTCGCTGACGAGACTACGTTCGTAGTGACCTAGCTCGTGACGAAAAACGGAGTTCCACTGGTCCCACATCACAGTCAACAGTGAATGTGCATCCCAGACAAAATCTTTACCGTCGGAACTCGTACGTGCTCGATCATCTCGAAAGCTACCTTTGACCGCCCGCATCCAGTTGTCGCGGTGAATCACGCGCAGCTTGTCTTCAACATACGGGGCAAGCCCAGCTGTTAAGAGATCAAGCGCCGTTGAGACACGTTCGCGAAAAGTCGCCAAGGTAGAAATCCTATAAATAGGGTAGAAGCCCGCCCCATGACGGACATCACTTATAGTACATGCTAGAAACCAAAAGTCGAATCTCGAACTCTTCGAATGCAAAACTTCGAATGTCTGGAGATGACTAGGCTATTAGAATCCGCACAAGAAGTGTAGTCGAAGTTCAAGTCGTAACTATTGTGACAAGATTGATGACGAGAGCGATTCTGGAGGTTTCGCAACAAGCTCTGGTATGTGAAAATAGCCTCCCTGTATACGGTAGCTCTGAAAACTCATTAAACGATGCGCTCAATCATGTACTGACCTGTATGAAAGGTTCGGTCAGCGTGCAGATATGGAATATTCAGGATGTCCGCAATTTGCTTTGCTTCGTCATCATAACGAGGTAAATAGCTATCGGTTGTTTTAGTAAGAGTAAATGACTCAGGGCGACCATCTACTAGGTAGATCAGTTTTAATTCGCTGTTACTTTTCTCTGGTTTATTGGCTTTAGCACCGATCGATGACAGCGCGATCAAGCAGCACAAGTTATCGCAAGCAATGATTCGTTTCGTTGATTTCAGACATAGGCGCTGAGAAGCAGGGTCATAAGTCCACAGCGGATTTGCCTTCTTGGCTCGATCATTAAAGTACCAGATAAATCCGTATCCACCTGCGGAGAAGACGACACAAGTAAAGATCATTCCCAAACTATCTCTCGTTTGCTCCGCAGCTCCTGAGAGGGAAATAGCAATCACCATCACAATCGCAAAAAACAATCCGATGTGAGCGTAAAGATATGACGAAGGCAACCGAACGAGATCGTATTTCTCATTTCTCTCAAGCACCGCCAGTTTCAATCGGGTATTTGAGTAAATGATAGACTCAATGAAGAGCTGGTCTTGCGAGAGACGATGCTTCGTCAATTGATGTATTTCTTCAATCGCTTCGCTTGCGTGATCTTTGGACATGTTTTGAAATTCTCAATATAAACGTAAGAGGTCACGATATTGAATCTATTGTTTTAACCACGAAACACACGAAAAGAATGTCGTGACAAACAAACTGCCTGAATCGCTGGATGTGTCTGTTTCATCTTACGGATTAAGAAGTTTTATCTTGTAAATTCGGTCTCTTTTCTTTCGTGTGGTTCGTGGTCAAAAGACTGTCGAGCCTGATAAATCTATGAACGGTGATTGATGTCAATGGGATCAAGAATTCCCCTGAGTTTTGCAGGCATTTTCTTCACGGAAGATATCAAATTGTTTCAATCGACACGCTTATTTCGAGACGATAAGTTTTCTCTCTTCGCTGTTCCATTCTGGAACAATTTCGAACAAATCGAATTGCATAGCGCGTTCGATATCGGGTTGCAGTCCCAACTTAATCAGGTTTTCAGCTCCCAGACTCTCAAACATTGTTTTTCGAAATGAAGCGGGCGATTTGCCACGAGTTCGAAAGTAATCGAGTGCCATTTGACCTTGAGCTTCCACTGGCTCGAACGGAGACTCGGTCTCTGAAAGCAGTTGATCAATAACTGCACCAGCGAACAAAATGTCTTCGGCTGTGAACTGCCGATTGGTTCCGGCACAGACAAGATGCACGGGTTGCTTTAGCTCAAAAAGATTCTTTGTGACGGCACTCAGATTGACGAATGCTCCAATGTAAATCTGCTTCGCTGATGTACACGTTTCGAGCGCATAGGTTCCATTCGTCGACGTAAAGATAATATCACGAGCAGCGACGCGATCAGAAGTATAACCCAGAGGTGAATTGTCGAGATCGAATCCTTCGATCGTCTGACAATGTCTTTCACCACCGAGCAGTCGTTGCTGCGGGCTAAATTGCTCTGCCAGTTTCCAGGCTTGTTCGACAGTTGAGCAAGGACGGATCGACCGAGCACCGTTTGCGAGAGCATGTACGATAGTTGTCGATGCTCTCAGAATATCGACGACGACCGCTACCTGACCTGTGAGATCAGAGTTCTCGGAAAAAGTGGGCAACAGGGAAACACGGATTGGAATCATGCCGCGTATGTTAGCCGTGAATCGTTACCGATGCGAACTTCACCGGACCTCGATCTCATTCTCCAGGGTATATTTACCTAGTTCTTCTAAGATGATTTGAGTGGCAAGTTGCTTCGCGTAATAAGTCGGCGTCGTTCCATGGATAACAACCGCGTCACCCGTCGACTCAACTTCCAACTGGCGAATTCGACCAAGCGTTTTCGAGTTGATTCTTCGCTCTAAGTCAGGCAATCGACCCAATGCGAGCATCGTGACAGTATCGCGATTTTTGTCACGATCTTGAGCTTTGCTCCGAACTTCGGCGCTGCTTCTTTCTTGAATAGAAAGCATGTATGAGATCCTCCATGTGAAATGGTCTTAACAGCCTGCCAGGAATTTTCCAGTCATTCCTGTCATCAGGCCAAGCACTACTTCTGCAAGTGCTACCAGGGTGAGATGATATCAGCAAAGGCTGATGAGTCCATCTTTTTCTTGTAAATCTGACTAAGATATTTTGAAAAACTGCTTATTCACACTCAGTGTGACCGTAACACTCAATTTTGAGGTTCTTTTTCAATGATCTGCTGAGGTAAATTTTGTTTTGTTTGAATTCGAAGCGATACGATAAATTCCCATTGGGAATAACCCATCATTCAGTTGATGAGTTCTCGATGAAGAGGGCTCTTTACTTCAATTCAAGGGAGTTGTTTCAGGAGAAATCCTTAGCAGAATCATCAATTTAAATTAGCAAATCCTCAGCACAAATAAGCATTAGCTGCTGTTAATGTGAATTACTTTGCTATA
>ERZ887942.2938-NODE-2938-length-10199-cov-6.620564_pt1 | contig 10199 bp, 12 predicted proteins | sample MGYA00521099_ERZ887942 | MGnify/ENA primary metagenome ERZ887942 (study PRJEB32303, sample SAMEA104408605) | aquatic metagenome | biome: Brackish water; feature: Pelagic; material: water | place: Baltic Sea | collected 2014-06-07T06:48:00 | depth 16,251 m ... | reverse complement strand
AAGGGTAGGAAAGCTCCATGGCCTCTGTGCCACTTTTAAACACGACGTCGACGACTTTGACCTTATCCCCGGGCATGACTTATTATTTATCCCAATGGAAAAAAAACGATTACGCTCCTCCATCGATCCCTCCCCCATCCAACGTTCGCACGACCTGCTGACGATACTCATCGGCGATGCGGAACTCATCCGCGTCCGGATCGATCTTGTCCATGGCATGTTCGGAGTGCACCCACGGGTTCCACGTGTGGATCTGTTGCACGAGGCCGATTCCGCATTCACGCGACGCGTGCCCTGTCCACCCCGTTCCACCAGCGGCCACGACGTTATGCGTACGAGCGCTCCGCTCCTCGAACCCCACAAGGACCGCCCGCGCGGTCGCGATCGCGGCCGCGGACGACACGTCTCTCAGCGTATTCGGCTCCGCGTGACGCGTGACAAGGATGCACTTACCACACGCGACGGCGCTCTCGACCTCTTCCCCGTCCGCCGCAGGATCGGCAACGCACACCACCCTGGATATGTGTGCGGTTGTCCACTCCGATCGCTCCCCCGTGTGGTGACGGAGTGCCGGTACGTCCATGAGAAAGCGCATGGTGCGAAAGCGCTCGCGCAGCGCCGACACGTAGTTATGCCACCTCCACTTCACGTCCACTCCCTTGCCATCGAGAATCCCCTCTGTCTCGGCTGGCAGGTCGAGTCTGGGTATACCCCCCTCCGTTTGCTCGTTGACGCACATCAAATCCGTCTTGTTGAGATGCAAGTAGTGACCGTTCATCGACGATGGAAAGTCGAGCAGCACGCGCACCCCCCGGCGCATGGCGTAGATGCGCAGCCGGTCCACCAGTTCGGGGGGGTAAGACTGCGCGTCCAGCCGAAACCGGAGTGCGTTCATCTTGACGTACCCCATCAGATCCACCAACTCGCGAAGCTGCGAGGGGCTCAAACTCCTGTCGTCAAGACCCCCGCGCGCGTCGACCATCACCCCACGATGGGCGTGTGCGGGGGCGTCTCGGACGTCACAGAAGGGGACGGTTGCACGGCGCTCGTCGTCGACGACAATCAACTGCTTCAGTGTCGTCACCGCATGCAGCGCCCCCCACGTGGTACGAGCGCGCATGTGAACGCCGTCGGAGGTCACGCGAAGCGAGTACGACTCGTCCTGGTCGGGTGCGAGAATGTCCGCGGGCGAAGACCCCAGGTGGACATCGCAAACCCAGTCGTGCGAAAACTTCGCCGCCGCGAGTGGCGTACAGACGACAGAGTCCACGCGCGACACATACGCGTCGCCGTTGGGCGTAGCGGCATCGAAAAGTATTTCTCCGCACAGGCGCTGCACCGCCCAACGGGTAAATGCACACGACGCATCACCGGCGATGGCAACGCAGGCCACTTTGCCCAGACGAAGATGGACACCCCGAGGGTCCATCCGCACTCGTTTGGGCGATGGGTGCAGCTCCGTGCCCTTCCGAGGCATGCGCTGGTCCGCATGCCATTTGCGCAGTCCTGTCACTTTGGCGACTCGCATCGTCGCACAGTCGACTCGATATAGGTGTCATTGACCATGCCATCCGCTCGCGTCGAAAAAAAAATCCAAGGCTCATCGGCGGTCGCACACGCCACACTCCAGCAAGTAGAGCATCCACATGCACGCGCAGTTTGCACCCATCAACAGCAGGTGACACCAGACGCCGCCGTTCGGAGCGTAGACTTGTGCGGCGGATGCTGTCGCGTACGAGAGCGTAGCAAACACCCAAAGCGGCGCGAGAATCGGACACACGGTTGTCGCATAGGCGGCACATGACATCATGAGGAGCACGCATCCCGATGGCATGGCTAGCGCGCGGTAAGCCACGGGAGTGTCGGGCCAATCGGACGACACCATCGATACGGGATCGCCGATGCGATGCCAGTGGATTGTCGCAAACAGCACCCAGAAGACCAGCGCACCGCACGCCACGCCGAACCCTCCCGGTGGGTGCATAGGTGCGAGCGCAAGAAAAAGCAAGCAAACATACACTCCCGCGTGAATTGCGATCCCCCACGTGTCCATCGCGAATTGCGCGCACAACTCTGACGGACACTCCCCGCGACTGGTGAATGCGCACGTCCAGTGGTACCGATACGAGAGTGTGTTTTGAACGACCGATACGACTGTCAACGTACAGAGCAACGGCCCCGGTGGCAGAGGCATACCAACCGCCGCAATAATGAGCGTCAGCACTTGCGCGATCTGCACGCCGCCAATCGTCCACGCCTTCCAGAGCTCCTCGCGTCGCATGCACTTTGTTTCTTCAAGTCAAAAATGTGTACGATCCCGCGTACGCATCCCGTTGCATGTCGAAGTGGATATCCATGGCCAGTGCCCCCTGTCGCAGTGGCGTGTTACCCTCTCCGAAGGCGAATATGGAGAGCTGCTTCTGAATGAACATTTCCACGCGATCAGCGTCGCGGAGGTGTATGTGGTACCGGAGGGACTTTGCGTCCGTGCGGCTGTGGTCGACGATGATCCGATCGGGATCGTCGGCGTGGAGACTCTGCGTAGCCAGCAACAGAAAGTCGGCCAACACTCCCTGTGTACAGAGCGCCACCACATGCCGGGTCATCTCGACGCCAACGACACCCTCCATACGCCGCACGAACGCATGCACGTTGTGCTCGTGGGTTCCGTCGATCAGGATGCTACAACGGTCGTAGTCGAGGAGCAGCTGTCGGAACTCTCCTCCCGTGGCGGTGTTGTGCTGCAAGTTGCACGACCGAACGATTCCCTCGATCGTCTTGGGGACGCTGCATATGGTGGTACGACGTACTGGTGGGTCTGTCGTACTCACGTCGCAGTCGGTGATGGAAAAAGAGATGATAATCACGTCGTCATCCGTGGTCTCTGCTGTACACACGCCATCGTTGTGACCATCGGTGGACGAGTCGAATACGTCGACACTGATGTTGGACCACATGGGACGAGTCGGTGTCGGTCCTTTCATCGACGCACATGTGATTGGTATGTAAAAAAAGGGAGGTGTCTCGCTGGGGAGGAGGAGCATGACAGCAGCGGACTGTTTTGTCAGAAAAAAACACGACATGCGACCGCTTGTCATGTGTATAGACTGACAGCATGAACGAGTGGCTACACGTCCGTATTCCGATAGCAGAACCGAGTGCACAACTCCAGAATTCTTCGCCCTTCGGACTGCGCCATAAACCTCTCCGACTTGACAAACATGACTTCCAGGGGATGGACAGTTGTTCCAAAGTACTTGCCTGGAAAATGAATATCTCCCGTTGGAATTGCGCTGTTATCGGATAACTGCAGGGAAGTCACCTCATATCCCGCATTTATCAGAGCTTGCGACATGCCAATCTCATGCTCGAGTATAAATTTTTTGCGGGCATCGTCACTTTTGCCTTCGTTCTTGGAGCCAGTGTCGCTGACGCAGAATATCTGACTGCGTAGAAGAATCTGCAGACCTTTTAGATCAGTACAGAAGCACATGGACTGTACATGCTTTCCCCCGGGGGTTATTTGTCCCCAAGGGCGCGAGTTCATGGTGGGCCCCACCAGCTTTATTTTCTCACCCAGGCGACTTGTCAAGAGGTCCACCCAGGTGGTGTTGTGCTGAATGTAGCGCGGCAAGAAGGGCCCGCGTACAGTGTCGTTCAAGAACACGAAGCGAGTGTATGTTTTCAGACCAATGCTCGAGAGAGCAGCGCCCCACGCCCCAAAGTCGCCTCCTGTATTTTCTCGACGCAGCACTTTCACCCCAGGGGGCAGCTTCGCCGAGCACTTGTGGCCATTTACCACCAGTATGTAGTCTGTGTCGGGTACTATTCCGTGCCTCATAAAGAAACACAGGTTTGTCATTGAAGCTTTTGTTTCGTAATAACTGTAGCATACCAAGCTCATGGCTGGATGGTTTTGTTTTGTACTGTAATCCATAGAGTTTCGTCATTGCATATGTGTTTGATATGAAACGAGCACGGCTTATAGTTGGCGTGAGGGTCGCTCATGCATCGTTATAACATGCACTCTAATCCCATCCTCTTGAGGAGCCCTTCACACCCAGCGATGCACCGACCAGTTTGCGATCATCGGTGCAATGTTTGCCTATGCTCTGCTCTGCCTTTGATAGACAGACTTTCGAGATAAAAAATTGGGGCTATAAGGTAACAAGTCACACCCACGCATGACTGACATCCAGAAGGTGCTCGAGCGCTACAATATCCCACGCACTACTATGGCCTATCCATGCGCCATGTCAGCACAGCACGTCATCCGCTTCAGCACGGATGGCTGGACGTTCGGCAAGGTGGTGAGCATCCCCCAGCAGAAGAAGCCCACTGAGCGCCATGGCACCGAGTCGCACTTCTATGGATTCGCCGACCAGATCGGATTTCTGTATAACGACCACGGCGAGGCGATGGAGCCGATGCGGAACATCTGGTTCAAGAGCTCCGCACAGATTCGCACACCCCTGCGCATCGGACCCGTTGTGTTCGATAGCGGTCAGCGAGTTGGCGAATTTCCGTCGGTCGGTTCGGTGGTCGTCGGCAAGACACTTCCCAACACCAAGCGCACTGGATACAAGTACGAATGGTGGTGTGCAAATGGCGAGGAGATGCTGTGGTTCCTCCGCTACAAGGCGAATAAAACCACCGAGCGTCCACTGCGCACTGCCAACTTGTGGATCCTCGCACAGATCATCTACCACAACGACGTGGAGATCTTAGTGGATCAATATGTACCCACCGACGGAACGACATTGCCGTGCAACCGGATGCGCAATTCAACCCCCCACGCATTCGCGCTTGAACTATCCAAAATGTGCAACCGACCGCATCTTTTTGAGTGCTTCGTCGTTGCATGTGATAGGAGAATCGTCGTGTGTCCCGATATTCTACAGTCTCCGCTGTATCCGAACCCAAGCGAGCTTGAGGTTATTCATAAGGAACACGCCTACGCACGGTGCACAAGCAAGGTGGATCGCTGTTTTGTCGGCTGAAGATCGGATTGATCGCAACGTCGGAATCGTCGAGTCTAAGGATCTTTTTTTTTTGGACACGAAAAAAATACTCATCGACACATACCGAGTAATGGCGCGCAATAAAGCGCTGATGAGCAGCGATATGGTCGGTATGTACAGCGCCACTGATCGTCCAGTAGCTGACGCTATGACCAGTATTCTAAGCCAAGCGCTTTGTATATATACCAATCACAAAGCATCTACGTCCACCATTGTCGACTGCACCGCGGGCGTCGGCGGCAACACGCTGTCGTTCGCGAGGACGTTCCAGAAAGTCGTCTCGGTTGAGATCAACAAGCGGCGTAGTGGCTGTCTCTCGCAAAACGTGACGCGTCATAGATGTGCAAATGTCCAAGTGTTCAACTCCAACGTGCTGAACCTGCTACACACGATGATGTTCAAGGATGTTCATGTCTTCTTCGTGGATCCACCGTGGGGGGGGAACTCTTACAAGTACAAGGACTTCGTGAGTCTCACGATATCGGGAGTGAAGATCCACGAGGTGGTTCGTCGTTTGGCCAGACACGCACTGACCGATCGCGTGGTAGGAATTAAGGTACCCTACAATTTTGACCTGCGCGAGTTCCGGACGAACCTGGACCCCATGGTCAGCATTGTCCACGTGTGCACTCTTCCCAAGATGCTCTTGCTGGTCTTGGTGATACGTTCACTGCCCGTCTCGTGAGATTACGCGGCATGCTCATGCTCATGCTCATGCTCATACGCACGCCTCTCGAAGAAGCTTATCGATATGTTGAATGCTGTCATATACCGTGGGGTCGACGTCCGTCCCCACGCTCGCTGTGACGTTTTCGGACTGGTCCTGGTGCGTGACGGGGTCGAGAATGTCGGTGATCGACGATATGACGCTGTCACACTCGTCGTCGTCATATTCGCCACATGGACGAGGGATCGTGGGTGCCGGAAGAAAAGGATCATCTGCTCGGAGTTGGTACGACTGAATATTCTCTGCGTCGATATGATATGCGACGTTGCGGTCGTTTATGAGGTCGGTGATGGCGCGCACCAGATTTTCGAAGCTCATGTTCTGCATCTCCTCGTCAGTAGGACAATCGCACGTTGTACTTGCAACGTCTACGGTGGTGTGCACGTACCGGAGAATCGACGAGAGTGAAGAGTGCAGTGTTTTGGTCTTGCGCTCAAATTTGCTATACCACTCGGTGAACTCGCGAACTTGTTTCTTGCGGTCGGCGTACTTGGATTTCAGCGTTTTGATGTTCCGCTTGTACTTGCGGGCAATCATGTACATGCGGTGGTTGCTGCTGTGAAGCTCTTCGATGTCTCCATTCGCGGCATCTGTCATCTTGTCGGGACTTTGGACGCTGTCGGTGACCGTGGTGGTAGACATGCAGCTTGTTGCCGTGTCATCGAGCGCGTCGGTCCAGAGATACCACATCATGGGGATGCTATTGGTCTCAAACGTGCACACTTTGACGTACTGGGTCCATTCTTCGATGAGTGCATCTACCCCCGTGTGGCATGCCGCATGTTTTCTGAGATGCGATGGGTACATGCGGAATATGCGCGGATGGTTCTTCTCCGCCACGCAAATACCGTTATACAGCCTCGAAAGTGTCTCGTTGTCCTTTCGTGTCACGATGTCATCTATGATCGATCGAAGTGTATGCCTGAATGCCGTCATGCCACGGGCTTTTGTTTACACGAAATGGTTTTGTACGCACCGAAATGTACGCAGTCTATCCGATATTCACGGCGGTGAAGTTGGGATCCACCACTCTGGTCGCTTCGGCCGCTTCGGCCGCTTCGGCCGCTTCGGCCGCTTCGGCCGCTTCGGCCGCTTCCATATCGCCATCTGTGTTCAGGTCTACCGTGTCACCTGATACGCTGCAGGTGTCCTCGTTGCATGATATTTCCATGGACTCGGATGAGCAACTTCCAAAGTCGACAAGCATCTCCTCCTCCATCGCACCAACCGTGACGGGTATTGCGACTTCGTCTTTGTCATCGGTCTCTTCGTCCACTCTCTCCTCTCCAACGACCTCGACAATCGCCGTGTCCGGCGACGAGGGCGAATGCTCTCTTTGATTTATGATAAATACGGCAGGGTCCATATCACGCACACCGGTCGTCAAATCTGGAATGTCTTTGAACTGACGCCGCAACATACCAAATGGCGCACATGTGCGGTGGCGAATAAATACCACGACTAGCACGAGAACCACAATCACCGCCAAAAGCACCCCTCCCACCCTGAACCAAAACCCCAATGACCGAACACCCCCCGTTCCGGTTGCCGCTGCTTTGACACCACCGATCGAGGGTGTTTCCATCGGGCGCAGTGGACCAGCAGTGGGCGTGGCATTCGAGCACACTCCGTTTTTACCCAACGGGGGAATGGAAATGTGCGAGCCGAGCGATTCGAAAGTTTTTTCAAACTCTTTAAGTATATTATGATCTTTGCTGTCAATAAACGAAAGGAGGGAGAGCGATGACATGATCTATTTTGACATACGTCAAGAACCTTTTTTTGCGAGCATGTACGCACGCGACCGTGGTAAGTCGTGGGGTGTGAATACCGAACGAAACCCTTCGGATGGGTATGACGCGTCGTGTGAAACGCTATTGTTGAGTCGGCTGACGCGACCCATGGACGCACGCAGTGATCGCGGCAGAATGACGGGCACGACGGCGTGCGATGCAATACCACAGATATTGTGGCGACTGCGGTTCATGTACACATAACCAGACTGACCCCATGACTCTCCCCACGAGTTCTTAACAATCCAATAGTCGTGTTGGTATCCCACGAGAAGCACAGCGTGATTTGGACGGTCGGTGGGGCACGCGTTGCTGTCGTACACGCCAGACGTGTACGCTTCGAAGTCGTCGTCAACGTAGATGGCAATCGACACTGGCCCGAAAAGGAAGAGGGCGGTCTGTAGCTGCACGTCGATACCCCCAGTAACTTCCGCATAAAAGTCTATGTGCGTGTGATTGTTTGCCTCGGTTTCGTTGCACGTCTGATCCACCCCCGCGTATGGATACGTCGACTCAGTATCAATACCCGTTTTTTCCACGTAGGCGAGAGCGTCGTCGGGCCAACCACCACCACATCCATAGTCATCGGTCACACAGTCCACGAGGTTCTGAGCGGACAGTCGTGTGAGATGGCCGTTCATGCCCAACTGCCCCTCTACGCTTTCCATCGCAGAGAACGCCCAGCACGATCCACACGCGGCCTGATCGCGAACAGCAGTCACCACTTCGCCAGTGCGTCTAAAGTCAATGCCGGTGGGAAGTGCAGACCGCGGATACCACGCATCCCCCACGACGACACGCGTCGTATTGCCGGCGTTGGACGTTCTGTGTTTGGGTATTCTTAGACATGGGGTGTACTTCCTCGCATCTGAATGCAGCAGGAATATGCCAAGGAACATTAACGAGTGGAGCATGGCTTAGGTTGCGAAAACAGATACGATGGCATTCCACTACACGAGAGGTTGTGTGCAAAAAAAACTCTGATCTTTTTTTTATTAAGAAGAACGGCATACCAATACCAAGTGCACCGCGCGAAGTCCCTCTATCCATCATCCCAGATCCGTCGCCTAAAACCGAATTCTGAACCGATATGACCCTCGTTATTGACACTCAGCGAGAGGAGATGGTTAGGTGCATCCATCGCAAGTGTGCGTACAACGCCAATCACATTGGTCAGTTAAGTGAACGCATGTTCTTCAGCGTCGTCAACCATGGCGGTCGTGTGGGGAAGACCTTGTTTGACAACCCTGCCGACTACGCGCGGTGTATAGGCACCGTTCTGAACGCTGATCAGCACACTCGATTCAAAACCCGCGTGAGGACCTTCTTGAAAACCCACAAGGAACACGAGCGCGACACACTGAAAGAGCTGAACCCGACGTGGGAGTCTTATCGGATCGAGACGACCGACGAGTTCACTCGTCCCACGTACGATAACCACGATAGTCATATTGATTGCGATGAACAGACGGCAATGTGGGCGTCGCAGCCTCCTTCGTCGGGACTCTGGGCCGACTACGAAGAATGATTCGTCGACAAGTCGACGTCATATATTTTATTTTGAATGAACAATATAGACACGATACACACCACCGTTTCGCTCATATGATGCAATCTATACTCGTGCTGAACCAACAACCGAACCGACGTTCATTGTCGGATGCATGCGAGTGCGAGGTGAAAAGCTGCTTAGAATTTATTCACGGTGCGTACATCAACCCGCGATTGCGAACGTACATGCACCACTGGGGCGTACCGGAAGTGCTGCAGACCACAATCGCTCGTCGTTCATGCCCCCCGAACGACGCGCGGGGGGTTGAGACATACTCCCGTGTCATGCGATTGCACCAGCATATCCGCGAGACGAGTCAGAAATTTGACAGCGCGGACGTCTCCCCACATAGAGGATGGTGGGAGTGGTTAAGAGGCATATGGCCGAAACATCGAAACGGCGACGCACAGGCATATGTCATACGCGACCAGTTGGATCTGCTGCGACTGGAACTGGTTCGAACATACCCCTCCTTCGACTCGCACTGCGCATCAAACGTCGACGAGATAGGGTCACCGCCCGACAATCGATATATTGAACAAAACATCAGGGTCGATGAGTACTGCATGTGAGCACACGCATGCGTCGTTTTTTTTTCATCGTCACGTCCTCTAGAACGCAAGGAAAAGAACATGGCCGAGCCCAGCGCACTGACGAGCATACCCACGAAGAAAGACGGCTGCGTCATGTCCGAAAGCACTGACCAGATCCGTAAAGGACTCATGAAGATGGCCATATCAGAGGTGGAGAAGAAAGGCCCTGGTGTGCTCATGGTCGAGACAGACAAGCCACCCGTCTACGTGATATTGGACGACGTGACCCCGGTCCCGTTCCGACAAGCCCTCGCGCACATGCACGAGACAGAAGGAAGCACATACTGCTTCATGGGATTCGTCGACGCCCAGCAAGTGCATCTTGTCAAAGTGCTGAAACGACCGACCGCCGAACCGGTCTGACCGTGGTGTGACCATGCGATCTTTTTGACGAGTCGAAAAATCCATGAGTTGTTTTGAAATCATACATGCTCCCTGTCCCTGCTTACGTCTCCCCGAATAGCGGTCTGCCAATTTCATACCCAACCCCCTCCCTAAATAGCGGTCTGCCAA
>ERZ887942.2937-NODE-2937-length-10203-cov-5.144166_pt1 | contig 10203 bp, 12 predicted proteins | sample MGYA00521099_ERZ887942 | MGnify/ENA primary metagenome ERZ887942 (study PRJEB32303, sample SAMEA104408605) | aquatic metagenome | biome: Brackish water; feature: Pelagic; material: water | place: Baltic Sea | collected 2014-06-07T06:48:00 | depth 16,251 m ... | reverse complement strand
CGTCTCTTAGATCTACGTCTCGACTTACGCATAGATCGTCTACGTGATCTACGTCTCGACTTACGCATAGATCGTCTACGTGATCTACGTCGTGATCTACGCATCGATGTACGCCTCTTAGATCTACGTCGCGACTTACGACGTGATTTACGCCTCGACTTACGACGTGATTTACGACGTCTGGATCTACGAGCTACACGACGCCTAGATTTGCGCATGGATCGTCTTCGTGATATACGCCTAGATTTACGTCTCGATGTACGACGTCTGGATCTACGAGCTACACGACGCCTAGATTTACGTCGTGACATACGACGCCTAGATTTTCTTTGATTCATCTTTATTAAAGGTCAAGAAATAAAAATGAATTAAAGATTTCTCACTTAAAAAGAAAGTAAAATGGAACAGAAAACAAACTCAAAATGTATTAGATTCGTTGTCGATGATGAACGCGCGGTGGTGCCAGCAAAGGCCCATCCTTCAGACATCGGATACGATCTCACGGCCATTGATGTATTCAAACAAATTTCTGAAAGTATTACACTTTTCGAGACAGGGATCAGAGTTTCCCCTCCAGAAGGTTATTACCTAGAGATCCTGCCTCGTAGCTCGATGAGTAAGACAGGATATATGCTTGCCAACTCAGTCGGTACGATTGATCCTGATTACACTGGGACTCTCAAGATTGCTCTCATCAAAGTGGCTAAAGAACTTCCAGATATTAAGTTGCCCTTCACTAGATGTCAGCTAGTTCTAAGGAAGGCTGAGTATGCAGAAATGGTTCAGGCGGAAAGTCTTGATAAGACGACACGAGGTGAAGGAGGATTTGGAAGTTCGGATAAGAAATAAAATCTTGTCAAGTAATAAATGGGAATGATATTATCACGATTTGGTGATAATAATTGCAGCACTTGCGACGGAATTGGAAAATACCCTAGTTATAGGGATTGTTATGAATGTCATGGAACTGGACGACATTATTCGATTATACGAGCATTTTATTCTACAAAGGGAACTATACAAGAAAGTTACATTAATTATCGATTAAAGGAATATACACCAAAATAATAAATGTACAGTGATATGATGGTCAAAGGGGGGTCTATTATTATTGAAGGATGTAGGACTAGAGAACCTTACAAACCTTTCTTTTGGAAACTGTACGAACTTTTATTTCCGGAGAAAAAGGTATACAAGTTGATTGAAATTGCTATTTATTAGAATGAAAACATCTAATAAATGAAACTTTATACGAAAACCGGAGACAAAGGAATGACATCGTTGTATGATGGAAGTAAGAGGGCAAAAGGACACGTTATATTCGATGTGTTGGGAATATAGATGAATTATCTAGTCATATTGGATTATTATGCGCAAAAATACAACCAATATTGGCTAAACCTATCAGACAGCACTATATTTCTGCATGTAAATATACAGAAATTTTTGAGCGATACGAGAGAGATTTGGACAATGCTAATACAATTAAGGAACCACTTAGAGAAATACAGATAAAATTGTTGGATATAGGGAGTAATATTGCTGTTATAGACCCAAAGAAGAAAGAGCGTGTCCCTAAAATTACACAGGATGATGTGAAAAGAATAGAGGAATGGATAGATATCATAGAAAAGGGGAATACAAAGTTAACTGAATTTCTGTTACCTGGTGTACATGAAAAAGACGCACAAAGTCATGTATGTCGATCTGTGACAAGAAGAGCAGAGAGGAGTATGTGGAAATTAGTGGATGATGGTGTGGCAATTGATGGAAATATAATGAAGTATATAAATAGATTAAGCGATTTTTTCTTTGCATTTGCACGTCGTTGGAGTAGAGACGAAGATATAAAAGTAAGTGATATAAAAAAGAAATTGTCTAGTAAATAAATGGATTCCAACAAGAAGGTCCAATCGTTTTTAACGCCTACAGACATCAATGGTTTGAACGGTATATGGAACACTATGTACAAAAGGTCCTCATATCCAGATTCTTATGTACATCCTTTTCCTAGTATATTTTCAATATTAAACATAGCTCCAAATGAATGTTCCGATTCAGAATCGGAATCAGAAGAAGAAGAGATAACCCCCCAACAAGTGGTTAAAACAATTGTTAAAACAGTAACAGTGCAAACACCCAAGGTTGAAACCCGAACAATAGGTACACAATATAGTATAAATGATTTTGACGACTGGATTGTCGTCAAGGATAAGAATACTTAATCATAATCTGGACTATTAATGAAAAATTCATATATTTGCAAGTTGGTATATCCATGGTTTTTCATCTTAATATATTCTGATAATCTATCTACTGTGATTTTTTTAGTTGGTTTGTTTCTTTTATAACAAACATTACCCATTTTTATTCGAATAAGTTATATGTTTTAAAAGGATTACTGTTGATTGTAAAAGAATGTCTCAAAGCAAAAAAACCTATACACTTGGCAAAATCAAACAACTGATTGATTTAAACGGTGATAGCACTAATTTTGATCTATCGTTTAAGGTCACCTGTCAGGATGATACACCTTACAATCTTCTAGTCGTAGACCAAACAACTCTGGATAACACACCAGAACTTCAATATAAAGAAGCGAGAAAATCAATCTCTGGTAATATTGTTGCTGATAAGAATGTATATCAAAACTACTTTTTGATTCTAAAGTCTGAAAAACCTTGTGTGGTTGATGTAGAACTGACAAAGAAGGTTTTACCAAAGACTCCGAGCGGTCCAATAGAATCAGGTCCTATTCCGGGACCTGGTAATCCAGTCCCTTCCAGTAGACCCAGAAAAACGGTCATATCATCCCCACCAAGTTCTATTCCCTGGAAAAAGATCGGGTTAATTGCTCTCGTGGTAGTAATTGGTCTTGGTATACTATGGTGGCTGTACAAGAGAAAGGGGAAGGAAACTGATAAGAACGAAGCCCCATTCGAACACTCATATACGTTAGGTCAACAGAATTTTGATATGTCCCCTGTAGCTAGTTCACGTGGAAATACACCAGCCCGATCATCACCGGCTCCAGAACCGGTTGGTCGTAGTTCACATAAACAACCTAATGTATCACCAGCTCAAAGTTCTTCTGGGGATCATCGCGGATATAGGCCTAAACCTTCTCGAATATCGCACTCATTCAAACCTGCATCTGTCTCACCCGATGTAATGTCACAAGCATCTCATCAGTCATCCACTAGATCCGATGCAGGTGGTAACTCGTTATTGCACAGACTTAGAAAGTTCGCGCGCTAATTATATCCATTTAAGACGATGATATAATGTTAATAAAAATGTCATTTCAAGATATGATATACACTAGTTTGAACAACTTACAATCGGATGGTGATCTACGAGGTGCTGTCCAACATATTATTAATTCGGGTATTGGAGGCGCTCCTGGTGATCATAGCGGATGGCATCCACCCGTTGACATTGTTGATACAAAGAATAACATGTACGTTTATATAGAGTTACCTGGAGTAACAGAGAGTAGCATTGGTGTTGATTTTTTTAACAACAAACTGTCTGTATCTGGTGAAAAACTGAAAAGATATACTGCACCTGCTACAAAGCACGAGATTGTATATGGACGTTTTGTTCGAAAGATTACTCTTCCTATAAGTGTTACTAGCCAGGGTAATGTAAACGTGGTGTATGAAAACGGCGTCTTGACACTTATCATTGATAAGAAGAAGGAAGAGCAAAACAGATTTCATCTTGGTGTTACACGTAGTAATCAGCATGTAAGAGAACCAAATGGTGAAGATGTTCCATATGTTGAACGGGTAGATTAAAAAAAATATTTATTAGTTTCCTATTAATAAATAAACTATGCATTGGATTTTCTTTATTGCGTTATTTCTCATGAGTGGTGCTATTCTTACATCCAACATAATCGCTTGGAATAAAAGGGATTATACTAAATGCCCTCCGACACAGGAGGAGAAAAATATCTATTACATTACTTTAGGATTATCAGGTCTTATGTTTGCGGTAAGTACTGGTAATCTTATATACAGTTACTCGGCGGCGAAACATGGTGGTGGTTATGATGGAGGAGGATTATCAGAAGGTGTGATTCAACAATTCGGGTTCGGATGAGGTTCGTCTAAACCTGAATAAATACGTAACTAACATGTGTTTTGGAAATTGACACACTAAATGTGTGTTAATAACCTATTATGACGAGCTTTAATTAAAACCATTTGGTGTTTAGAGATCTGAGAAACCAAGTTAGTTACAACCACACTTACCACTTCGAGAAAGAATAGAAGGAATTAAAGACATTTGTTTAATATAATTCTGGAATGGCGCGGACATAAAGAAACGATAAATACGTGTTCCCTTTAGCTCGTTCAATTTATTCTTTCTTTTCGCGGTATTATAAATATTAACCAATAAAGACCAAGCAATAATAGGTTTGGCTAAAATTTTGTTCATTACAGGATCGTTATCGATCTTCTTCGGATCTACAGCATAGACTGGTGTACATCCTCCATCTCCTTGTGTGTTACACCCACCTCCCCAAAATGCTACAAGGGGAGAAGCTGCAACAGTTGGATCAAAAGGTTCATACTTAATACTGCACAATCCACCCATCTCAACTAGATACTTACGAGTAGCAGTGTTTTGAATTAGAATCTCACCTGCTGTAAGGTCCTTACATTCTACATCACTGCCAGTTCCGCATTTTTGGAGGTTGTTAGGATAGAGAGTGGATCTGTTCTTTGATGCATGTTCACATACTTCGTTCCAATCGTTGGCGCAATATTGTGCCATAAAAGCCTGACAATGTTTACCATGGGCACCGCCGATAGTCTCGGCTATAGATCCATGCATAAATTCGCTGTCTAGTGTCTGTTCGAGACAATATGTTAAGGGATTATTGGCAGGAGCATTAGCTGCTCCTTGGCCGAAATTCGATATACATTTGTACGTACTCATCTTTATCTTTATGAGGAGAAAATATTCTTTTAATAAATAAAAGAATATGTCTCGAAAAACAGTTCTACTGTTAATATTATTTTTATTGGATTAATTGTGTATTTAACAATGTGTCGTTCACATAATTCACCGTCACCTCCCCCAAAGTTACCAGGTTTTGACGCATCCGATCAAACTCTAAAAGATGGAAAACCGTGTACAAATACAAAAATACTAACCAAAAAATGGTAGACTGTGATCTATATGGAGGCAAGACAGATAAATGCATGGATGTTCCAACATACGATGTACAGAAAGGAGAATGAAAGTAATTTTATGTTTCAATAACATAAAATTAGATACAAACAAGATAGATGTTTGTTGTAATTCCGGAGTGAATACAGAAAGATCCTTAGCAGTAAAAATATAATTAACACCTGGATTAATGATAGGAAGAACTTTATTTACCCCGACAATCGTATATGGAACTTTTTGTGAACGTACAATATTATAGCCCATGTTGCATACAGCAGTGTCATTTTTTTCCAGTAATGATAATAACAGTACGCATTTACTATTATACTAGCTTATTTTTGGAAAAATAAAATTGATATTTATAAACTTGATTTTATCAATAAAACAAAATGATGCCGAAAACAAGCTCTTCCTATTATAACAATCTAAAAAACGTTGACAGCAAAGACGTGTATAACCAGCTTCCTGAATACACCCGTGTTTCTAGATACGCACAACACAACGCAAAAATGAATCGACGTGAGAATTGGTCAGAACAAACCGATAGAGTATTTAAGATGCATAAGGTGAAGTTCGCTCAATTTTTGGACGATGAAAAGTTCAACGAGGTATTTACATTCGCCAAGAATATGGTATTAAACAAAAATGTTCTAGGGTCACAGAGAGCGCTTCAATTCGGTGGTCCTGCTGTTCTAAATAAGAACACGAGAATTTATAACTGTGCGGCGACATATATCGATCGTCCTCGTGTCTTCCAGGAGATTATGTTCACACTTTTGTGTGGAGTAGGAATTGGATTTTCAGTCCAAAAACATCATATTGAAAACCTTCCTTATTTACTCAATCCATGTGAAGATGATGTGGTTACTTTCGTTATCCCAGACTCTATCGAGGGATGGGCAGAATCGGTTGGTGTTCTACTCAGTTCGTATTTTATCAATGATGGTGCATGCGATGAGAAGCAGATCGACTATTACGGTCAATATGAAGAAAAATATTTTGGAAAGACCGTCAAGTTTGATTATAGTCTTATCCGACAGAAAGGATCGTCAATTAGTCATATGGGAGGAAAAGCACCCGGACCAGACGGGTTGAAAAATTCTCTTGAGAAAGTGAGAACTATTCTAGATGAATGTGTAAAGTCAGCGGAAATGGAAAATTGTCGATACTGTACTTCTGAGAGGAAAGAAAATGAGCATCTCCTCGGTACCCAACCAAACCGGGCATGTACATGCCACAAACTATCCACTATTCAGTGTTATGATATGATCATGCACATTTCGGATGCTGTTCTATCAGGAGGGATTCGACGATCAGCAACATTGTGTCTATTTAGCTTGGATGATGAGGATATGATTAACTCAAAAACAGGGGATTGGTACATCAAGAACCCTCAGAGAGCTAGATCTAACAATTCAGCGCTGCTTTTACGGGATAAGATTCCAGAGGAAAAATACATGAAGTTGATTGAGTCTGTAAAGCAGTTTGGAGAACCAGGTCTCATTTTTTCAGACAGCAAGGAAACTCTGTACAATCCATGTGTCGAGATCAGTTTATATGGATATGACGAGAACGGTACATCCGGGATCCAATTTTGCAATCTTACAGAAATTAATATGGGTACGGTTGATAAAGAAGAAAGTTTTCTTGATCGCTGTAGAGCCGCGGCGATTCTTGGTACTTTTCAGGCAGCGTATACAGATTTTGGATATCTGGGAAAAGTTACACAGTCCATTGTTGAAAGAGAAGCATTGATTGGTGTAAGTATGACAGGAATGGCAGATTCTCCTTTAATTGCGTTTGATCCTGTCATTCTTGCCAAAGGTGCAAATATGGTCAAAGAAACAAACAAATATGTTGCGAATCTTATTGGTATTAACCAAGCGGCTCGTACAACATGTGTCAAACCAGCTGGCAGTACATCGTGTATCTTGGGGACGTCATCTGGTATTCACCCGTGCCACGCAACCAGGTATTTTCGACGTGTTCAGTCAAATACAACAGAAGAGCCATTAAAGTTCTTCAAGGAACATAACCCTCATGCAGTACAAAAATCTGTGTGGTCTTCTGGTGGTACAGATGAAGTTATTACGTTTTTGTGTAAATCTAAGCCAGGTGCAATCACAAAAACCGATGTATCTGCGATTGAATTGCTACAAAAGGTTAAACTGGTTCAGACTAATTGGGTAACAGAAGGACGGAATATCGAACTATGCGCAGCACCGTGGCTCAATCATAATGTATCTAACACTATTACAATGAAAGACGATGAATGGGGTCCGGCAACTCAGTATATTTACGAAAATCGAGAATATTTTGCAGGTATTTCAATGCTTGGCGACACTGGTGATATGACTTACCAACAGGCGCCGTTCCAATCAGTGTATACACACGAAGAGATTTCTAAAATGTATGGTGCTGGATCAGTCTTTGCTTCAGGTCTCATCGTGCATGCACATGCTTCTTTTAATGGTAACCTATACAATGCATGTGCTGCATTGTTAGGGTATGGTGAAAAACTTGAGATGACAGATTTTGATGTTAATAACAGCGTTTCTTTTGTAGAATCAGACAAAACATACAAAAAGATTCGGTGGGTGGCACAAGCAAAGAAGTTCGCCCTTAGACATTTCAATAATGATATATTGAAGATGACATATTGTTTGAAATCTGTCGATGCGTGGAAAACATGGTGTGATCTGAAGAGGACGTACAAGCATGTCCCGTGGGAAGAGTTTTATGAAGAAGTTGATAATACAAAACCAACTGAATATGTTGCATGTAGTGGAAATTCATGCGAAGTTATTCGTTTCTAAAAGGTATAGAGTATCTTTTCTTAATATGTTCGTATATTAAGAAAAACATATAATTACTGTTTATTACTCTGAAATAAATTAACTAGATCGACGGCGACGGGATCTACGTCTACGAAGCTTGGTGACACACCACAGCAATTAAAATGCTTACAAGTAGATCTAGACTTTTTACGTGACTTGCGACCATAACCAAATCGTTAGCTTGATCGCTTGGGTAGATCAGGATCTTTGGGATCCACCGACCATGCACCTCCAAGGGGGGAGTAACGCTACCAGTACCAGCCTTTTACATCTTGGTTCTCTTCCTTAATTCTTGTTTGTTAACAGGATATTGTTTTGCCATTTCTGCTTTTCGTGACATTTTTACTTAAAGGAAATAATTTATTATTTCATTCCAATCCAACTTTTTGGATAATAATCTGATTTTCTGACATTGCCTTTGTTCACATCATGGTTCATATTAAATTCGTTCTTATAATATATGACAGGTCCTCTAGACAACCATCCTCCCCACCATCCAAAGCTGCCAAGGCTCATGATAACACCATCGCATGCAGCAAGGATTGCTAGATCTTCTGGTGCACTTTTACTATGTGATATAACTTCCGTATCATCTGCTGAAAATGTTTCATTGGCCCAAGATCTATTATTGGTTGCAACAATAAATCTAACTTTCCTATATTTCTTTCTAAAGTAATCACGCGCCCTGTTAAAGTATCCAGGTGGTGGAAATCTCATATATCCAAGAGCAAGATGATCACCACGTCTAGCATGAAGACCAATGACTTTATATCCACCACTTTTCTTCTTTTTCATATATCTAGTTACTTTTCGGGAAATATCTCCTTTGAATGTAAACTTTTTTCTAATAATATCAGAAATATTCTCAAAATACTTGTAAGACTGTAGAAATCCTTGATCCAGATCTGATTCTATTTCTATACTTCCTGGAACCATAAACGGTTTCATATCATACTTTGCATATGCTTTTTCCGGTACAATAGTGAATGGATAATCAGGAGGACCGCAAATCTTAAATGGGCCTTTACATACATTAATTAGATCGTCTTTCGCTGATCTTAGTTCATCATAAGATATTAGATCTTCGTCGGTGATTATACAAGCATCACCATGTTTGGCATGTGCTATACCAAGAGCTGATGCATATTGGAACATCTGATTTCCTAATCTGGCAATCATTTCCTTTCTAACGATTACGTTACCAGATGGGTTACCTTTTTGCTTTTTTTTATCACCCTTTCCACACGACATAGCAATATAATCTGCTGCATCAACTGTGAATTTCCTCGCAAATATGTGACCACGACCACATATGTCTTTCTTCGATCTCTTAACTGTTCTAATATTGAAGACTTTTGGGTGATCGGGATCCTTTTCAAAATCCCATGATGTATAAGTTGTCATCTGATTTTCCACATATTTAGATAAGTTTTTCCCGTACAATTCAGCCAACCAATTGATAGGATACACTTCATCTGGACAACCTCCTAACCATGTTGTATCTGGATCTTTGATAGCTTTTTTATTACCAACAGAAACACCATTTTCTTTATAAAACTTGCGAAATTTTCTTATAAATTTTTGAGCTTTGCTATCTTTCTTATCACTTAGACGTATATAGTCCTGTGCTACTTTTCTATTAAGAACGACCCACTGGTGTCCATTGTAAACATCGTTTCTATCTTCAAATACATTACCATCTTCTTTCATATAATCAATCCTGGCTTTATCAGTCGATGTGATTAGTTTGTATGTTTCACCATAAGTATACAAAGGTAGACAAGCACCAGAAAGTAAAGCGAAATACTTATTATTGGGGTTCTTCAATGCTTTTTTAAGCATTTGGTTAAACGAGTGTACCAATCCTTCTCCGCACCAATCTGTTCGAACAGATCTAACTGCGTGAGGTACCATCCAATCCGGTGAATTTCCTTTGGAATCTTTGTAATGTGCATACATATTACTTGTACCATCAGTATCTTGGTTGAAGAAATGTTCCCACCAATTTGCATGGTCAATTTTATGCATAAGCAAAAAACAGAATGCTATTTGTGTCTTTGATCCTTTGGTTGATTTAGGAGATCTCCTCCGGGACCTACGCCGGGATCTCCGGGGACGTTTGCTACCAAGAAGCTTTATCAAATCGGCTTTTCTGAGACGTGAATAACCTTTGAACCCTTTC
>ERZ887942.2936-NODE-2936-length-10204-cov-6.725096_pt1 | contig 10204 bp, 7 predicted proteins | sample MGYA00521099_ERZ887942 | MGnify/ENA primary metagenome ERZ887942 (study PRJEB32303, sample SAMEA104408605) | aquatic metagenome | biome: Brackish water; feature: Pelagic; material: water | place: Baltic Sea | collected 2014-06-07T06:48:00 | depth 16,251 m ... | reverse complement strand
CTAACGAGCGACAAGGTCCGTGAAGCCTTCGACCTTTCTAAAGAGTCAAAGAAGGCCCGCGAACGTTACGGAATGACGGCGTATGGGCAGCGCGCCTTGATGGGCCGCCGACTGGTTGAGGCAGGAAGCCGATTTGTCACGATGGTGTGGGAAAATCCATTTCCGGGAAAACCCACTCCAAAAAACTGCGCTTACAACTGGGATTGCCACGCGGTGAACTGCCACGTGTTCGACGATTTTCGCTGGCGTGCCGATGTGTTCGACCAGGCGCTCACAGCTTTAATTGAAGACGTCTACGATCGTGGGCTCGATAAAAAAACGCTGATTGTTCTGGGTTCTGATTTTGGACACACCCCGAAAATCTCTGAGCGTCGCGGAACCAAAAGCGGCGTGATGCAGCCCGGTCGCGATCACTGGCCGAAGTCGATGTCGATCCTCGTTTCCGGTGGCGGCATGAACATGGGACAAGTCATTGGCGCAACGAATTCAAAAGGTGAGCATCCTGTCGAGCGGATCATGTCGCCAAATGATCTGTGGGCCACGGTTTATCAGCATTTGGGGATTGATCACACCGCGTATTTGACCAATCTCGAAGGTCTGCCTCTGCAGATTTTGCCGTCCGGAAAGCCAATTGCTGAATTGGGTGGCGTGGCGTGAAGCTATCTGTTCTTTCGACTTAATTTTTGCACTGAACGATTGTCGGTCCCATTGCCACAGGTGACCCGCGACAATGGAACCTCCAACGCACCCCTACTGGAGAGGAGAGGACATTTACGAAATTAGGCTTTTGCGGCGGTGGCTTTTCGTTCGATAAAACGGAACGTAAACAACGCCACAACGGGAAGGATCACCCACCACACAATCGAAGGCAGGCCAGTCACCTCATCGAGCCGGACTTTGCCCAATTGGCCAATGGAAAGGATGTTTGCTTTTAACCATGGGTAACTGAAGGCGTAGACGATTCCGCCGAGCAGCATCCCGAGAAATCCGACCATGGCATGAAGTCGCCCGGTTGCGATGGCTGCGACTGCAGTTCCCGGGCAATAGCCGTAAAGCACCATGCCGACGCCAAAGATCAGACTTCCGATCACAAGCCCCAGGACGTTGGCGTCTTCGACTTGATAGGCTTCGATCCATCCAAAGCCTTTCATGGCGAAAACTCCAAGACCACCCACGATAATCGCAGTGAGCATGATTTTGAGAACGGTAAAATCCTTAAAGCGGAATTGATTTACAATGACATTGTAGTCGCTGACACGGCCCTTATTCAATAAAACGCCGAAGATGATTCCGAACAGCGCAGAAATGACAAGGCCGCCGGTTGAGTCTTTTGGAATAGGTAAATTCATGAGGTTTGTTTCGTTAAAATTGAAGGTTGAAAGTGAAATCAGGCGTTGGCTTTTTTGCGAAACAAGAGTCGCGCTGCGACGATGCCGCCGATAAACATGACGGGGAAAAAGATCCAGCTGGAGAGGGCCAATTGCATCGTGCCGCTAATTCCATGTCCGCTGGTGCAGCCTCCCGCGAGTCGAGCACCGAAGAGTAAAATAGCGCCACCGAAGAATGCAGCGATCATCCGTTTTGCGACACTCGGCCCCTGATATTGTTCCCAAACCTCGGGGACTTTCTCGAATGAGATATCTTTTCCCAGTTTCGCGCTGAGAAATGCACCGACAGCGGTGAAAAGCAAAAACACCGTGCTGTATCCGAAGGCCGGTGCCTTGCTTCCCCAATAGGCGTTATTCGTGACAGCTTCTTTCCCGGCGAAGAGTTCCACGACCCAACCGGAGAATTTGGAGATTTCAGTCGACATTCCAATCGGTTTGTTGACGACCAGGAAAGCCAACCAACTTAGAACACCGATGCCGATACCGACGATGTAGGGGTTCCATCCTTTTTGGGACAACGAAAGTCCGGAAGTAGATGCGTTTGATTCTGTTTTCATAGATTTGGTTGTTAAGCTCGTAAACTATTGCATATTCAAATATAGAAATATGCAAATAAAAATAATTACGGATGATTCCAAATTACTGATAGAGGTGTAGTCTTTGAAAATCCTCCGCAAAAACCTATCTTGCAGCAATCAATGAACCAAAACAAAAAACCCAAACTGGATCGCGCTGCGCTTGAAAAAGTATCAAAGGTCTTTAGTGCCTTTTCTGATGCTACTCGTCTGGCGATTTTACAGGAGTTGATGGTTGGCCCCCGAACGGTTGGCGAGTTGGTGGAAGGCGTTGGCGGGTCTCAGGGAAACGTTTCGAAACAACTACAGTTGCTGAATGACGCCGGTTTGTTGGATCGAAAAAAAGAAGGCAACCGGGTGACTTATTCCATTGCTGATGAGATGGTTTTCTCAATGTGTGAACTCGTCTGCGACAAATTGAATCGCGAATCCCGAGCGGCTCAGGAGTTCACATTCCAAATCTGATGCGCGATTCAGAAAACCAATTTTTTCGATCAAGCAGGGTCAGTTCGATGAACTTACCCTATTGGATCGTAAAGGTGGGCGCTCCAAAAATCGCGTGAAGGAACGGATTCTCTCCTGATTTTCAACCACTGACTCGACCGAGCCATCAAACGCGTTATTGCCAGCGGCATGGAAACCTCTTAATGTCGCGCTGTGCTTGAGCTAAAAGACATATTTTTCACGATTCAGAAGGACGACGAGGATGTTCATTTGATTGATGCAGCGTCCATTTCGGTGCCCCAAGGACATTTCATGGCGATTGTGGGACCTTCCGGGTGCGGAAAGTCCACGCTTTTGAAATTGGTGGCTGGAATCAATATTGAATCCGACGGGAACATTTTCTGGGAGGAGCGCGATCTTTCGGAAGACGGAGATCTGGAGCCTTCAGAAATTGGGTACGTTCCGCAGTTTTCGATCGCTTACGAAAATCTCACGGTTGAGGAAAACATCGAGAGCGCGGTGCGTTTGCGGGTGAAGACTCGGGGACGGGATGAATTTTACGATTTGGTCGATAAAGTCCTGATGCAAACAGGCATGGAACCCATTCGGAGCCGTCCGGTAAAGGTGCTTTCCGGCGGCCAAAAGCGTCGCCTTTCGCTTGCCCTGGAATTGGTGACTGAGCCGGTTTTACTTCTCGCCGACGAGGTGACGAGTGGACTGGATCCCAAATCGGAGAATGAAATTGTAAAGTTGCTTCATCAACTGAGCCGGAAACAAAACCGGATCGTGATGAACGTGACGCACAGTCTCGCGAATCTTGAATTGTATGATTCCGTTCTCGTTTTGCACGAGGGCAAAGTTGTCTATCACGGTCAACCCAGGGCGTTGGATCACTATTTTAATGTTGAGGAGGCTGAAGATGTCTATCCACGGCTCGCAAAGCGGAGCAGCACGGATTGGCAGAAAAGCTGGAACAAGCACAAGACGGATTACTATTCGTCAATGTTGGCGGCTTCAGCGGCGAACCAAACCCCGCCACCGCCTCCGGTTTATGACGAGGAGGGGCAATTGGTTGAACAACCGAAAGTAAGTCGCTCTGCCCAGACTCCGGGAATGCTGGCTCAGTTTTTTGCGCTGTTTTTCCGACGCTGTAAGAATTTTGTTCGCGATGGAGGACAGCTCACGCTCCAAATCGCGATCATGATCGGATTTCCGATTCTCGTGATTTTATTCGATCTCGATGGAGTGGATCAATTAGAGCGTCTCCGTGAAACGCTTCCGCAAACGCCTGCCGATTTTAAACAGGATACGGAAGTCATCACAAAAAACCTGAATCTGGCCGGTCTCGTTTCGGGTCTGGTGATGTTTCAGGTCGTTTTGTTGACGTTGATGGGTTCGAACAATTCGGCGCGCGAAATCGCGGGTGAACGTCCGATTTTTGAAAAAGAGAAACTCGGGGGTGTCCGTCCACTGGTGTATATCGTCAGCAAGGTCGCATTCCTTTCGATTTTTGTATTCATCCAGTCGTTATGGATGGCAGCTTTTGTCGACGTCATTTGTGAAATTCCAGCTCCGTTTATGGCCCAATTTAGCTTTCTGTTTCTGGTGAATGCTGCCATGACCGCAATCTGTCTGGGTATCTCAGCCCAGGCTCGAACGGCCGATCAGGCGTCGTTGCTGAGTATTTATCTCGTCGGATTTCAGCTGCCGCTTTCCGGTGCCGTTTTGGCATTGCCGGAGTTGGTTGGTTGGATCACACGTCCATTTATTTCCGCATACTGGAGTTGGGCGGGAGTGGTCGACTCGTTGGATGCCAATTATTTGGAATACGTTAAAGACGTCACCGATACACCATTTGTTCCCGGTTGGATTTGTGCGGTGGTTTTGCTGGCACACGTTATGTTTGGATTGATCTTAGCGTATGTCGGCGTCAAAAAACCACGCTGGCAGCACTGATGCGGGCGAGGTTGAATCCGTTATTCCCGATCCTCGTTTTGATGGGGATCGGTTTTATCGGAATTATTGCTCAAGAAAGAGCGTTCACTCCTCCGGATGCGGTGACCCGAAAATTCGCGATCGGAGAAACGCGGTTTCTCCCGGGGGATCAACAAAAAGCATTCTCCGAAACCCGCTCATTTTCTCCGAAGTCAGAAGCTGAGGGAATCGACTGGTTGGCCAATCATGACGAGCCGGGGCAGACGTTCGAGCAATTTCTGAGTGCCCGGCGAAATCTGGTTCAGCCGCCACGAACGAAGCTGTATGTGCAGCCGATTGGTGAATTTTCGGACAAGGAGAAAGCGGTGTTGGAACAGGTAAAAGCATTCGCAAAGATATTTTTCCAAATGCCAGTCGAAATGAGACCGGTAATCGACCCCGCGAAGCATCAAATCACATCGCGGAAAAACCCTGGTAGTGGGAACACTCAATTTTTGTCGACGGATATTTTAACTCTGCTTCGCGACGAGCTTCCTGCGGACGGCTATTCAATTTTGGCCATCACGATGACGGATTTGTATCCTGAAGAGAGCTGGAATTTTGTTTTTGGCCAGGCGTCAATTCAGGAACGGGTCGGCGTTTTTAGCTTTGCCCGTTATGGCGAGGCAGGTGATCCAAAGTATCTGCAGCGATGTTTGAAAGTATTCACCCACGAAACAGGACACATGTTCGGCGTCCGTCACTGCATTCATTTTCAATGTTTGATGAATGGCAGTAACAGTCTTTCAGAAACTGATTCCGCTCCGCTGCACCTGTGTCCGGTTTGCCTTCGGAAGCTCCATTCGGCTAAGGCGTTTGAACCCCGAAAGCGATACCAGCAGATGAAGACATTTTTTGAAAAACATGAACTCGCCGACGACGCCAAGTGGACAGCGGGACGATTGAAGGAACTCGCCAAGTGAGGCTTCAAACTTTATTCTTCAGATCCAGTTAGAATTTTTTAGCGTCGGCAGTATTAAAATGATGAAACTCCCATTTCAGTCCACATTCCTCTTTTGTCTGAGCTTCGCCTTTTTTCCGATTGCGATTCAGGCCGTCGATTTTGAAAAAGAAATCCTACCGATTTTGCAGGAGAATTGCATCGATTGCCATGGTCCTGAAAAACAGAAATCAGAGTTCCGTGTTGATCAGCGGCCGATTATGATGAGCGGTGGTGATTCTGGGATTGCGTCGCTCGTTCCGGGTGAACCTCTGAAAAGCTATCTCATCGAGGTGATTGATGGCAGTGATCCTGACATGTTGATGCCGCCAAAGGGGGATCCGCTCACGAAAGGCGAAGTGGCCTTGATCAGTAAATGGATCGAAGAAGGTGCCAATTGGCCGGGACAAATGGATGCGGTGATTGAAACGAAAATCGATCACTGGTCTTTTCTTCCAATCAAAAAACCGGGCGAACCGAAAACGGATGCGTCGAGCCCGATCGATGGATTTTTGTTGGAAAAACTCGCGGCTACTAAGATCGAGCCGAACCCTCAAGCAAATGCTCGCTCTCTGATTCAACGCGCCTCAATCACGCTTACGGGACTTCCGCCTAAACCTGAGCGCGTTGAAAAATTTGCCTCCGATTTTGGAAAGGACGCCGATGGAGCCTATGCGGCATTGGTCGATGAGCTGCTGGCTTCGGAGCATTTTGGTGAACGTTGGGCGCAGCATTGGTTGGATGTGATTCGGTGGGCAGAGACCAATGGGTCGGAAGCAAATTTGTATCGAAAAAATGCATGGGTCTATCGCGACTACGTTATTCGCGCGTTCAACGAAGACATTCCCTACCATCAGTTTGTGCGTGAGCAGCTTGCTGGAGATCAGTTTGGAGTGGGTGAAGCGACAGGATTCCTTGTGGCTGGACCTCATGTCCCCGCTGCGACAGTGGGGCGCGAGCCCAGTGCGATTCGTCAGGCGAGAGCCGACCGGATGGATGAAATTATGCAAACCGTTGGAGCGTCGATGCTCGGAATGACGGTGAGTTGCGCGCGTTGTCACAATCACAAATTCGACCCGATTTCGATTCAGGATTACTACTCACTCACTGCAGTCTTCCAAGGCGTTGAATTCGGTGGGCGCTGGCCGGAATACGGCGAAGACCATCCGCTTCAGCAACGAGCAAAAGAGTTGCGATCAAAAATGTTTAAAGACCGCTCGAGCCTCCGAGCGGAAGTGGGGCAATGGATGGAAGACTGGGGCGGTTACGCAGAATTTCATTTCCCCAAAACTGAAACCAAGGCACTGCGGATTGAATTCGCGAAGCCAAACTTTGGAATCGACGAGTTGCAGGTTTATGGCCCCAAAGACTATTCGGAGAATCTCGCGCTCGCCTCTTCGGGAACCAAACTGGTGGCCGATGATAAACTAACGAAAGCCGGCAACCCTGTCTCGACAGCGAATGATGGAGTTTTCGGGACAATGGCGTGGCGAACGAGTGTGCCGAAGGGCAGCAAGGAATTGCCGTGGGTTGAGGTGCATTTCGAAGAATCGCACGAAGTGAATAAGTTCAGGTTCAGCAGTAATCGTGAGTATTTCTTCGAAACCGATTACCTCGAAAAGAAGTCCAAGTTCTTCGCTCCGGGCTTTAAAATTTCCGCGCTCCAAGCCGATGGCAGTTGGAAGGAAGTGGGCAAAACTGGATGGGCGAAAGCGCTATTGCAAAAGAGCGACGTTGCCAAAAAAGCCCATGCACAACTGCAGGAAAATATCGCCTTGCTGAGTGAAGAGGGGCCGCGGCACAGCTTTGTGGGGGCCTTCACGAAGAAGCCGAGTGTAACGCAAGTGTTGCACCGCGGTAGCCCGGAGAACCCTCGTGACGAGGTCATGCCTGCGGGGTTTGCGATCATGAATGGCGATCTGGGTTTGACCTCCGCGACACCTGATCCGCAGCGCCGTGCGAAATTCGCCGAGTGGGTAGTGAACGAAGAAAATCCGCTTACAGCCCGGGTGATGGTGAACCGTATTTGGCATCACATTTTTGGAACGGGCATTGTTCCGACTCCGAGTGATTTTGGAAAAGCCGGAGCTCTGCCGACTCATCCCGAATTGCTGGATTGGCTGGCGGTCGATTTTGTGAAAAACGAGTGGTCGATGAAGAAAATGATTCGCCAGATTGTTCTAACGGATGCGTTTCGACGTTCGAGCCTTCCTGACGAGGCGAAGCTAAACGCAGATGCTGGATCTTTGCTGTTGTGGCGTTTCCCCCCTCAGCGGGTTTCTGCCGAAGTGATTCGTGATGGAATTTTACAAGCCAGCGGAAAGCTAAGTCCCGAAATCGGTGGGCGAAGCTTTCGGATTCACAACGTGAAAAAAACCTATGCACAATGGGAGGTCGTTAATAACTACGGACCGGAAACCTGGCGTCGGATGATTTATCAGGAGCGAATGCGTCGGGTGGATGACAAAATTTTCACAGCCTTTGATTTTCCAGATTGTGGACAAGTGAGAGCCAAGCGTCCGGTCTCCACAACCCCGCTTCAGGCTTTGAATTTGATGAATTCTGATTTTGTTGTCGAGCAGGCCAAGCTCATCGCTGAACGCGCGAAAGCTGATTCGCCCGATGCTCCCGTTGAACGAATGTTTGAACTCGTTCTCGCTCGTGCCCCGAGTGCTGCAGAACTTGAGACGTGCAAAAAAATCACGAAAGCAAACGGCCTCGAAATTGTGGCGCGGAGTTTGATGAACTCGAACGAGTTCGCCTTTATGCCGTAAACCAATTTTTACGAAGCAATAGGGTCTGTTCGATGAATCAACCCTGTTGCTTCGAGAAACCAAAAATTTACATTTATGAACGAAGCAGAAAATATTTCAGTTCACGGAAAACGTCTTTTAGATCGCCGCAATTTTATGCGGAATGCGGGGATGAGTGTTGGAGGGCTGGGGTTGGCGCAATTGCTCGCTGCTGAGAGCACAACCGAGTTTTCCGGTAAAGCACCGATCCGCCCGTCTTTTGATCCTGATAATCCCTATCTTCCTCGACATCCGCATTTTGATATGCCGGCGAAAAAGGTGCTCGTTATTTTTTGCCCGGGAGCAGTCAGTCATGTTGATACATTTGATTACAAGCCGGACCTCACTAAATACCACGGTCAGAAGCCGCCCGGGATGCCTGCGGTGACTTTCGAAGGTCCAAGCGGAAATATTGCGAAGCCGTTTTGGGATTTCAAACCTCGTGGTCAAAGCGGAAAAATGACGTCGGAGTTGTTGCCAAACCTTGGAGCGCTGGCGGATGATTTTTGTTTCCTTCACTCATTAAATACCCAGACGAGTGCGCATCCACAGGGAGAAAACTTTCTTCACACGGGGTTCACAATGGAGGGTTTTCCTTCATTCGGTGCCTGGGCGACATACGCGCTCGGTTCTTCCAGCGAAGACTTGCCGGCGTTCGTGGCGATCAATGATCCTCGTGGTTTGGCTCGTTCCGGAAAAAACAATTTTGGGAACGGTTTCCTTCCGGCAGCCTTTCAGGGGACTGATTTCAATGCGAAAAATCCTCCGGCAAATTTGCGCAGACCTGAGGGTTATACTTCAGCTGACGACAAATCGACGATTGAATTATTGAAGCAGCTGAACGGAAATCATCTCGAAAAATACCCGGGTGACGCAAATCTCGCGGCGCGAGTTGCAAGCTACGAACTCGCGGGACAGATGCAGTTGTCCGTTCCTGATATGATGGACTTGTCGAAAGAACCTGAATCGATTCACAAAGAATATGGAACGGATTCCGGGAGTGATTTGAAAAAGGAGTATGCAAAAAACTGCATCCTTGCACGTCGTCTCCTCGAAAAGGGTGTTCGTGTCGTTCAGCTTTTCAATGGTAGCGACCCTGCCGGGGGCAATGGAATCACCAATTGGGATTCGCATTCAAATATTAAAGACACTCACGCCATGCAGGCTGAGATCATGGATCAACCAACTGCCGCTCTCATTAGCGACATGAAGCGTCGCGGGATGCTCGATGATACCTTGATCGTTTGGTGCACCGAGTTCGGTCGCATGCCATTCCTTCAGGGCAATGGCACGGGGCGGGATCACAATCCAAGTGCGTTCACATGTTTCCTCGCGGGAGCAGGTGTGAAAAAGGGATTCAGCTACGGGGAAAGTGACGAGTTCGGCTATAAGGCGGCCGTCGATCCGACTTCAGTTTACGATTTCAATGCCACGATTCTTCACCTGTTGGGGTTGGATCACGAACGACTCAGCTATTATCACAATGGTCTGGAGCGTCGGCTCACAAACGTTCATGGACATGTGATTCACGATGTTGTGGCATGAGATCCGATTCTATGAACGAGTAGGGGTGGTTTGTGGAAACCAACGGTTAACCGCGCGACATGTCGGTGTGCATCCGCTTCACGAAACCGAATCTGCCGCGTGATTTGAGAATGCGTCGGCTCTTTTCGATGTCACCTGTTTTGAGAATTTCAATTTCAACGGTGCGAACTCCCCAATGATTCATCGCCTTTGTTGTGGGGCGGTAAATATCGATGGTGCTGGTGCCAACGAGCGCGATTCCATAATCGTCGACGACGTAAATAGTTGGCTCGCCTTTGATTTTAAATTTTGTGCCCAGAGGGAAACGTGACCAGTCTGCGGCGGCGGACGTGTATTGCTGATTGCATTGCAATTGAGTGCCTGATGCCGTGGATTTGCCGTAAACTAGGTGATCGTCTTCGGAATGAGTGTAGGCAGTAGTGCGAATTGTGAAGCTTTGAGCTACGATGGTTTGCGCAGTTACAAAGAATGCGGATCCAGTGAACAGCAAAATACTGAGAGTTTTAAAGAGGTATTTCATTATCTGATGGACTTGGTTGTTTGCTT
>ERZ887942.2930-NODE-2930-length-10233-cov-11.822951_pt1 | contig 10233 bp, 6 predicted proteins | sample MGYA00521099_ERZ887942 | MGnify/ENA primary metagenome ERZ887942 (study PRJEB32303, sample SAMEA104408605) | aquatic metagenome | biome: Brackish water; feature: Pelagic; material: water | place: Baltic Sea | collected 2014-06-07T06:48:00 | depth 16,251 m ... | reverse complement strand
CCTCTCAGACCCGATCGCGCCACCAACGTGCGCCTCAGCGCCGCCGGTGAAGGGGCTTTTAGGGTGAGTGGCCGGGGGCCGCAAGAGGTTTTTTGCAGGTTTCTGACAAATTCGCCCCCTGCCCTCTCTAACCCCTTGTTTGCATAGCTTTGCCGCCAAACTGCTGCGGGTTTGGGCGCTATCAGGCTGGCAGGACAGGCCGCATATCGACCGCCTGATGCCCTGTTTGGCTGCCCGAGATTCGCAAAATCCCCCGTATCGGGGACACATCGGCATAATCCCGGCCATGGGCCACGGTCACATGATCGATTCCCACGGCAATATCGTTGGTGGGATCAAATGACACCCAACCGCGCCCTGCCCCGCACCAGGCCCGGACCCAGGCGTGCATGGCATCCGCCCCCTCAAGCCGGGGCTGTCCCTTGGGGGGAAGGGTCCGCAGATACCCGCTGACATAGCCTGCCGGGATGCCAATCCCCCGCAGGCAGGCAATCATGATATGACTGAAGTCCTGGCACACCCCCCGCCGCCGGGCAAAGGCGTCGGCAGCAGGCGTATCGACGGTCGTTGCCTTGGGATCGAACTTCATATGCGCGTGCAAGGCCCGGCCGATGGCCACCACAGCCTCGGCGGCCGTCATACCGTCGTGCAGCTGCAATCGGGCGAACTGGGTCATCTGGGCATTGTAGGGAACCCGGGCCGAGGGAGCGGCAAAGTGGACGAGCGAAGAAGGGCCAAGGTCACGGCAGCCCCCGACCTCAGCCGCCAGTGCGTCCAGGGACGTCCCGGCAACAGCCTCACCCGGTGCAAAGTGGCCAAGAAGACGCTCTACCCGGCACTGGGCCGTGACGCTTATTGCGCCATGTGGCCTGCGCAAGGCAAATTCAGTGACGCCGTTGCCGAAAAAGTCGGTCCGATCCCGCCGCTCTTCGGGTTCGGGCGATACCGACAACAGGCTTGCGATCACCCGCTGTTGGCCGGGTATCTCAAGCGGCAGCACCCGGACCACATGACGTCCCCCCCCGACAGGGCTGGTGTAGTCATATCCGATCCGCAGCTTGATATCGTAGATCACCGCAGGCCCCTATTGTAGAAAGGCAGCGCCAAGCGCCGGTGACAGGGCCAGGATATCCGCATTCGCCTTGCGCAGGGCCTTGGCATCCAAAAGCGCGACGGATTGAATCGCGACAGAACTTTGGACGGCCAACGCCTGCCGATCAATGACCGACAACTTTCCCGTCCCGTCCGCCTCGGTCAGGTCGGCAAGCCGCTTGCGGATGACATCCAGATGAAATCGGACTGACCGGGGATTGGATTCGTCCAACACCAAAAGATCGAGGACAGTGTCGCGGGTCGTGATCACCGCATAGCGCTGGCGATGGGTCATGATGCTGTCCCCGATCTCGATCGCGAGATCAAGGCCGCCTTCCGGCGCCTCCGGGCCCGTGACGGCTGCCAGAAGGTCGGTCATCATGGCTGCCCGTTCCAAAGATCGCCCGATGGTCAGGAACTGCCAGCTGGCTGTGCGGTGCATGTTTTCGTGTACCAACCCTGAGAAACCGGCAATCTTGCGCAGCATCACGCTCATCACCAAGGCGGCATCATTACCGGGGTCGGCGGTGCGCGCGATCCGGGACATCGACTTTTCCATATCCTTGAGCGCGGCCCAGCCATCTACGCTAAAGCGGTCGCGGATCTGGCTCGCGCTGTTGACGGCCGAGGCAAGGGTGTCGCGCAGTCCCTTGGGCAGCGCCTCATCGGCCGTTACTCCGTAGCTGGCCAGGCTATCCCGGATCAGGGCCAGAAGCGGCTCTGGCGCCACCTCGTCCAGCCGGCTGTGATAGGCCCGGACCAGTCGCAACAGCCCCTCTGTCCGCTCAACGTAGCGGCCCAGCCAGAAAAGGTTGTCGGCCGCCCGGCTTGGCAACGGGCCAGCCGCGGTCCGCACGAAGGGCGCCGTAGGAGGGGCGAGCATCGAGACGGGTTCGACCGCACTATCGGCCACCACCCAGACATCGGCCACCGCCCCACCTTCGCGCATGGATATTGCGGTTGTATCCGTCGTCGATCCAACCCGGGCAAATCCGCCGGGCATGACCTCCCATCCGTCGCGCCCTCGGGCCAGAAAGACCCGGATCGTCATCGGGCGGGGCACAAGGCGATCGTCTTGAAACACAGGGGTGGTTGAGAGGGTTACGAGTTCCTTGGCCATCAGCCCCCCGGCATTGCGGGTAAGCCAGTCATCCAACGACTGATCCCCATGCCCTCGCATCTGCCCACCTATGGCGTGGGTTGCCGCGGTCTCGTAGGGCATGCGGGTCGACATCGCCGGCCCGATCATCATGCGGGCGGCATTGGCCCGGACGTGGTCCAGCTCGCTCGATTGACCGCACCACCATGTGGCCACGTTCGGAATGGCAAGCGGCGCACCTGTCACGGCCCGCGCGATACGGGGCAGAAAGGCCATCAGGGCCTGGGTCTCAAGCACGCCCACGCCCAGCGCGTTGGCCATCGTGACCTGACCTTGCCGGATCGCGGACATCAGGCCCGGTGTGCCAAGCTGGCTATCCTCTCGCAGTTCGAGCGGATCGGCCCAGATCCCGTCCATCCGTCGCCACAGGACATCGACCGGCGCCAGCCCCTTGACCGTGCGGACCCACAGGCGGCCATCCTCGACGGTCAGGTCGCCGCCTTCCAACAGCGGCAGGCCCAGGTATCGGGCGATATAGGCCTGTTCATAATAGGTATCGGTCAAAGGACCAGGCGTGAGGATACCCGCACTCCCCCCCTCGCTGCCACGCAGGTGTTCAAGCGCGTCGCGGTAGGAGCGAAAGAACCCGGCCAGCCGATGGACCGGGGTCTTGCGGTAAAGGTCGGGAAAGACGCGCGTCGTCGCAACCCGGTTTTCAAGGGCAAAACCAGCCCCCGAGGGCGCGTCGGTCAAATCCGACAGAACCCACCAACGGCCATCCGGGCCGCGCCCGATCTCGAAGGCGATGAAATGCAAGAACCGCCCAGACCGGGGCGTGACCCCGACCATCGGCCGCAGCCATTCAGGGTTCTGGGCGACCAAGCCGGCGGGCAAGAGCCCCTCTGCTACAAGCCGGTTCTCGCCATAGAGGTCCGCCACGACATGCTCGAGGAGGTCGGCCCGCTGGACCAACCCGACCTTGATGTCGCGCCATTCGGCCTCAGGCAGGATGACCGGGATCGGGCTAAAGGGCCAATCCCGCCCGGACAGCGTCGTGTCGCCATAGCGGCGAAAGAACACGCCCGCGTCTGCCAAGTGCTGCTCACCCCGGGCGAAATCATGGGCGATATCGGCAGGACCAAGCGAGGACAGGTGCTCGATCAGCCCCGCCCATGCTGGTCGCATGGTGCCGTTCACATCGCTTAGTTCATCGGGAACGCCCGACAAAGGCTCATACCGCGCAAAAAGCGATGCGCTGGCGGATGCAGAGGCGGGACGGATCGACATCACATCCCCGGAGAACGCCGCAGATCCAGCGTCATCGGGCATTCCGGATGGGGCGTCTCGCTCACTGGCTCATAGAAGCCGGCGGTATGACCCATGGGTTCAAACCGGGCCAGCCTCCGCGCCTCGGCCTCGTTGCCGTTGACGGGGAAGGTGTCGTAGTTCCGCCCGCCGGGGTGGGCGACATGATAGGTGCAACCGCCCAGCGCCCGCCCGGTCCAGGTATCGTAGATGTCAAAGGTGAGAGGAGCATCCACCGGCAAGACCGGGTGCAGCGCCAGGGGCGGCTGCCAGGCCTTGTAGCGCAGGCCTGCCACGGACACGCCATTGGTGCCTGTCTTTTGCATCGGCATCCGCCGCTTGTTGCAGGTCACGATATAGCGGTCAGGGTCAGAGGTCGTCAGCTTGGCCTGCAACCGTTCGACCGAGCTGTCCGTATAACGCACGGTCCCGCCGATGGCCCCGGTTTCGCCCAGCACGTGCCAGGGCTCGAGGGCCTGGCGAAGCTCCAGCTTGACGCCTTCGACCTCAACCTCGCCACAGAAGGGAAAGCGGAACTCGGCCTGCGCTTCGAACCAGGCGGGATCAAGGTCAAAGCCGTGGTCGCGCAGGTCAGCCAGCACATCAAGGAAATCGGCCCAGACGAAATGCGGCAGCATGAACCGGTCGCTGAGTGTTGTGCCCCAGCGTGACAGATTGCCGGTGAGCGGGCTTTTCCACATCCGCGCGATGATCGCCCTGAGAAGGAGCTGTTGGGCAAGGCTCATGCGGGGGTTTGGCGGCATCTCGAAGCCGCGAAACTCGACCAGCCCCAGACGACCTGTCGGGCCGTCGGGGGAATAAAGCTTGTCGATACAGATCTCAGCCCGGTGGGTGTTGCCGGTCACATCAACCAGAAGGTTGCGGAACAGCCGGTCAACGAGCCAAGGTTGGGGCGCCGCCCCCTGCCCCGGGATCGGCACCTGGGACAAGGCAATCTCAAGCTCATAGAGCGAATCCAACCGCGCCTCGTCGATCCGGGGGGCCTGCGAGGTCGGGCCGATGAAGAGGCCCGAGAACAGGTAGGACAGCGAGGGGTGCCGGTTCCAATGCCGGATCAGGCTGGCCAGCAGGTCAGGCCGCCGCAGGAAGGGGCTGTCACTGGGTGTCACGCCACCGACGACCACATGGTTGCCACCCCCGGTGCCGGTGTGGCGGCCGTCGATCATGAACTTGTCGGCGGCCAGCCGGATCTGCCGGGCCTCTTCATAGACCGCCTCGGTGATGTTGACGCAGTCCTGCCAGTTATGGGCGGGATGGATGTTGACCTCGATCACGCCCGGATCGGGGGCAACGCGGATAACGTTCAGGCGGGGATCACTAGGGGGGCCATAGCCTTCGATATGGACCGGCAGGCCAAGGGCGGTCGCGGCGGCCTCGGCGGCGGCGACGAGTTCGAGGTAATCCTCAACCGCCTCAACCGGCGGCATGAAGATGCACAGACGACCATCGCGCGGCTCAACGCCGATCGCGGTGCGGACGGTTCCATCGAGATCGCCGATAACCTGTTCGACCCGCTCCTGCACCGGTTCCGACGCGGTAAAGCGTCCCCTCTCTTGCCGGTGCTGCGCCGGACCATCGGCCCCGGTCGCAAAGTCCGGCAAGGGGCCGCGATCCTCAAAGGGGTCCGAGGGGACGACATGGGGATAGGCCGCCTCGGGCACATGCGGCAGCGACCCCAGCGGCAGGCGGTAGCCCACCGGGCTGTCACCGGGCACAAGGAACAGGTGACCCCGGCGCAGCTTCCACTTTTCAGACGCCCACTTGCCGCCATGGGCGCGGGCCTGCCAGCGCTGAACCGGCAGGACGTAGCCCGAGGGTTCGGTCAGACCGCGCCCAAAGACGCGGGCGATCCGGTTCCGCTCTTCTGCGTCCTTAAGCTTCGAGTTTTCGGGCGTCACGTTTTCGGGCAGGTTGCCTTCCTTAACGATCCATTCGGCCGGATCCTCAAAGGCAGGCATTACATTTTCCGAGGGCACGCCAAGGGTTTCGGCCATCGTCTGCAACAGCGCCTCGGCCTGAGCCTTGGTCGCAATAGCCTCGGTCTTTTCGGGGGCAATCAGATCAGGGTTGTGCCAGATCGGCTTCTCGTCGCGCCGCCAGTAAAGGCTGAAGGTCCAGCGGGGCAAAGTTTCGCCCGGATACCACTTTCCCTGCCCGTAATGGAGAAAGCCACCGGGGGCAAAGCGGGCTTGCAGCCGGCGGATCAGGGCATCGGCAAAGATGCGTTTGGTGGGACCCACCGCACCGGTGTTCCATTCCTCTGCCTCGAAATCGTCGATCGAGACAAACGTCGGCTCTCCGCCCATCGTCAGGCGGACGTCCCCATCGGCCAGCGCCTTGTCGACCTTGTGGCCCAGCGCGTTCAGGGCATCCCAGGAGGCATCCGAGAACGGCTTGGTGATGCGCGGATGTTCGGCCACCCGCGACACCTGCATATCGAAGTCGAACGAAACTTCGGCATAGCTCGCCATGCCCGAGATCGGGGCGGCGTTGCGGTAATGCGGGGTGGCGGACAGGGGAATGTGGCTTTCGCCAGTCAAAAGGCCCGACGTCGGGTCAAGGCCGACCCAACCGGCGCCGGGCAGATAAACCTCGCACCAGGCATGCAGGTCGGTAAAGTCGTGGGTGGCCCCGGCCGGCCCGTCGATGGCCACCAGATCGGGCTTGAGCTGGATCAGGTAGCCCGACACGAACCGGGCGGCAAACCCAAGGTGGCGCAGGGCATTGACCAAAAGCCAGCTTGAATCGCGACAAGACCCAAGGGCGGTGCCAAGTGTCTCTTCCGGGGTCTGCACCCCCGGCTCCAGCCGGATGACATAGCCGATGTCATTCGCGACCTTGGCATTCAGCATGACGATAAAGTCGACGGTGCGCATCGGATCGCGCGGGACGGTCGCCAGAAATTGGGCAAGAAGCGGCCCGGCCGGTTCGCAGTTGCGATAGATGGTCAGGTCTTCGGCGATATCCTCGGGATACTCGAAGGGCCATTCCTCGGCCTGCGCCTCGACGAAAAAGTCGAACGGGTTGTAAACCGTCATGTCGGCGGTCAGATCAACCTCGACCTTCAATTCGGACACCGGATCGGGAAACACGTAGCGGGCCAGCCAGTTGCCATAAAGGTCCTGCTGATAGTTCACAAAGTGATTGGCCGGCGACACCTTGAGCGAATGGGACAGCACCCTTGTCCGACTGTGGGGGGCCGGCCGCAGGCGGATGACCTGGGGGCCAAGCGTGACGGGACGGTCGTACTTATAGTGCGTCAGATGGTGAATACTGGCGAGGATGGACATGAGGGATGGTGGCCTTCCGAACTGCTTGGCCCCTTGTGTCACACAAGCGCTGGCCAAGCTCTACTGCAATTTGCCCATATATCGTGACAAAGGTAGCATTCGGGGCCATTCAGGTCCCCATTGCCCAAGGAAACGGCGCAGAGACCCTTTATCGCCCCAGGTTGTGGATCAGATCGGTTATGCAGCCCAGTTTGAGCTATTGCAGGTTTGCCCAAACTGCCTTTGATCGGAACAGCAGGCTACCGATCCGGCTGCCTCTTGTCCCGGTCGATCTTGTCCACCGCCACCATCCACGGACCTTCCGTCCGGATGGGGTGCGGCAAGGACCCGCGCAACCGAGCGTCGACCAACTGGCGCTTGGCGAGGTCAATCCGGCTCTACCGGGCGCGAGAGCCGGCCAAAGCGCGATCGGGACCAACCGTGCGCCTGCCGGATCGACCCCCGGGGCCGACCCAGAGCGAGCGCGGGTCATGTTCCACAATGGCCCGCTTTGCCACAGGCAGGGCGTTGGAACCATTTCGTCCGCGGCGTTTGTCCCAGGCGATCCACATTCCCCTACCCTAGAGTCCTTCGCTCCCCAGGGCCAGGTCGAGCCAGTCAAGCTCGGCCGCCGAAAGGGTCAGTCCCATGGCTGGAAGGGTTGTCGCGATCTCGTCCACGCTGCGCGGACCGACAAGGGCAAGCGACGGGAACGGACGCGCCAGCACCCAGGCCAGCGCGATGTTGTTGGCGCTGACACCGTGACGCGCTGCCAGAACCTCGGCCCGGCGGCGTCGCTCTGCGTTGTCGGGACTGCCAAAGCAGGTGTCGGGCGCCGTCTCGGGCGGGAGCCGGTCACGCAGCGCTTCGGGCAGAAAATAGCCCCGCGCCTGACTCGACCAGCTGACATGGACCGTGCCGGTGTCGGCAAGGAAGGCCAGCGTGGCGGGATCGTGCGAGGTGATGCACCCCGGCCAGACGGCCCGTTCCATCACCGCCAGCGACAGGTTGTTGTTGAGAAAGCGCATGGGCTGTAGTCCATGCGCCGCGGCGTAGGCATTGGCCTCTTCCAAACGCGCCACCGACCAGTTGGAGCCGCCAAAGGCCCCAATCCGCCCCGCCCTGTGCAATTGGTTAAGCGCATCGACGAACTCACTCACCGGAACGTCGGGATTGTCCCGATGCATGATATAGACAGGGACCCGATCAAGACCCAGACGCCCCAGCGATATATCCAGCTGCGCTTCGATCGCGCCGGGCAGGCAATAGGGACTGTGGGCACCCTTGCCGATCACGACCACCTCGTCGGCCACCCCGCGCGAGGCGATCCACTGGCCAAACACGGACTCGTGACGGCCGCCACCGTAGACAAAGGCGGTATCAAACGCGTTGCCCCCAGCCTCCATCCAGGCGTCCCAGACGATGGCCCCGCCGGCAATGCCATCCTGATTGTCGCAGCCCATGATCAGCTGGGACATCGGTGTTGCTACCCCCTCGACCGCGATCTTGCGCATGGCGGGCAAGCCCTTTGGCAAAGTCCCCGACAGACGGCGGGTCTGTGTCGGCTGATCGGCCAGCGTCCTATAGCCGACCGCCTGCCGCCACCGGTCAAGCGACCGGGCGTTGGCAATGCTGTCGGCGGGCGACAGGGCGGGCGCAGGGGCCGACAATGCCCCTTCGGCCACGGCGCGGCTGGCCACCTCTGCCTCAAAGGTAAACAGATGTTCGGGGTGGTTGAGATGCTCAACCCGCGTGCCTGCCTGCGTCGTGACCTCGATCACCGCGTCGGACGGGCCCTTGTTTCGCCCCGGCACCCAAGGATCGGGCAGAAGGATGCGCCCTTCGGTCCCGATGACCTCGGCCGAATTGGTCATGTTCCGCGCCACCGCGCAGGCAATCTCGGCGGTGATGCCATTGGCAAAGCGCAAGAGGCCATAGGCGACCTCGTCCACCCCGGTCGGCCCGATGATGCCGGTTCCGCTGACCTCATCAGGTTCGGCATAGGTGCCCCCCCCGGCGACCCCGGCCACAAGGCAGGCCAGCGACATCGGGTAGCCCCCGACATCAAGAATGCCGCCCCCGCCAAGCGCCGGGTCGTACAGTCGCGACGCGGCATCGCGCGGCGCGGCAAAGCCAAAGGCGGTGCGTATATGCGTCACCTCGCCGATGGCCCCCTCCCGGATCAGGGCGACAAGCCGGGCAATTTGCGGGTGGCAGCGGTACATGAAAGCTTCCATGAACAGGACGCCTTCCTGCCGGGCGGCGTCGGCAATCGTGACAACCTCTGCAGCATTCAGACCGGCGGGCTTCTCCACCAGCACAGGCTTACCGGCGCGGATCGCCGTAAGGGCAAGCTCTGCATGCCAGGGATGCGGGGTCGAGATGTAGACGGCATCAACCTTGGGATCGGCGACAAGGGCGGCATAGGTGCTGTGGCGGTTGGCCGCTTGCACCCCGTTCCGGTCGCCAAAGGCCTGTCGCCGGTCGGCCGAACGGCTGGCAATGGCCATAAGCCTGCCAGACGCCGATTCCGCCAATCCATCGGCAAAGTTCTGGGCGATCTGCCCCGAACCAATGATGCCCCATCCTGTCTGCGCCATGGCCTACCCCCCTTGGCTAAATCCACCCCGGGCAAGGCCCGCCTGCTTTGACACTGGCAGGCCCCGACCGGGTCGGCAAGCATGGGGCAGGATGGCCTCAGACGGCGCAGCCAGTTTCGGTCAACGGACCGGCAATGACCGGATACCCCGGGCTGGGGTCGCGGATGACCTGGTGAACCCGCGTGATCGAATACATGCAGGCATGGGACACCGAGGCTTCCACCGTTTCGCCTCCGACGTAAATATCAAGCCAGGGCAAACCGTTATACCCGATATGGCAGGGCCCGTTCTGAGGCGTGGGGCCATCGCCGCAGACATCCTCGACAATCGCATAGCGGCGCAGTTCGGGGAAATAGAAGCGGGTGCCTGCCGGGAAATCGAGAGTTTGGACCGAGCCCACGATCCGATGGCCGACAGCAAGGGTGATCGGATCCGCATAGGTCCCGATCCCCCCGGCCTGTCGATGGATGACGGGACGGGCGATGGCGGCGGACCCGGGGGGCGTATTATCCCAGAAACTGTAACCGGTGAGGTAGGCCAGCATCCGGTCCCCGGACAGGTTGGGATTCAGAAAGTCCTCGCCACTCGCGAATGTTAGGGGCTGACTGCGCGTCACTTCCACGGCGGGCGCGGCACAGGCCACCAAAGCCCCGATAAGTGTGGTCAAAACACCAATTCTAGATGCTAGCTTCAATGCAGATCCTCTCGGCAAAAGGGTTCCAAATGCCGAGGGTCTATTTTGCGAGAGTTATCCCAACCTTTCGCGAGGCCGCAAATTGGGGATCAAAATACTTTTCAAATTATCAATTAAACATTATCTCAACCCTCCCTACTTGTCACATCCCGT
>ERZ887942.2926-NODE-2926-length-10241-cov-9.356077_pt1 | contig 10241 bp, 10 predicted proteins | sample MGYA00521099_ERZ887942 | MGnify/ENA primary metagenome ERZ887942 (study PRJEB32303, sample SAMEA104408605) | aquatic metagenome | biome: Brackish water; feature: Pelagic; material: water | place: Baltic Sea | collected 2014-06-07T06:48:00 | depth 16,251 m ... | reverse complement strand
CGTTTCGGGGTGTAGCGCAGTCTGGTAGCGCGCCTGCTTTGGGAGCAGGATGTCGGGGGTTCGAATCCCTCCTCCCCGACCACTTTTTCTTCCGGTAGACGTCGGAGAAGGAGGCCTTCGGGTAACCGTGTCAGCGCAGAGGTTGGCCGATTCTTGTTGGTGGCTGTAGCTCACCAGGTAGAGCACCGGATTGTGACTCCGGAGGTAGCGGGTTCAAGACCCGTCAGCCACCCCATTTTTCCCTAGTTATCACAATAATTTACGGCTGCTGCTGGGCGGTTGACCGTAATCTGACCGTAATTTGCATGGATTTTCCGGTTTTCGGAGGCTTCCATGGAACCAATTTATCAGTATGCAGCGCGCGTTCATCGCTGGGTCGATGGTGACGCAGTGATCCTCGGTATCGACTGTGGCTTTATTGTGAAAGCTTCAGGTGGCGAAAGTTAACAGTAGTTTGTCAGCAAGCGCTGCGGGGGTTGGCCTAATTCAGCTGCCAATCACCCGCATTCTGAGCTTGCTGGCGAATCGCAACTGTCTCTGCAGTATCGCCGCCACAACACACGTTATTTGCCTTGGAGGCTGTGTGCTGTCACTTTTGCTCATCACTGACACCTACAAGGACACGCTACGCTATGGAGCTAAAAGTATTTGTCACCGTTTTCATTTCAGTATTCATCGCTGAGCTGGGGGATAAGACGCAGCTTGCGACAATGCTTTTCGCTGCAGACAAAGAGGTGAGTAAGTGGACTGTATTCTGTGGTGCCTCAGTCGCGTTGGTGGTTGCTTCGGCTATCGGGGTGTTAGCGGGAGCATTGCTATCTGAGTTTATTAACCCAAAGTACCTCAGCTACCTAGCGGGAACTGGCTTTATCGTGATTGGTGTTGTAACGATGATTAGGGCCTAAAACTTCCCTAGTGCGGCGCCCCTCAGGCGCGCGTTGATCCGTTTTACTCCTTCGCCCTTTTTCTCTTTTGTCCTCAGGGTGCTGAAGTGGCTTGCTTGGCGTTAGGGGTGCTAGCAGATGAAAAAAAGGGGCATTATCTGCCCCGAGGTGTTTCCAGGCCTGGGGTTGTGGCCATCCGTGGCCGCCTGAATTGTCGCCTGTCATCCTGACTTGCGGCCAGTTTCTCGCATAATGCGAGCTATGTAAAGCAAAATGCAAAAATAAATTACCCCAGATGCAAAGACGACCATAAAGCTTATCAATAACAACAGTTTATCTGCTTATTGCGTCATGTAATATCACTGCCAAACGGCGTCAGGTTGAATAAAAAATCGACAAAATCGCGTTATGAGACGTTTTTCAGATGCTGCTGCTATGAGAAACACCCACTGTGTGATGCCGCTTCGAGGGCTATTTGATCGCCTCGACAAACCTGTTACCGGGTGGCCACGGCCGTCTGCAATCTAGGGATCTAGCATGGCGCAATAGCGCGCTGATAGTCCTGCTGCGGAGCAATCGATTAAAGCTAAGCTATGCGAGGCGCCGTCATCGGCCAACGGCTGGTAACGTTGTAATAGGGTTGCTACGAAGACGGGGTCGGCCCAAATGCAGCCAGCAGACTCGAAGGCCTGCAAATCTGCCGCGCTAGGAAAGCTGAAGTACTTGCCACCAGACCCGGCTTGATAGCTTTCAAGGTCTTGGTTGACCGAGAGTCTTTGGATCGCATCGATCGTCGCTGCACAGCCTGTTTCATATAGCGATAAGACGTTGCTGAGATAACACCGCTGTGGGTCGAGTGGCGCTGAGCGTGTGGTAACAATGCGTCCGGTGTCGATGGAGGCATCTTCTATCCAGTGTAGGGTGCTACCCAGCAGGCTGTCTGCAGCCAACATGGCTCGGAAGGTTGCCATCACGCCCCGATAATGGGGCAGCCGACCGGAGTGCAAGTTCAGCACACCCCAAGTCGGTATGTCGATGGCTGCAGGTTGCAGAATGCGGCCATAGCGCAAGCTAATCACAAGATCGGGTTTGCTTGCGGCCAAGGCGGCGAGGCCGGCTACGCCGTTGGGGTCGTTGAGACGCATACAGGGGCGCTGCAAGAATGTGCCGAGCGCCGAAAAAGTAAGTAGCTCGCCCGCGGCACTCGCGCGATCTAGAACAGGGAAAAGCAGGTCATTACAGAGCGTTTGCTCGAGAAAGTGCAGCCATTTCAAATCGGGGTGTGTAGCGGCTGCGTCGCCCACGTTATCAGACAGAAATAGGGTTAATGAGTGGTCGTTGGCCAGCTGTGGCAGCAACAGATTGAGTGCATAATTACTGTGCAAGTCTCGATTAGCGAGCAGGGTAATGTGCACTATGATTCGTTCTCTCGGGTCTCGATCAGGCAGTTTAGCGTGTGTGGTTCAGCGCTCACAATATTGAGACTGACAGCGCGCCTCATCACAGCTTGGGTATGGGAAATAGCTCCGTCCTAAGTCGGTGTTTTCGCGGGATCATTGCGACGTCTCGAGCGGCGATTGGTAGTCTCCTTTACTGCAGTTGACGACGGCAAGGCGGTGCCGGGAAACGCCTGTCATGCTGAGTACCAAGCACCCTGTGCCGATAGGTGAAAAGCCCCTGGTTCAGCGGGTTGAGTTGTCATGGCGGGCGATGTTTGTTTGACTGCGTCGCTTACACGAGTTGAATTAACGGGAGCGCCGGTGCGATGTTTCGAGTGATCACATGCAATACCAATGGCATCAGAGCGGCGGAGCGAAAAGGTTTCTTTCGTTGGCTTGCGAAGCAGAGAGCGGATGTTGTCTGCATTCAGGAAATCAAAGCGAAGGAGGTGCAGCTCACCGATCAGGCATTTTATCCCAAGGGCTATCACTGCTTTTATAATGAGGCGGAGCGGCCTGGCTATGCGGGAACAGCGGTTTTTACTAAGCACAAGCCGCAGAAGGTGATTACACGTTTGGATTGGGACATTGTCGATTCCGAAGGGCGGTACCTACAGGTTGACTTTCCGGGGCTGAGTGTCGTGTCTCTCTATGTCCCATCGGGGTCGGCCTCACCGATAGCGCAGGGCAGAAAGGATGGGTTTATGGAGCCCTTTTATGATCACATGGCCGCTTTACGTCGCAAAAGACGAGAGTTCATCATTTGTGCCGATTGGAATACCTGCCATCAAAATATCGATCTTAAAAATTGGCGCAGTAACCAGAAGAACTCGGGGTTCATGCCTCATGAGCGTGAATGGCTGGACCGGATTTACGACAACCTCAAGTGGGTCGATATCTTCAGAGAAATAACGGACGAGCCCGACTTATATACGTGGTGGTCAAACCGGGGGCAAGCGTGGGCAAACAACGTAGGCTGGCGGCTCGATTACATGCTCGCTACGCCAGGCTTGTCGGGAACAGGTCTGCGACAGTCAATCTATCGCGATGAGCGTTTTTCCGATCATGCCCCGCTGACGATTGATTTTGATCTCTCGCTAGAGGCGTAAACTGTGTTGGGCCCCAAAATAACGACAGTGCGACAGTGCGACCGTCGTTGTCGATGGGATTAACCGTCACATATTGTTGAATACTGGCTCAGGCCTTAGAGTGTCGCCTTCCCCAAGGAGAAGTGTTTATGTTTATTGCTAATGCCTATGCGCAAGCCGCTACAGAGCAACCGCAGGGCGGTGGGTTATTTCTACCGTTGATGATGGTTGGTATTTTGCTGTTCATGTACTTCACGACAATCCGCCCTCAGCGCAAAAGACAAAAGGAACATGGTGCCATGGTCACCGCATTGCAGAAGGGCGACGAGGTGGCGTTGTCTTCAGGCATGCTGGGGAAGATCAGCTCGGTCGACGATAACTATTTAGTGCTTTCGGTGGGTAACGGCGTGGAGCTCAAGTTCCAAAAGATCCACGTGACCTCTGTGCTGCCCAAGGGCACGCTAAAGTCTGTTGGCGTTCAGTCTGATTAACTATCCACCTCGCCTTGATTTGGCGAGGCTACCGACGCCTCTGCATTTACTGCCGAGGGCATCGGCGCGCTGGGGCGCAGGTAAACGCATCTGGATTAAACGGGATGACCTGACGGGTTCTGCGTTGACCGGCAACAAAGTTCGCAAATTGGAGTTTATCGCTGCCCATGCGTTGGCAGAAGGTTTGACCACCTTGGTCACCTGCGGCGGCGTGCAGAGCAACCATTGTCGTGCCACTGCTTTAATTGCCGCTCAATTGGGATTGCACTGCCACTTAGTGTTGCGATCGGATGGCGACTCGGTCTCGACTACCGGCAATTTCTTAATGGACCAATTGGCGGGGGCGACCTATGAGATTCTGCCATCGACCCAATGGGGTCGAGGTGTCAAGGAAGCGTTTAGCAGAGTCGAGGCATTGTGCCTGCAGACAGGGCGACCCGCGTTGTTGATTCCAACCGGTGGCAGCGACAGCCTCGGGGTGTGGGGATATATTGCCGCCGCCGAAGAGCTTGGCAACGACTTGAGGGAAGCGGGGATTGAGCGTGCAGCAGTCGCCCTTGCTACTGGTTCAGCCGGGACACAAACGGGATTAACTGCCGGTGCGCTATTGCACGAACTGCCTGTGTCAGTTGTGGGCTATGCGGTCTGTGATGATAGTGATTGGTTTAATGCGCGAGTGTGCGCTGACTGGCGTGCGTCGGTGTTGCGATGGCCGCAATTGCCCGATATTGCGTTGGCGCCTTTGACTCGCGACCATTCGGTGGGGCCCGGTTACGGCAAAGCGGGTCCGGCAATCTATGCGCTGATCACCGAGTTGACGCGTCTCGAAGGGATTCCGTTAGATCCCGTCTACACGGCCAAGGCATTTCATGGCCTGATCACCGATATTGAGGCGGGGCATTATGACGATGTCGATGATATTGTCTTTGTGCACACGGGAGGCGTTTTTGGTCTATTTTCTCACGAGCAGGAGCTGCTTAAAGCAGCTGCTAGTGCCTCGGCTGTGCATTGAGAGAGCGAGAAACTGTTCGCAGTGTCTGTTCAGTGAGACCGATATCGTTTCAGGCTACTCAATGAGTACGACTAAGATAAAGCAATGAATAACCGGCTGTTACTGCGATGATGGGTACGCCTCAGGATTGAAGGAGAGCATTCAAGTGGAAGCGGTTATTACTGAGATCAATGCATGGGCTTGGGGGGTACCGATGCAGGTGCTCCTGCTGGGCACCGGTATTTTCCTAACGCTGGGTCTGGGCCTGTTGCCATGGCGCAAGCTGGGATTTGCTTTCCGCCTTTTGCTAGGCGGGTTTAAAGGGCAGGGGGAGGGTGATATCCCTCCCTTTCGGGCCCTGATGACCTCGTTAAGTGCCACCATTGGTACGGGCAATATTGCAGGCGTCGCTACTGCGATGACATTAGGTGGCCCTGGGGCGTTGTTTTGGATGTGGTTGACTGCGCTGTTTGGGATGGCCATGAAATATGCTGAGGCGGTGCTAGCCGTTCGTTATCGTGAACAGGACGATCGCGGCGGATTCAGCGGTGGTCCCATGTATTACATTCGTAATGGCCTTGGTCCGCGCTTTGCCATTCTCAGTAGCGCTTTTGCGCTATTTGGTGCGATGGCGGGATTTGGACTCGCGAATACCGTGCAATCAAATTCGGTTGCTCAGGTGTTGGGGGATCAGTTTGAGGTCCATTGGCTGACCACGGGTCTTGTGCTCATGGTGGTTGTGGGCGCCGTAATTTTAGGGGGTATACGACGTATTGCGGCCACTGCCAGTGCGGTGGTGCCAGTGATGGCAATTGCCTATGTTGCGATGAGTGCGCTGGTCATTGCGCTCCATATCGAGCAAGTTCCTGAGGCCCTAGGTACGATCATTGACAGCGCTTTTAACGGCGCTTCAGCGGCTGGCGGTTTCGCCGGCGCGAGCGTTTGGGCGGCGATTCGTTTCGGCGTGGCGCGGGGTATCTTCTCCAACGAAGCGGGCCTGGGTAGCGCGCCGATCGCACACGCGGCGGCGCGGACTAATGAGCCGGTTGAGCAGGGCCTTATTGCGATGTTGGGCACATTTATTGACACGCTGGTAGTGTGCACGATGACGGGCTTGGTGATCATGCTGACTGGGGTATTGGAGTCTGGTATCTCCGGCGCTAGCTTGACTGCTTCTGCCTTCGGCTCGGCGATCCCGGGCGGCGAGCTGGTCGTTACGGTAGGGGTGGTGTTATTTGCAACCACGACGATGATCGGTTGGTCGTTTTATGGAGAGCGCTGTGTGGTCTATCTGTTTGGTACGCGGGGTATTATGCCGTTCCGGGTGCTCTGGGTACTGGCGATTCCTCTGGGTGCAGCAACCGACCTAGGCTTGATTTGGTTGATAGCGGATACGCTGAATGCCTTTATGGCGATCCCAAATTTAATTGCCTTGATCCTGCTGTCACCAGTCGTCTTTACGTTATCGAAATCGTATTTTACGCGTCACGCGGATGACGCGAAGGGCGATGCAATCTGATGGCCGACATGGGTCCGCAAAAGTTAGTGATCGCGATTTCATCAAGGGCACTTTTTAATTTGGATGATGCGCATCATATTTTTCAAACGGAGGGCCTGGAGGCCTACTCGAATTATCAGATCGAAAAAGAGGATGATATTTTAGAGCCCGGTCAGGCCTTCGCGATGGTGAAAAAGTTGCTGGCGCTCAATCACCAACTCAGCGAACCGTTGGGTATTGAGGTGATTTTGCTCTCTCGTAACAGCGCTGATACCGGTTTGCGCGTCTTTAACTCTATTGAGCACTACGGTCTTGGTATTACGAGGGCCGCCTTTTGTGGTGGCGAGCCGCCGTGGCGCTACATCGAAGCATTTGGTTGTCAGTTATTCTTGTCCGCTGAGGGTGAGGATGTTCGTGTGGCACTGGCTAATGGCGTGGCGGCCGCGACGCTGGTTTCGAGTGCAACAGGCGATATGGGCGATCAGCAGCTGCGCATCGCTTTCGATGGTGACGCCGTGGTCTTCTCAGATGAAGCAGAGCGCGTCTATAAAGAGGAGGGGCTTGACGCCTTTGCCGCTAGTGAGTCTGCTGCCCGCAAGCAGCCGCTAATGGGTGGCCCCTTCAAGCAGTTTCTGGCCTCGCTGCAGCGTCTGCAACAAGCGCTACCGGCAGAAGATCCCCCGTTGCGGACGGCGTTGGTGACGGCTCGTTCGGCGCCCGCGCACGAGCGTGTCATCAGAACATTGCGCGCTTGGGATATCCGCATTGATGAATCCATTTTTCTCGGCGGTCTAACCAAGACAGCGTTTTTAAAAGCCTATCGAGCTGACGTCTTTTTTGATGACCAGCAGGTGCATTGTGACCATGCAAGTGGCCACATCCCCACGGGCCATGTGCCTCACGGCGTGGCTAATTCGGAATAATTGGGTCTAAAAGACTATTTTTTTATTACCAAACGCTGGTGCTTGCGCATAAAGCCAGTTAGGCTTTCCCTCTAAGCAAAGGTCTGAGGGGCTTTGGTGGTATGAAGTTGCAGCAATTACGTTATATCTGGGAAGTCGCACATCACGACCTCAACGTGTCAGCGACTGCGCAAAGTCTATTTACCTCTCAACCCGGTATTAGTAAGCAGATTCGACTGTTGGAAGATGAGTTGGGGGTTGAGGTATTCGCTCGCAGCGGCAAGCATCTGACGCATATCACACCGGCAGGTGAGGTCATATTGGAGCTGGCAGGAGAAATGCTTCGCAAAGCCGACTCGATCAAGCGGGTGGCACAAGAGTTCTCCAATGAAAGATCAGGCACCTTGTCGATTGCGACGACGCACACTCAGGCGCGATATGTACTACCTGAGGTCATTCAACGCTTTATGAGTCAATATCCCGACGTGTCACTGGTCATGAAGCAAGGAACACCGCCCCAAGTCGCGCAGATGGCAGCGGACGGAGAGGTGGATTTCGTGATTGCGACTGAGGCACTGAATCAGTTGTCGAGTCTGATCACACTGCCTTGTTATCGTTGGAATCGCTGTGTTGTCGTTCCTCAGGGGCACCCGCTTGCTGCGCTTCAGCATTGCTCTTTAGAGGCGATCGCTGAACATCCGATCGTGACCTACACAACGGGCTTCACGGGTCGGTCAAAGTTAGATGAGGCATTTAGTGATAGAGGTCTGCAGCCCAAAGTGGTTTTCACCGCAGTAGATGCAGATGTCATTAAAACTTATGTGCGGCTTGGCCTTGGGATCGGGCTTATTGCAGGGATGGCATATGACGAACAGCTAGATCATGATCTTGTGAAAATTGATGCTTCGCACCTGTTTGCCAGCTCCGTAACAAGCCTTGGATTCCGCAAGGGGAGCTTTCTTCGTGGCTATATGCACGATTTCATCCATGAGTTAGCCCCACACTTGGGGCGGGATCTTGTTCAAGAGGCGCTATCTAGGGCGAAGCTCGTTGACAGAGTGGCTTTGTATGACGGTATTGAGCTCCCTGAACATTAATGGGAGGCCTCTAGCCCTCTCATAATCGGCCCGATTTTATCCAAGGTTTCTTGGTACTCAGCCTCCCAGAGGGAGCTTGCCGTAATGCCGCCCCCGCCCCAGCAATACAGCATTGAACCTTTGGCCTCGAGGGTGCGGATGGCAATGCTACTCTGCAGCCAGCCGTCACCGGTCATCGCGAACAGTGAGCCGCAGTAGGCGCCTCGTGCATGTGGCTCCAGTTCAGCAATGATTTCGACCGCGCGTTTTTTCGGCGCGCCGGTAATCGAGCCGCCGGGTGAGGACGCAATCATGACACTTCCAGCGCTGATCCCGCTGGCAAGTTGTCCTGTAACCGTACTAATCAAGTGATGGACATTGTCGAAGCTGTAGAGGCCGCACAGCTCAGTGACCTTGACAGATCCCGTCTCGCAAAACCGGCCCAAGTCATTGCGTAACAGGTCGGTAATCATGACATTTTCGGCGCGATCTTTATCGGAGGAGAGGAGTGAGGCCGCGGACGCCTGGTCGGCCTTCACATCATCATGTCGGGCAGCGGTGCCTTTAATCGGCTGGGTAGTGATTGCGCCATCATGGATCTGTAAAAAGCGTTCGGGAGATAGCGACAGGATCGCGTGGTTATCGCCATGACGCAGAAACCCAGAGAAACCGCCGGCCAGCTTGCCTCTCACGGCGCGATAAGCCGCCCATGGATCGCCTTGTAGCGTTGCTTCAAATCGCTGCGCATAGTTAACCTGGTAGCAGTCTCCCGCTAAAATATATTGTTGTATGCGATCTATTGCCCCGCGATAGTCGCTTTTGCTGATACAGGGTTCAAAGGGCTTGGTAATGGCAAAGGTGCTGTGGTCACAGGCTTCGCCATTCTCCAAGATTTTGATGACGGCGTGGCGAGTGGCCACGGGACAGCCGGGGTGAAAAATAACTTTGGTCGCGCGCGCAGCGAAATCCGAGATCATCAGCCAATGATAAACATGAGCCGCCGATGCACAGGGTGCGGCAGCATCGCCCATGAGGTGGCTAGCGGGCGTATCGTAATCGAGGTGGCCGACGGCAATACAGCCGTTCCACCTGTCGGTGGATGGTGCTGCTGGCTCTGAGCGGCTGGCCTGAGCAAGCTCCTCCTCTACCGCCGTCATCCAGCGGCCCATATCCCCCGAATAATCCTGCAAGGTATGGCGCGTTGTTGGCAAGGCAGTGAGTAATTCACGCTCAGCGCCACCGGCTTGATTGCCACTGTCCAAATAAGCAAAGCCTGGCAAGTGAGCAAATAAGGTTGCCCAATCGACCAAACTGCGCTCAAACGGCAGTGAAATGGTGTGCTCTGCTACCGACATAAGTGACCCTTCAGCGGCCAGGGGTAAAATTGACAGACAGTGGTAAGGATAAGTAATGTCGCGGTCTATGCACAGCGCGGTGTACACTTATCGGTTGATCATCGCCACTGTGGGTGAGATTGCATCGTTTCCTATCTGAGAGCTCGTCAATGAACAATGGTACCGAAGAGGTCATTCCCGCAGGCGTGACCGTGTCACTAGAGAACCCATTTACAGCCGCTCAGGATGAAGTCGAGCCTGCTGGCCGTTATGAGGCAACCCTCAGTCGTGGTGCAGAACTGCGCGAGAAGCCTTTTAGGGCGGCGGGGACACCCAATCGTCTTCGTCAGCACTTAAAGGGCAGGATGACCGTCTGGGAGCGGATTCGCTACTTGGCAGACGACACCCCCCATGTGCTGTATCAGAACTGGGGACCCAATTTAGATGGCGCCTCGCTGGTTACCGCCATCATCTCAGTCAATGGCCGCGATGTCGCCGTTTATGGGCACGATTTTACGGTTCGCGCGGGATCGATGGA
>ERZ887942.2923-NODE-2923-length-10243-cov-5.900275_pt1 | contig 10243 bp, 8 predicted proteins | sample MGYA00521099_ERZ887942 | MGnify/ENA primary metagenome ERZ887942 (study PRJEB32303, sample SAMEA104408605) | aquatic metagenome | biome: Brackish water; feature: Pelagic; material: water | place: Baltic Sea | collected 2014-06-07T06:48:00 | depth 16,251 m ... | reverse complement strand
CTAGACACGACTCGATCCTGATCGTTCTTCAGCTTCATGCCACGCACACCAGCTGCGGTGCGACCCATGGAGCGGACATCGTTCTCGTTAAAGCGGATTGTCATGCCGCCACCGGACACCATGAAGATGTCGTCGTCACCGCTGGTCTCGATGACCTTGACGAGTTCGTCGCCGTCCTTCAAGTTGATGGCGATCAAGCCGTCGCGACGACTCTTGTCGTACTCGGTGAAGGTCGTCTTTTTAACCGTGCCCTTCTTCGTGGCGAAGAAGAGGTAGCGGTCGATACCGAACTCACGGGTGTCGATGATTGCTTCGACGCGCTCACCCGGGATGAGCGGCAAGAGGTTGACAATCGGCATGCCCTTGGCCGTCCGCTCGCGTTCGGGAACGTCGAGTGCTCGCAGTCGATAGACCTTGCCCAGGTTGGAGAAAAACAAGAGGTGTGCGTGCGCCGTCGTGAAGATCACGTGACGCACGATGTCGTCGAGCTTCAACTTGGCGCCCGAAACGCCGCGACCGCCGCGGCCCTGTGTCTTGAACGAGCCAGCCGGTACGGCTTTGACGTACTGAGCCTCGGTCATCACGATGACCAGTTCCTTGTCGTCGGTGAGGTCTTCAATTGACATTTCCCCAATGTCGTAGGTCAGCTCGCACTTGCGATCGGTTGCAAACTTGTCGCGGATTGCCGTGATCTCTTCCTTGATGACCGTGTTGAGGCGATCGGGATTATCGAGGATGTCTTGCAAGTCGAGAATCTTGAGACGCAGCTCGTCGAGTTCGGTTTGCAGGTCGACTCTCGAAAGCCGGGTGAGCTGACGGAGCTGCATGTCCAAGATGTCGTTGGCCTGGATCTCGGAGAATTCAAACGGTGTTGCCATCAGGCCGTCACGAGCAATGCCGACATCATCACTTGCACGTATGAGTTTGATGATTTCGTCGATGACATCAAGGGCCTTAATGCGGCCTTCGAGGATGTGCTCGCGATGCCTGGCCTTCTTCAACCGGTTCTGGCTTCGGCGAGTGATGACCTCGACCTGGTGGTCGACGTAGGCAACGAGGGCGTCGCGCAACGTGATCTGCTTTGGCACACCCTTCACCAGGGCGACCATGTTGATCGAGAACGTGGATTGCAGCTGCGTGAGCTTGAACAGGTTGTTCATCACCACGTTGGCGTTGCCGTCGCGTTTGAGGCTGATGATCAGCTCGGTCTTTCCGCCGTTGGAGCCATCGTTCACATCGGCAATACCGTCAAGGTCGCCGTTGTCGACCAACTGCTGGATACGAGCGGCAATCGCCGAGCAGGAGGTTTGATACGGCAGCTCCGTGACGACGATTTCGTAGCGCCCGTTCTTGCCTTCTTCAATCGATGCCTTGGCACGCGTTTTGACCGAGCCACGGCCAGTGCGATAGGCGTCCATGATGCCGGCTCGACCGAGAATCTGGCCACCGGTCGGGAAGTCCGGACCCTTGACGAACTCCATCAGCGCATCAGCGTCGGCATCAGGATTGTCGATCAGGTGCACGACGGCATCGATCACTTCGCCGAGGTTGTGCGGCGGGATATTCGTTGCCATACCAACAGCAATGCCCTGGCTGCCGTTGACCAGCAGGTTTGGAAACCGCGACGGAAGCACAATGGGTTCTTCGGTGGTCCCGTCGTAGTTCGGGATCATGTCGACGGTGTCTTCGTCGATGCCAGCAAGTAGTTCCAACGCGAGAGGGTCGAGGCGACACTCGGTGTAACGCGAAGCGGCCGGACCGAAGTCGGGCGAGCCGTAGTTGCCGTGGAAGTCGATCAGCGGGTGGCGCAACGAGAATGGTTGGGCCATACGCACGAGTGCGGCATAAATGGCAGAGTCACCGTGGGGGTGGAAACGAGCCATCGTGTCGCCAGCGACACGGGCGCACTTGACGTGGCCACGATCTGGGCGAAAGCCTTGCTCTTCCATGTCCCAGATGATCCGGCGGTGGACAGGCTTGAGGCCGTCGCGCACGTCTGGTAGAGCGCGCGACATGATGACCGACATGGCGTACTCGAGGAATGAGCTTTCCATTTCCTCGTTGAGCGCAATCGGCTGGATTGAACCGCCGGTTGGTGTGTCGTCAGTGGTGTCAGTCATGGGTGTTGATCATTTCTCATTCGTTGTGCTGTTCGTACTGCCGTTTCAGTTGGGGTCTGACCCCAACTGAAACGGTGGGGTCAGAAGTCCAGGTTCTGGACGTCACGTGCGTTCTTGACAATGAAGTCGCGGCGACTCGGCACATCGTCGCCCATCAGCACCGATGTGATGTGGTCGGCCTCGGCTGCTTCGTCGACAGTGACCTGCAGCAACGTGCGGGTGCTGGCATCCATGGTGGTCCCGCGGAGCTCTTCCCAATCCATTTCGCCGAGGCCCTTCAGACGTTGAAACTGCTTTTTGTGGTTCGGCCGCTCGACCATGAACGCGTTCTTGGCCGCGTCGTCTTTGAGGTAGATCTTCTCTTTGCCAACCTCGGTCGAATACAGCGGCGGCTGGGCGATGTAACAGTAACCAGCCTCGACCATTTGACGCATCTGGCGAAAGAAGAACGTCAAGAGCAAAGTACGGATGTGGCTTCCGTCGACGTCGGCGTCAGCGAGGCAGATGACCTTGTGGTAGCGGCACTTTTCGACGTCGAACTCATCCCCAACACCGGCACCAATCGCTGTGATCAGCGCTTGGATCTCAGTGTTCTTCAGCATCTTGTCGATGCGGGCTCGTTCGACGTTCAAAATTTTACCGCGGATCGGGAGGATCGCCTGGGTACGTGGGTCACGAGCGTCGACCGCCGTGCCGCCAGCCGAGTCGCCCTCAACGATCATAATCTCGGACTCAGAGGCGTCCTTCGACGAACAGTCTTTCAACTTGTCGGGCATGCCGGCGCCGGACAGGGCGGTCTTGCGACGGATTGCGTTACGTGCGTTCTTTGCTGCATCGCGTGCCTGAGCAGCGGCGAGCCCTTTCTTGACCATCCGGTTGGCCTCGGCAGGGTTCTCATCCATCCACTCGACCATGCGAGCGTAGGTGGCCTTCTGGACGAAGGAGCGCGCAGGCACATTGCCGAGCTTGGCCTTGGTCTGGCCCTCGAATTGCGGCTCGCGCAGCTTGACCGTGACGATTGCCGTGAGGCCCTCGCGCACGTCGTCACCAGTAAGGTTCGCATCCTTTTCTTTGATGAGATTCTTTTCTCTGCCGTATTTGTTGACAACCGAAGTGAGGGCAGTCTTGAAGCCCTCAACGTGCATCCCGCCCTCGGTGGTCGAGATGCCGTTGGCGTACCCGTGGATCCCTTCGTGGTACCCGGTGTTCCACTGCATGGCAATGTCGAGTTCCATGCCCTCTTCGCTGTCTTCATCCTCGAAGCTGCAGACCTTGGCGAATAACGGCTCCTTGGAAGCATTGAGGTGCTTCACGAAGTCGACCAGACCGCCCTTGTACTGAAACGTGACGTCTTGCTCGCGCTCAGGGCGCTCGTCTTTGAAAACGATTTTGAGGCCCTTGTTCAAGAAGGCCATGATCTGCAGGCGATCGAGCACCGTTCGTGCGACAAACTCGGTGCCCTCGGCCTGGAAGATCCCTGCGTCAGGATAAAAAGTGATACTCGTGCCGGTCTCGCGACCGTCCGTCGGTGTCGCACCGGAAGGCTTCATTTCTGCCTTCGGCTTGCCTCCTTCGAGGTAAGTCTGCTCGTAGCGAACGCCGCCGCGATCAACCTGGATTTCGAGGCGAGTCGACAATGCGTTGACAACGGAGACGCCGACGCCGTGGAGCCCGCCAGACACCTTGTAGCCGCTCTCTTCGCCGCCGAACTTGCCGCCGGCGTGCAATACGGTCAGTACCACTTCTGCGGCGCTCTTGCCCTTGTGTTCGCCTGACGGGTATGGGTCAACCGGGATGCCTCGACCGTTGTCGTCGACACGGCAACCACCATCCGCCTGCAACGTGACGGTAATGCTGTCGCACACTCCGGCCATTGCTTCGTCGACCGCATTGTCGACGACCTCCCAAATCAGATGGTGCAGGCCCTGCAAACCAGTAGAACCGATGTACATACCTGGGCGCTTGCGTACGGGGTCGAGCCCTTCGAGCACCTGGATTTGTGCGGCACCGTAGTCGCCAGATTTGTTGGATGTCTTTTCAGCAGAAGGTGTCGACGTCGGCTTTGGAGCCTGATCGTCGCCGGTTTCAGCGGGGATGTCAGCGGTGTCGTTGGACACTCAAACCTCGATGTCTTCGAATCGTCGGACACGGCGCGAGCACGCCGTGCTTTTCGGGGCGATGAGAGCGCTTACGCCAGGTACATCAGACCGGCGGCAAACCCTTTCCGCAATTGGTTTTAAGTGTACTCCATGGGTGTCACAGAGATGCGGTTTCGCGACGGCAAACTACATGAACGTCGCGACCGAGCTACCCACCGGTTTACGGCCATTTCACGGCACTGACAATGAGCCGGGTACAAACTTGAACGAACGGCTTGCAGCCATGGTTCCAACGACAGGTCAGCGCGCCCTTGCAACACGTACTTCAACACGTTCCACCTGGACACGAGCAACTTCTTCCAGCCGAGCAATAATCGTGCCGGAAAGGAACTTGACCTGAGTGGCCCATGCGACATCGTCAGATTCGACAGTCAGAACGCCCTGATCGAGTCGGACTGGTCGGACGTGCGCAGCGACGTTCGGGCCAACGGCATCGGCCCACTTTCCGAAAACACCGCCGATCTGAATTCGATCGGTCCCGCGCAACGATTTCATGATCCCGTCGAGCGATTTCGTGATCGGCACTGGCTCAGCCATCAGACATTCCACCGTAGCTGCGCGTTGAGGGACTTGAATGCTTGTCAGCCGCATGATCGGTGAAATTATTCAACGACCTTGCCTCCTTCGATCCGCAGGATTCGGTCGGCCTGTGCGGCGGCTGGAAGCTCACTTGCCGTCGTGATGATTACTTGACCGGGCGGAATGTGTTCAAGAAGGGCAGTGGCGCGGTCATCATCAAGCTCAGAGAGCACATCGTCAAGCACGAGTACCGGCGCTGATCCTGTGCGTTCGGTGACAAGTTGATGCGCGGCGAGGCGCAATGCGAGCGCGAGTGTGCGTTGCTCTCCCTGCGACGCATGCGTCCGGCTCGGTAGACCGTTAATTGTGAAGCTCAACTCGTCGCGGTGGGGCCCGACTGTCGAGACGCCGCGTCGAAGATCAGCAGTACGCGCAGCCTGCAATGCCGGAATGAGACCGACGAGACGCCACTCCGGTTCATACGTCAGATCGATAGGTGTCGAGATGCCGGCAAGACGCTCGTACGCGTCTTGGACCATCGGGGTAATTCTCGAAACGAGGGTTGCTCGGGCGTAGCCGAACTGGTCGGCAATTTCCGCGAACTTCATGTCCCACACGTCAAGGGTGACTTCAATCTCATCGGTGAGGCGACCGCTTGCTTGCTTGAGCAGCGTGTTCCTTTGCTTGACGATTCGGTCGATCTCAAGTCGAATCGCGTCGTACTTGGTCGCAAGTGCAACGAGTGTGTCGTCCATGTAGCGACGTCGATCGCCTGGTCCACCTTTGACCAAAATGAGATCGTCAGGCGAAAAAACTGTGACACGTACCGAGCCAAGTAGGTCACGGACTCGTACCAGCTTTTGCTTGTTGACTTGCACTCGGTTGCGACCCCCAGCCACGAGTTCGGCTTCGATCAAGGTCTCACGGCCGTCGTCATGGCGAACAGTTGCGCGGATGATTGCTTGCAAGGCACCAGCCTTGACGAGTGCGTCGTTTGGGGCCCCTCTGAAACTCGACAGCGTTGCGAGATAAGCCAACGCCTCGGCAAGGTTTGTCTTGCCCTGACCGTTTCCTCCAATAATCGCGGTCGTCCCGGACGTCAGATCGAACGAGCCTTGTGTGTAGTTACGAAAGTCGATCAGCTCGAGATGCTCGACAATCACAGTGAGAAGGTTAGGTCGCCCAGTTTTTGAGCGAGTGATTCTGGCAAAAATCGCGTCAATCGCTCACACAAAAAGCGAACGCCAGTCAGCGTCGGATCACGGAACGCGTACAGGCATGAGGAGGTACAGGTAATCGTCCTGCCCAACACCGCGCAAGACTGCTGGCTTCATGGGGTCCATGGTCGCGAGCGTGACATCGTCAGCATCGATTGCGTCGATACCGGCAAGCAGATAATCCGGGTTGAATGCCACCGTCATCTCCGCACCGTCGTAGCTCGCGTCGATCTCTTCAACGGCGTTACCGACGTCCTGCGTGATCGCAGTGAGTTGCACCGTGTCGCCACCAAGCGTCATGCGCACCGGAGTTGAATCTTGAGCCAAGATTTTCACGCGACGAATCGCTTCGATCATCGCAACCTTGCTCACGGTCAGCAGGTTTGGGTAGCTCGAAGGAAGCAGGTTGCGATAGTTCGGAAACTCGCCCTCGATGAGGCGGGTGCTCAAGCGGGTTGAGCCAGCTTCAAACGTTGCTTCGCGCTCGCCAAGGCGAACGGTGAGGGTTTCCTCGTTGCCCATCAGACGCTGCAACTCGTTTAGAGCACGGCCGGGAATCAGGACCTTTTGACCGGAACCGAGCATTGATGAGTCCGGTAGATCGCGGACGGCCAGGCGGTACGAGTCGGTAGCAACCATCCGGAGGCCGTCATCTTCAGATGCCAAGAGCACACCGGTGAGAACTGCGCGAGCATCATCGGTCGAAGCCGCACGAACAACTTGGCGAAGTGCCTCCGCCATGTCAGCGGCGGGAAGTGTGACTGCGTCGCCGGCCGGTTCAGTTTGCACGGGGTAGTCGTCAAGAGACAGCGGGCGCACAGAAAACTGGGATCGGCCAGCGCTGATTGACATCTCGGCACCAGCGTCACCATCAGCAAGGTCGATTTCAACCGCACCGGATGGAAGTGCCTTGACGATGTCAGCGACAAGGCGCGCGGGTACCACTGCGGCACCATCACGTTCACCGCCGACCTCAATCGACAACCGAATTGTCAGTTCGAGGTCGGTACCGGTGATGGTCAGCGAATCGCCGACCACCTCCATCCTCACACCAGCTAATACGGGCAGCGTGCCAGTCCGATTGGTGGCGGCACGGCCAGCCGACCCAACAGCGTCAGCAAGAACGTCACGTTCGCAACGAAACTTCACAGTAGGCACTTCTCCTCATGTATGGATGTTTCAAAGAACAATGTAAGTAGTAGGTGCTGTGGATTGGGGACAACCCACCATTCTTGCAGCGTAGAGCCCTCGTGGGCTTCCACAATGGATAGACCACTTCTCCCCAGGTCGCGGCTTACACGCGTGTGGTCCAGTGGACAACGATGAGTTGTCCCCTTTTCTCGTGAGACTTGCGCGCTGGTGCGTCCCCCGTTGAGCAGGGGTTGTCCACTGATATTCGCGCAGAGACGACATTTAACCGCGCGGTGAGTGGGAACTCGACGGCGTTGATCAGTGCACTTTTTCATGCTTTGAGCTGCTGCTGGAGGTCGGTGACTTGATCGTAGATCTGTTTGCGTTCACTCATCAGTCGCTGAATTTTCTCATTGGCGTGGATGACGGTGGTGTGGTCTCGCCCACCGAACAACCGAGCGATTGCGGGGTAGCTGAGATCGGTCATCTCACGGAAGACGTACATGGCGATTTGACGTGCGGTAACGAGAGGACGCTGCCGGCTCTTGCCTTTCAGCGCTTCGACCTCGAATTTTAAAATGCCGGCAATTTCGGCGAGCAACTCTTCATCGGTGCGGTGCTTGGGCTTGGTGTCGACCATGAGGCCAGCGAGTTGTGCCTCGGCTAAGTCGGTCGTGATGGCTTCACCACTGAGGCTCGCGTACGCGGTCACTCGGATCAGGGCACCTTCCAACTCTCGGATGTTGGTCGAGAAGTTAGTGGCAATGAAATCGAGTGTTTCGTTCGGAACTTCGACTTGGTCCCGTTCCGCCTTGTTCCGGAGAATCGCTGTGCGGGTCTCGAGATCCGGTGGCTGGATGTCGGTGAGCAAGCCCCATTTGAAGCGGCCACGGAGTCGTTCTTCGAGTGTTGGGATGGCGTCCGGCATGCGATCAGAACTGATGACAATTTGCTTGTTTGCACCGTGCAGCGTGTTGAAGGTATGGAAAAACTCTTCCTGGAGACCTTCTTTACCCGCAATGAATTGGATGTCATCGATCAGGAGGACGTCGATGTCGCGGTAACGGCGTCGGAGCGCACTGGTGGTGTTTTGGCGAATTGCGTCGACGTACTCGTTCATAAACGTCTCTGTCGACACGTATCGCACTTCGTGGTGTCGGTAGTTGTCGTGGACGTAATGGCCAATCGCGTGCAGGAGGTGGGTCTTACCGAGGCCAGCTGATCCGTAAATGAAGAGCGGATTGTAAGATCTACCAGGCGTTTCGGCGACTCTTAGCGCAGCGGCCAGCGCGAACTGGTTTGATGCTCCCTTGACGAATTCCTCGAAGGTGTAACGCGGATTCAACCCAGCTTCGTCAACATGGGTACGTGTGCCGTTTTCTTTCCCCGTATGCGAGAAGGACGCTGGTGAGGATGCCGATGTCACGTTTGGTTCGTCCAACGCCGGCTCGTTCTCGATCGCATCCGATTTTGCGACCTCGATATCGATTGATCGGTGTCCTTCTCCACATTCTTCGAGTGCATCTGTCACTAGTGGGAGATATCGGGTCAGGATTCGGTCACGTACGTAGGCCGACGGTGCGAGCAACCGGAGCATGGCGCTGCCGGCGTCAAGCGGAATGATGTCCTGAAAGGTTGAGAACCAGACGGACTCAGCGAGCTGAGAACGAAGGAACAGTGTGACTTGTGTCCACACATCATCAGCGTCACTCACGTGGTGTCAAATTCCTTCGTACGTTGTAGTTCCACTCGTCGTGGCATGGTCGACAATAGATCCTGTCCACATAGTTTTCCACAAGATGTGGACATGTACTGAGTCGGTGGCGAACGCCCGAACATAGCAGGTTGTATACGAAACAGAAACATTTGTAAAAACACCCCGCACGCTGGGGTAATGCCGGGCGGCTTTTGATGTGAATAACTTACAACAATGTTGTTTGATCTGCGCCGTGGGTCAACTGTGGAGAACGAGGTCTACGGCGCGAAGCCCCTGCGGTGTGGTTCAAGTGTCCTTATTGAGGCGATTGGACGAGATCTGAGCGACGTCCGTGAGTCAACCGCCTCGCAGTGGTGGTTGGGAGACGGGCCTCGCGCGCCGTAGCCTCTCTTGGTCAGTCCACAGGAAGTGCCCATCAGGGCGCGTATTTCCCCCGGTCGTGACTTGAAACGTCCGAAAGAGAACATCGTGAAGCGCACATTTCAACCAAATAACCGCCGCCGAAACCGTAAGCATGGATTCCGCGCCCGCATGAGCACCCGCGCCGGTCGCGCTGTGCTGAAGTCCCGCCGTGACAAGGGCCGCACACGCCTCTCCGCCTGACTTGATTCGCCGGGTCTGTGATCGTGATTCGTTTACCCGCCTCCGGCGGGAAGGTTTGCGCGTCCGAGGTGATGCCATGTGGTGCTCGTTTGTTGCCGATCCGAATGTGTCCCCACCGCAAGTGGCTTTCGCCATTGGCCGCGCTGTCGGTCCTGCTGTGACGCGCAACCAACTTCGACGTCGGCTGCGCGCCATTCTTGGAGCCATGGATGTTCCCAATGGGTTGTATCTCTTCGGGGGTCGTCCATCCATGAGCGAACTTACGTTCGCAGAACTTGAAACCCGTGCCGCTGCCCTTCTCGATGCAGCACAGCATTCGCGAGCGTATTCATGAAACACGGGCAGGTGGTGGAGCTCCTGGACGCCGACCTGCTAGCCGAAACCACCGAGACGACTGAGATTTGTCTTTGTCCTACTCACGAGCATCATGAGCAAGGTCAGTCTGCATGGTCACAACGCTATTTACGCCGTGCCATTGTCTTGTATCAACGCGCGTGCGAGGGCCGACCTTCGCCGTGCCGATTCTTCCCATCTTGCTCGGCGTATGCCCTTGAGTCCGTCGAGGTGCACGGCGCTTGGCGGGGTGGATGGCTGAGCGTGCGTCGCCTACTCCGATGCCGACCACTCGGTCCGTCCGGTGTTGATCTTGTCCCGGCTGGCGTATCTGCCACCTCGTGCGAGTGCGGCGCTGCTGGGGCATCTGCACTACTTACTCCGATCGTTCCGACAGTGATGTCCTCCACTCAACAGAAAGGCGGCTGACCGATGTTCGAGATT
>ERZ887942.2922-NODE-2922-length-10247-cov-5.267563_pt1 | contig 10247 bp, 12 predicted proteins | sample MGYA00521099_ERZ887942 | MGnify/ENA primary metagenome ERZ887942 (study PRJEB32303, sample SAMEA104408605) | aquatic metagenome | biome: Brackish water; feature: Pelagic; material: water | place: Baltic Sea | collected 2014-06-07T06:48:00 | depth 16,251 m ... | reverse complement strand
GGTTTTCTGGCCTACCGAGACGTTGGTGAACGGTGGGAAGAATGTAGATTTGATGGTGACCAATATTCTCGCGATGTCTGAAGAGCTGGCGCGAAAGCCAGAGATGCAGGGCGTTGTCGCCAAACTGATGACTATCCCGGAAGCTGTCTCATTATTTGAAGCGACGGAACCGAGGAAGGCTGTATACACCCATTTCGTAACCAAGGGTCTGGAGGGGCTTGATGGTGACGCATTTATAGAGCGGTTAACGAGGGAGTCCGGTTATTCTGGGGAGCTGTTTCTCGCCAAAGATGGCTGGTCGATAGACTTCCCGGCCCTAAATACTATCCCACCTCCAGACTTGGATTCGTTGCCTCAACTGGATCGGAAGAAGCACTATACGGACTAAGTTCAATCCACTGTTTAGGCTACCGTGTCCAGATCCGCATGCAGGAGAGGAAGTAATCTTCTAGGGCGGTTTCCTCCTTGAGGTTCACATTCAAGAGTCGGATGACTTCTTCAAGTTGTTGAATGCTATCTGTGAACTTAAGCGTAATATCGCCTTCTTTTTCGCCGCGCAGGTATGGGGCTGCTGTTTCACGGGTTTGATGTTCGATCTCCTTGAGAAGTTTTGCGCGAATGCCTTTGGCTGAGCCTTCGCGAGTCGCGTCTTTTTCTTCATCCGATAAATCTTCCGGAAGTTTTTTACGCTCTGTTGTCCAGTTCTCTGCGACCAAGGCGGCGAGTATCCCGTTGAACCGTGCTATGAGCCCATAGAGCATTATGAAGCTGGCCGTGATTTTTTCCTTATCCGATTTCATCTCCGTCATTCCATTGAGGAAACTCGAGTAATCGTCCAGCCATTGGTGCCAAGGTTCATTGTTGGTGGGTTCAAAGGGAGCGGGGATTCGGAAATTGAAGCAGCGACTGCGGATTGTATCCAAAAGTGAATACGGACGAGTGGTAATAAGAATTATAGAGGTGTCGAGGGGTGGCTCTTCAAGTGTTTTAAGGATGATGTTTGCACTGGCGGATTGCGCTGACGCACCCAAACGATCGGCTTCGTAGATGACGCTGACCTTGCGCTCACCCTGGTGCGGTGATTGTTGGATTTGACGAACGATCTCACGAGTATCCTCAGCCCGAATGGAACGAGCTTTCTTGGAGGGGCGTAGCGCGAAAAAGTCGGGGTGTTTTTCAACGCGGTCAAAGCGTTCATCCCCCAAAGAATTATCAACGGCGACGTTCAGTAATACTGAGGCTAAGCCTAGCGCAACTTCTTCCAGGAATGGGTAGTGATCTCCGTGCAACAGCATTGCATGGGGAAGCCGACCCTTGTCTATGGAGCGTTCGAGAACTTCCACAGGGTTGGTGTCCTTCAATGGCTCAGATAATACGGTCTTTAATCCCATCCCAAATTGCGGTTTCGACCGCTTCGATTGATTGATGACCGTCCACTACCAGAAATCGATCCTGATTGTCGGCGGCCAATTTCAGGTATCCGTTGCGGACGGCTCGGTAGAAGTCCATGTGTTCTTGTTCCATACGATCTGGTGGCTCGGTATTTCGCGACTGGATGCGCTGAAACCCTTCTTCGGGGTCCAAGTCGATCAGTATGGTCAGGTCGGGCAGGGTCGATGCGATTGCGACCTTGTTGATCTCATCCACATCCCTCGCATTGATTGCCCGGGCTACACCTTGATAAACAGTGGTTGAGTCAAGAAACCTATCGCAAATGACGATGTTACCTTTTTTGAGGCTGGGCAGAATCAACTCGTCGACGTGCTGAGCTCGACTGGCGGCAAACAGCAGCAATTCTGCTCGTGGAACCATGTTCTTTCCACTGTCCGCATGTTTCAATAGGTGCCGGATGTCCTCCCCCAAGGCGGTGCCACCAGGCTCGCGACTGACTATGACTTGGCGTCCAAGGCTTTCGAATTTAGCGGCTAGCTGCTGAATCTGGGTCGTCTTACCCGTTCCTTCGGAGCCTTCAAAGGTGATGAACAATCCCTGATTGGGGGCTGCCATTAATCGTTCCAGTTTTTGATGAAGCTCTGGACGTGATGGAGACTTGGGCTTTCTCCGGTGCGAACGTAGTGACCGCTAAAGCAAACGCCCACGGTCAAACAAGCGAGTGGTGGAAATCCCAAGAGTTGAGCCGTGGAGAATCCCGCATTGAAATGGTCGCCAGCACCGGTGGTGATCTTTGGTTTTTCGGTATAGGGCCCGGGAATCCAGCAGGTGTCATCTTTGGTTGCGCAAGCAGCAGATTCTTTAGGGTGAACTACTACGCAACCCAATGCGAGCTCACTGCGAATGAAACTTGCCATAGATTTTAGGCCCCCGGTGTCAGGCTCGATTTCGGATTGTCCGAGAATGCCGTAGACCTGTTTCGCTTCAGCCAGGTTGAGACCGAGGGTGACGTGACCGTAGTTTTGAAACCGGGAGATAGTTCTCAAGACAGTTTCGATTTCTCCTGCGGGTCGCTTGGCTGGATCTGCTAAATCGAAAAAGTAGTGCTTCATATCCCGTGGAGGGAGGTTCGGTATGACATTGTCTAACAGGTCACCGAGCAACTCAGTCATATTGGGGATCATGGTCCAGTTGACTATGCTGATGAGATCCTGACGGGAGAGCAGATCGAAAAACTCACCTTCTTTAACGCGGTTCAGTATACTGTCATAGTTGATAGCATCGAGTGAAGCCATGGTGCCTAGCATGATCTTTCCATCGGCGAATTCCAATGCGTGAGTAATTCCCGGGTCAACGACGGAAATAGCCTTTGTGTCGGCCGCAAATTTTTCGAAAACGGGGTGAATAGATTTTTCGCCCAGTGCGCCGATATATTGGGTATTCACTCCAGCATTGAGAAGCGCATTGGCCATGATCGGGCCGTTACCACCGAGTTTTTCGTAGTTCACGTAGAGCTCGATATTGGTGCTTTTTCCTGCGGCAGACAAAATGCGATTACCGAAAACGTCTATCGTTTCCATTCGTTCGAACTGCTCGCCTTGACCGAACCGTTTGTCTACAACGGAGGTTATTTTGTCTACGAAGCCATCAAATCCTACCAGTGCATTTTTCTGAGAGACTTCTGCGCCGTGTTTACTGAGGTGTTCGAGTGTTAGAGCTTTGTGATCCATAAATTGGTTAACTTTCGTCAAATCTTATTAGGTATGTCCAAGTAGTAAAAGGGAGAAGATGATTTGCAGGACCCAATTCTTAAAGAAAAAACTACTCCGCTCTTTGATTTTACCTTTGAAGCCTGCGCAGAATGCGTAGAAAGATAAGGGATCAACTAATCCTAAATCCGGTCTTCCCAACCGACTTATGCTTTTAATCCTCGCTCAATCTAACGAATCTGGGCTGTTAACCTATTTCTTTCAGTCCAACACTGCGGGTCAATTGATCATTCTCGCGCTAGGTGTTTTCAGCGCGCTTGCCTGGACGGTCATGATAGGAAAGGCTATGGAGCTTAAACAGCTTTATAAACTCAACATGCGGTTTGAGAAAACCTTGAACGAAACGCCGTCGCTCTTGGAGCTGGCCAGCAAAAAGGCGTTTAGTAATGCGATTCCGTATGCTGCTCTTGTTAAGGCAGCGACCGAATCCTACTTTCGAGCAGTTGAGTTGGATGCGGACCAGGGAAATGCGGTTTCACATGCGGAGAACGCTTTACAAAGGGCTGTGGCAAATCAGAGCCTGAATTACGAGCGCAAGATGGTGTTGCTCGCTTCTATTGTGACGGGGGCACCGTTTATGGGGCTCTTGGGAACTGTCTGGGGTGTGATGGATGCATTTGGGGCTATTGGTTTGGGAAGTAGTGCAAGTATTGCGAGCCTTGCTCCCGGTGTATCAGGTGCATTGCTAACAACGGTCGCGGGACTGCTGGTAGCCATACCATCTGTATTTGGCTATAATTTCTTGCTTTCGCTTACGAAAAAGCGGGTGATTGAGGTTGAGAATTTTGCCAGTGTTGTGGCAGATCGTATCGAATTAGAGGATACTGCGTCGCGTCGTTTTTAGGTATGGCCAGGAGTTTTCATAAAGCGAATCGCATGAGTGCATTGTCGGAGATTAATGTGACTCCAATGATTGATATGGCATTCGCATTGTTGATTATCTTTATGATCACGACCCCTCTGCTGGAGCAATCAATACAGGTGGACCTTCCTTTGGAGTCCGTGACGCGAACGCCTGCTTCGCCGGAAACCCGTTTTCAGGCTATTTCAATCGATAAGGAAGGCATTTATTATTGGACGCAGGAGCAGGTTACTTTTTCAGAATTGGAAAATCGTATCAAATTGATGGCCCAGCAGAATGATCCTCCGGTCATTCACTTGCGAGGTGACATGACCCTGCAGTATCAGAAGATAATCGATGTGATGGATTTGTTGAAACAAAACGAGCTATCGCGGATCAGTCTAGATACTCGAGTTAAGTAAGATGAGCTTGGATCCCACCACTAAGAAAGCAGCGTTGTTTTCAGGGCTTTTGCACCTGTCGACCTTGCTTTTTATGATTCTGGCGGTGGTGTTCACAAGCCTGTTTGCCAAGAAGGAAGAGCCTTATGTTTTCGAGATGGTTGCTTTACCTGAGTCCATGGACACCTTCCAACCAGAGTCGCTAGAGCCTGTTCCGGACCTGACATTGGATTTACCAGAATTCGAGCCCATTGAAATTCCTCAACCTGAGCCTGAGCCGGTCGTTGAGACACCCCCACCGCCTGAGCCGAAGCCACAACCAGAGGTAAAGCGGGAACCAGTGGTCCAGAAACCACCTCCCGTGCCTGTCGAGAAGCCGAAGCCGGTAGAGGAAAAGCCAAAGCCTGAGCCTGTGGTCGAAAAGCCGAAAATCATTAGCTATGAAGATTTTGTGAAGGAGCACGGCAAACCCGAAGCTCCGAAGGTTATGCCGAAGCCTAAGCCCAAACCGGCGCCGACCCGAAAGATAGATACCTCAAAGATTGAGAAGAGTCTGCGTCAGTCGATTATGAGTGTACCTGAGTTGTCGCTGACTACTCAGTCAACGACCGCTGATACCGATGCCATGAAACGTTGGCGCTCGATTCTAGCGGCAGCATTGGACCGGGAATGGAAAAAATCCAAGACCGAAGGAACTGCAGGGCGGAGCGTTCGAGTTTCGTTTTTTGTATCCGCTGGTGGGGCAATTTCCTCCGTGAAGATCGTGCAAGGCTCTGGCATGAGTGACCTGGATGCAATTGGGATCAATACCGTTCGAAGTCTCGGTAGCTTTCAGCCACCGCCCACAGGCCGCGGCGAAACGGTTACCGTATTATTGAAAGTAGAGTAGGGCTACTCGTTAATGGAGTCGGTGGATGACTCCGTGCCCAGCACCTCAATCTCGCCGATAATCACATTGGCATCAGGGTCCACACGGGGGACCTGTAATGTATCCAGATTCTTCCCGAATGAAGTTGAAGCTGCTAGATTCATGAAGTCGAGTGCTTCCGTGAAATTGGTGCCTCTGTTGAAGGTACTGTAACGGGTCGACCATACTTCTTTTAACTCCTTGTGTTCTCTGAGGTATTTCAAATCGAATGCGTTGAGGACTATGAAGTAGCGTTCTTCGGAGAGTTCATGGCGCAACCTTTCACGCTCGGTTCTGGAATGCCCTTTTCCGTAGAGTCCTTTTTCGAAACCGAGCATAGCTTGGTTGATGCCCATGTGGTAAGCACCGATACTCTGTGGTCCTGCGGTGTAAGCGGAGGCGTCGAAACTCTCCGTTTGGGCTCCAGTGGGTGATTCCTGACCCTCGGGAGGACCGATTCCCTGTGGAGCGCCCACGTCACCAGCATTGTTGTTTCCGAGGTCAGTGATGCCCATGACTTCCGTCATGTCTACATCAATACGAGTGGTTCCCCATGAAAGTAAGATCAGAAGATCGCCCACATCTTTAGTTTTAGCGGGATAAAATTTCGCTCTAGCCAAGTAGCCAGCTGTTGTCTCGGCCACTTCCATAAATGTCATATTCTCCAGTTTCAGATCTCGCTTCGTTCCACCATGATATTTCCCCTTTGCGAAATGGTAAGTCTGGTAAGGTTTATCTTTGGTTCTTTCGAGGTAGTCTTCATCGGCACTGGCATTTACGACAACCCGAACTGGTTTAGCGAAAAGGGTATTGCTGATTCCAGATGTTAGGGTAAGTGCGATAACGCCTGAAACTAAGTGTCTGAAAAGATGGAAAATCGGCATCGGTGCTAGTATCTGATACTTTCTGAGTTAGGAAAGAGAAATCCCCGAAGAGCTAAACCCCGAAAACGTATAGTGCACTTCGATTGTTGAAGCTAAACAGCAGGAGGGCAGATGCTCTGTAGAGTCTATCGGGGAGGATGGGTGGAGCCGAATGGGATAGTTCACAAGCGATGAGAATAGGCCGACATCGACGAGCTCTAACATGCCATTCAAGCGGGCAGGATTTATGGCTAATTGGGTTCGAATTTACTTGAAAAAGTGAACAAGCGTTCACTGCCATTTCTAATGGAATTTCGGATAATCTATGACGATAAAAACAAAAAATGGGTGCTGACCCCTAGCTCTAGTAATACGCTTCCGCACCCGCTCGTATTCACAGACCAAGATTTAGGTAAGGAGGTGGGATTGTATGGTGCCTTAAGCTATGGCGTTCACCGGGCCTTTGGTAATGCTGCAACGTTTCGCATAGAGACTACTTTTGATGAACCGTTGATACTGAGACTGGATGGTATTCAGGCCAAGGAAAAGAATCCATAGAAGTCGGGTAGTCAGCGTATGTCCTTGATGGAAATATAGCTAAATTCCTATCAGTCGGTTTGATCCTTATGTAGTGAAGCTGAGTACGAGTAAGGCTAAGGAGTAGAAGTATGAGAGAGGGAGTGGTGGAGCCAGACGGGATCGAACCGACGACCTCTTGCATGCCATGCAAGCGCTCTTCCAACTGAGCTATGGCCCCTAAAAGTAAGTGAAGGAAAGAAAGATAGGTTTTCTCTCAGGTCAACTTCAATTTAGTCCAATGGTCTATCTACTTTCCTGTGATTTCCTTCACGTAGTCAAAGAAGTCCTGTTTACGCTTATGATTGATGCCCCAGTCGACCGGCACGGATTGGTAGCCGATCTTGATGTCGCGTTCGTCCTTACGTCTAAAGTCGAAGAATCCCCAAGAAGCGTAGGATTCGATGGCGTATTTAAAGTTGTTGGCCTCGTTATTGTAGTCGTAGTGGTCATCTTCGTTAAAGACAATCGGTTGACCACGGTAACTCGGAAGCGCCTTGGTTTGTTTGACCATTTCTTTGATGAAGTCGGGTTCTTTAACGCCATTACCGTGGATAAGAATAAAGTCTGAGACAGCCGCAATAGGGTCATCTGGAATATATCGGCCTCCGAAACTCGTGCTGGTCAGGAGGCGGGCGCCGTTCTTTTCGATCGCTTTTACGCGATTGATGAGCTCGTGAACACGGCCTGGCTTTAATATTTCGTGGTCGTAAGCCTTGATGTTACTTTCATTGTTAATCTCTATCAGCACGTTGCGATATCCGTTATCGAGAATCCAATCGGTGGCGTTGTCTACAGCATTCAGTATGGCGGTCTCGTCTTTAAGGTTTTGGTCTTGTCCAAAATAGAAATAGCCAACGATTGGGACCATCTTCAATTCTTCAGCTTTATCTAGGATTCTACTCAGTCGATCCATATAAGCGGGCTTCAGTTCGCCCATTTCGGTGAAGGCTGTATTTTTCCAAGCCTTGTTGCCATAGCCGGTGGGACTTCCTCCCTGGAGGTTTATCGTAAATGAATTGAGGCCATACGAATTCCAAAGAGGCATTGCTGCAACAAATTCGTCGGTATTGCGATCAGGATCCCAGACGCCGGTATCCGGGTACTTAAAGAGTTCACGGGTTTCAGGATTTTCATCATCGAATACGCCTTGGACCATGCGGGAATTCATCAAGAGCCCTTCGATCTTGTTGCCCTTCCAATACCGTCCGGGATAGGTTGGAGTGCCGTCCACCAAGAACATATTGCCTTCGATACTAACGATGGGTCTTTGGACTTTTATGGATGTACTTTGGCAGGCGGTAAACGCTGTTATGAGTGAAGAACTGATGAAAAGAAGAAATAAGAAGTGTTTCATGGTTTTGGGTGGAGTCCGTTAAGCATTTTAACAGGTAAAGTTACAAGTCAATCAATAGGCTTTGAAATGATAAAGCGCTGTGCGACCAACCATAAAAGGGGAGGGACCGCGGCGCTCAGGAGGATGGCGAATTTAGGGTTTTCGATACCCGTCGACCCGATGTAGGCGAAGATGAATCCCAACGGTATGGATCCACAGGCAAGGGCTAAGGTAAACTTGGAAAAGGACATACGTGTGAGCCCCGCCATGCATGCTACTACTTCTGGTAAAAGTGGAAAGCATCGTGAGGCGGCAACAATCCAACCTCCGGTCTTTGCAAAAAGATTCATGCCGCGCTGATAGTCTTTTTCCCCGAGCAGTTTTCGAGCTGCGTTGGGTCCGATAAATCTGCAAACCGAATAAGCCACCATGCCCGATAGAAACGAACCGCCGCTTGCGATAAGTCCGCCTTGGATAGCTCCATATACATATCCTAATGCGGCCATCACAGCGGTGCCAGGAACTGGCAAAAGAAAATCAAGCATGAGTAGTGCGAAGCCAGCAAACCAAGCCCACTCTTCGTAATAGGTTAACCATTCGATCGCAGCTTCACTCGAGAATGCCTGTTCCATGCTGCCACCCCAAATCAAGAACGGGATGAGGAACAACAGGGCCAAACCTAGGAATATCCAAAGGAGTCTCATTGGGTCGCTTTATACAAATTATGTTTCGAAGATGGCTTTCTGTTTTGTGTCATGAAATAACTATGAGTAATTTCCTCACTAAATGCCAAAGCCAATTCCTGAACCTATCAACAAACAAGATCTTCCTGAGCTGGCACAAGCTTGCATGCGTTCTGCAAAATTCCCTTTTCTAGCGACAGTCGATGGGGACCAACCTCGTTTACGACCGGTATCGCCTGTGCGGATGGATGGGTTTACGGTATATATTGCGAATTTACGGCAATACGGAAAAACAAAGGAATTGGCCGGTAATCCGAAGGTCGAGATCTGCTACTTGGATAGCGGTCATGATCAGGTACGAATAACTGGGGAAGTCGAAATCGTTGATGATCCCGTATTATTGCAAGAGATCTGGGACGACAACCCTCTCTTGAAACACTACTTGGGGAAGCCTGATAATCCTGAATTGATCATCTACAAAGTTAGCCCTAATCAAGTCCGTTTTATGCGCGAATGGGCGCTGGAGTATTACGATATCGATCTCAGCTGAGAATACAGTTTTCCGCAGTGAGGAACGCACTGAAATGAAAGCTGATTTTTAATTCGCTCACTGAATTCTGGTTTCAGTGGTTTAATTAAGGCGATGTCTTCGACGAGTTCGTCAAAAAACGATGCTTTAATCGGCGGGTTCCATCGGGCATTTTGCCGCATTTCGATCAATTCGCATCTGAGGCTTAGGCAATCCGCCTTGAAAGTAGAAACGATTGGGTTTTGCTTCACCTTCTTGCAGAGCTTCTGTTGATCTGCATGTGCGAATGGTCCTTCCATATTCTCGACGACTCGTTCCATGTAGGTGTTTGTCGCAAAATCAATGTCTGTCTTTCGGAATGATACGAGTATCTTCCAGGCTTCAAATAGTGGACTATTAAGTTCCTGCTTGGAGATCCGTGTGGCAAGAAGGAGATTCTTTGAACTCCATTGTTCCAAGTCACGAGCGACGACGAGAAATCGTTGCAGTGAATTCAGTAGAACCAGCTTCTGGATGAGTGGGTCCTGAAACGGCGCCACATTTACCGGAATCTGCTTCAGAAAAATGTATAGACCTCGTTCAAAGTCTGAAACTCTTCGAAAGTAGGCGATACTCTGCCAAAGATTTTGAAATACCTGCCGGGTATAGCTGCGGATACGTTCTTCTTCGTGATAACCGGTTACTATGAGGAATTCAGTTACGAAATCCAGGTATTCTTCGGAAACAGACTTAAAAGCCTCAATATCTCCACGCGCTGCCTGGCGTAATTGTTTGCGGAGGTCGCCGCGTGAAGCGGAGTAAGTATGATTTTGTTTATGGATAGGAAGCCAGCCCATGGGTAGGGAGAATGGGTTGCGACGCTGGAGGAAATCTACTCGTCGTCTTTAATACGACGATCAAGTTCCTCTCGGCAGTCTTTCATCACTCTAAGCCAGATCTCGCGGATATCG
>ERZ887942.2920-NODE-2920-length-10257-cov-5.906489_pt1 | contig 10257 bp, 11 predicted proteins | sample MGYA00521099_ERZ887942 | MGnify/ENA primary metagenome ERZ887942 (study PRJEB32303, sample SAMEA104408605) | aquatic metagenome | biome: Brackish water; feature: Pelagic; material: water | place: Baltic Sea | collected 2014-06-07T06:48:00 | depth 16,251 m ... | reverse complement strand
CAAAGATGAAGACAAACATGGCGTGGACGGGTGTTTGGTGTCTGGCTCGGAAGATCGTGGCCTTCGCTGCTTCGGCGAGCACCCAGACCACCGCGAGCAGCAGGAACCCAACGAGTAATCGGGTACCGATACTCGACAGTGCTGGTGCAGGCGTGAAGACCAAACTGATTGCGATGACAGTCGGAATTCCGAAGAGCAGGAACTGATGTCTAACCAGGAGGCTAGGTCCGCCGATAGCCGAGAGATTTTCTCCGAACTTAGGCATAGTTCTCGCCGGCACGGTCCAGATAGATCCTGGCCAGGTGAACTCGTTGATTTCGCGTGAGATGCGAAGGAATTTCTAAGACTTTCGACAGTCGGTTGATGGAAATTGCGACGGAAGCCTCCGAGATGCCCCGTATTTTCGCAATCTCTGAATTGGAATGTCCTGCAGCTAGCAGAGCCAGGGTTTCCATTTGTTTGTCGGTGAGATTGGCGAGTGGGCCCGCTAGCTCTATCGAGTCGTCTCCTTCGTGAGCAGCCACTCGCGTGATCGCCGCTGCCAACTCGGTTCCTTCGATGACGCTTGACTTGAGGAGATACACAGAGTTTTTGGCAACCCTCGGCCATGCGCCGCCGACCACGATTCGCGGATCCTCATAACTGGTGAGGTAGACGATGCCAAGATCAGGTGTTACCTCTTGCCATGCAAGGGCGACGTCAAAACCGGTCAGCCCGTCACCTAGGTGCACGTCGGCCACCAGGACGTCAATCTCAACGGTGCCGATGCGTTCGAGGCTGTCGCGAGCAGTCGGAGATAAGAAGCAGACGTCGAAGCCATCTCGGTCAAGGGCCTGGCCGAGTGCATGGCGTAGCAGTCCGTTGTCCTCTACCAGGCCGAGTCGAATACGTGGGATGACGCTGTCCACTCGAGGTCTCCAATTCCTGCCGTTGTCTGTGGGGTGACCGAACGCACGGTTGTGAGGGAATACCGACCATGCGATCGTAAAAATGTAATGCTAACCCATCTATTGTCATTTTGACTTTACAAAATTCCAACCCATTGCTACCGTCCTGCCATGCCTATGCGTCAAGTTAACTTAGCACTCTTGACCTCTGTGAGCCTCGTTTGTGCGGCGCTAGCGGCCGCTCCCGCGGCGCAGGCCGCCTTCGCATCCGACCCGCCCGGTAAGTCTTCCACGGTGACCGTGTCCGTTGACGGCGTGACCGTCGGAATCGCCAATGATGCCAAGAACAGCGCGGGTGACTCTCTCAGCAGGGCGTTCGGTGGTGGAAATTGCCCCAGAATGGTCTGGTTCATTCCCGGTTACCAATTTTGAGATCTCGGCAACGACTCCTGCCGCATCTCGGTCATCGCGGACAGCACCGGCAGCCGTGGATCGACTTCGCGGATGCAGTCACATCCAACCACCTGGCCAATAGGCAAGGTGGTTGGATGTGACTATGACCACCTTCGAATCACGCAACCCATCTCGCTTTACCTCTGTCGTGACGACCGTTGAATTGGCTGATGCGCCTACCTTCGTCGCCGCCTGCCGCAACGCCCACGACGCACAGCCCGAATGGGCCAGCATTCCCGCGCCAGCACGCGGGCGCGTGATCGCTCAGGTCGGTCGCCTCGTCGAGGCCAATAAAGACGCCCTCTCCCGACTAGTCACCGAAGAGATAGGCAAAGTCTTTGCCGAGGCCCTCGGTGAGGTGCAGGAAGTAGTCGACACCTGTGACTTCTTCCTCGGCGAGGGTCGCCGTCTCTACGGTCAGACCGTGCCCAGCGAAATGCGGGATAAGCAGCTGTTCACCTTCCGGGTGCCGGTAGGCACAGCAGCTATCGTCACCGCCGCCAACTTCCCCGCAGCCGTCCCTTCGTGGTACCTCGTACCCGCGCTACTTTCTGGCAACACCGTGGTGTGGAAGCCGGCAGAGCATGCGGCCGGTATCGCGCTAGCGATGGCTGAATTGTTCTACGCCGGTGGAGTACCCCGCGATGTTTTGAAGGTCGTTGTCGCCGATGGCCCCACCACCTACGACGGTCTAGAGACCGCTCTCACCAAAGGTTTGGTGCAAAAGCTTGGTTTCACCGGCTCCACCGACGTGGGCCGCCGCCTCGGCGAACTTGCCGGCCGTCACCTGCAATCCCCCTGCCTAGAACTCGGTGGCAAGAACCCCATGGTGGTCATGCCCGATGCCCAACTTGACCTCGTCGTGGAAGGTGCACTGTTCTCCGGGTTTGGTTCCGCCGGGCAGCGATGCACCTCCCTGGGAACCATGTGGGTGCACCGAGACATCTACGACACCGTCCGCGATCGATTCATCGCTGCCACCGAAAAAGCGATCGTTGGCGATCCCTTTGCCGACGTGCTTTTCGGCCCGGTCATCGACGAAAAGTATTTGATCAATCACGAAAAGAACCTGGCCATGATCACCGATCGTCACCGGGTGGGCGGATCCACCGGAATCGGGCGCATCACCGCGACTAATCCGCGCGCCGGGTTCATCGGCGACCCCGATGCCGGCTGGTTTGTGCACCCCACGATCGTGGAAAACATTGCGCCAGGCGATGCTTTGTACGACACCGAAACTTTCGGCCCTCTCGTCGGTATGGGTGCATTCGACACCCTTGATGAGGCCATCGAGTTGGCTAACGGACACGGTTACGGCCTCTCGAGTGCGATCTACTCCAATGACCCCCAGACCATCTGGCGGTTCCGTGAGAAGATCTCGGCAGGAATGCTCTCGGTCAACAACACCACCTCCGGTGCCGAAGCCCACCTTCCCTTCGGCGGAAATGGCCGCAGTGGCAATGGTTCTCGACAGAGCGGCATCTGGGTGCTCGACCAGTTCACCCGCTGGCAATCCATGAACTGGGACTACAGCGGCTCGCTGCAAAAAGCGCAGATGGATCTCATTGAATTGCCCTGTGACATGGACTACCGCCTGTGAAACACCCACTGCCCACCGCCGCTGACGTTGTCGTGGTGGGCGGTGGAGTCATGGGCACTTCCACCGCCTTTCACCTTGCCGAAGCTGGCGTGAATGTGGTTCTGATCGAGCGGGGAGACCTTGCCGGCGGTTCCACCTCGCGGGCTGCGGGGGGTGTTCGTGCGAATTTCTCTGACGAACTCAATATTTCCCTCGGCAAAAGATCACTCGAACTGTTTGATCAATTCCACGTCCGACCCGGGCAAGGCATTGATCTACACCGAAGTGGCTATCTCTTCGTGCTCACCGATGCAGCCGAAGTAGAACGCTTCACCGCCACTGTTGCCCTGCAAAACTCACTGGGAGTGGAAGCCCACCTGGTCGATGTGGAGCGTGCCTGCCAACTCTCACCGCTACTCAGCCCCGAGGGTGTCCTCGCCGCAGCCTGGACGCCCGGCGATGGCCACTGCGCGCCTGAATCGGTGGTCATGGGCTACGCCCGCGGCGCCCGGGCCCACGCAGCGGTGATCATCACCCAACTGCCAGTGACCGACATCGTGAGCAGCGGCGGTGAGATTACGGCGGTGGTCACGCCCGAGGGAGCCATCGCCACCTCATGCGTCATTAACTGCGCCGGTGCCTGGTCGCCACAGATCGCCGCGATGGTCGAGGTCGATCTCCCCGTGACTCCCTACCGGCGCCAGCTGCTCATTACCGAACCCATGGCGGAACCGATCGATATGACGTTCACGATCGAGTACGGCACGAGCCTGTACTGGCACCGTGAGGGCCCCGGCATCCTTACCGGTTTTTCCGACACGACCGCACCGGCTGGGTTCGGACTAGCCAGCGACCCGGAATTCCCCGCAAAACTTGCCGAACTCGCTGAACAGCGTGCACCAGCGTTGCTCGACCTCGGCGTGCAGACCGGTTGGACCGGTCTTTATGAGGTAACCCCAGACCACAATGCACTGCTTGGTGAAGCCACCACGGTCTCACGTTTTCTTTACGCGACCGGCTTTTCCGGCCACGGTTTCCTTCAAGGCCCAGCGGTTGGTGAGGTGCTGCGAGATCTCTATCTTGGAAACACACCCTTTATCGATGTATCCCCGCTGGACGTGCGACGGTTTGAATCCGGCGAACTTCGACCGGAAGCAAATATTGTGTGAAAGAGATCTTTCAGTCGTCGAACCCTTCAAGGCCCTGGAGGAGCTCCATTCGTGTGGCCTCTGAGGGTGAGTTTTTCGCCGGCTGGGATCGTTGATCAACTGGCTCAGCGATGACCTGTGGCGTGTACACGCTGATGAGGTCCAGTTCCACATTGTCGTCAGTTTTTCGACTGGCTAAGTCATCGCGAAGCTCAGGTGCGGTGGCGAGTAAATCCTCAGATTCCGAGGCTGCAGCGAACCAATCGGGGGTTTGGATGGCCTCAGCAGGAAAAGTACCCGATAACGCACCTTCGGAAATCTCCGCCAAACTCAACGGCTGCTCGAGCGCGAACAGCGCGTAAGCTGCCGCGGCTAGGCTTTCCTGAACACTTTTCATCGCCGAAACAACCCACGTCGGCGACCCTCTTCCTCCGACGGCGGTAGCGACGTTCCCGTCTGGCTTACATCATCCGCGGTCGCGACCGGGTGTATCACTTCTAGTTGCCGCCCGGGAAGGCACGCCTTTGCGATGTCGCCGTAGGCCGGGCCGAGGGCTGGATGCTCAAGCAAGGCATGCATCTTGTTGAGATTTGAGGCGGTCAAGACGTCCCTGGTGGCAAGAGGAATAACGCCCACGACAGGCACCCCAAGGCCCGCGGCCAGCACCTGATCGCGTTCCATTCCCACATTTGCCACCGATTGATTAACGATGATCCCGATCTTCTCTCTGGGCACTCCCAAGCCTGACTCATCGACGGGGGCGGTCATTTCGCGCAAAGCCCGCGCCATTCCTTGCACCGCCGTTGATGCCAGCGTGGTGACAAAGAGAATTTCATCGGCTTCTTTGAATGCTACCTCGGCAATCAGCGGCTCAAGGTATTGAACGCTGGTGTCCATAATGACGACGTCATACATGCGCTGAAGGCTTCGCACGATCGCACGATAGAAATCTGGACCAACGGTGTCGGCTGTTCTAGGGCGAATGGGGGCGAGCAGGGTATCTACCCCAAGCTCTTGTGCCACAACGAGATTTCGACGAATTCTCTCCTCGTCCCACACGGGCTGAACTCGAATATTCAAGGCGGTCGGCATGAATTTTCCGATCAGTGACGCTACCTGTCCGTCTCGCGTGTCTAGATCGAGCAAACACACCGACAGTGGTCGGCCAGCAGCCGCCGAAGCGCGCGCGATGGTAGCCGCAAGCAGAATCGAAACTGTCGACTTGCCAGACCCACCCTTGCTCGACGTCACGGTGATCGTCATCTGGTCAGGAAGTTTGGGGCGATTAAGCAACTCCATGGAAGCTTGCGCCGGGTATGGCGAGTTCGCTGGTTCCACGCGCTCGGCCATCGGCGCACCCACCGGTGGCATCTGGGGGCGAGGTTGCGTAGGTATTGAAGCAGCAGGAGCCGCGAGCCGCTCGGCAGCAGCGACAGCGCCAGATGTTGAGTCCAATGATTCCAGGGAGTGCAGGTCGCTCAAGTCGATCGATTGGCGTTGCAACGGGGGAAAGGTAACCACATCGGCGAGTGCCTCGCGCATGACATCGAGGAGTTCGGCTTGGCTCAGACTGCTGTTGGCACGATGAAAAACGATGGAATCGGCGCTGATTCCCTGAGCCGTGGCCGCGGCGGCAATAGCCGCGTCAAAAACTGAACGGTGGTGCTCAAATCGATGCACGACGAAAACGTACGCCCCTGCATTTGCCATCGCCACTACAGCTCGGGCGATCGGTGAGAAGGAAGCCTCCTCTGAAGAATTCGACGCTGCGTCGGACAGCACCACAATGCGTGATTGCTTATCTAGGGCACCGGTCGACAAGTTCTTCCACATCTCATCAACTGATGGCTGGCGTTCTTGAATCCGCCAACGGGCGCCAGATGCGGCCACGGCAGCAAAAACATCTTCCTCAGCGACCACAATGACCCCGTGCATGGGAGCACCTGCAATGTCGCTCATCCTGGCCCCAATCTCACATTCCGTTGCGAGATCGCCCCAGTACCGGTGATGGGAGTGACACCTGACTTAGGTCGTTCGCGCCCTCAGACTACCGGTGATGAAGCAGGTTTGCCGGGGGGTTCACGTGCCTGACCACAGCGCTAGGGCCGCCGAGGATGAAGGCCTGTCGAATACCGGGGTCGATGAAAAACCCCGAGGGGATCTTTGACCACTCAACTGCAACGCTGCGGCGGCTTCCCGTGAGGGCCGCTGGTTCATCAAATGGTGTTGAACCGCCAACCTCGGCGTGCACCGAGAGGGTACGAATCCCAAGGTTCAACGTTTCCACCGCTAGTTGTTCAACCTCTTGGTTGGACAGGCGAAAAAATGTACTATCAAGATCGTCTTCCATTACCGCATCGAGGCGATTCAAGATTTCCCCCTGATCGGGAGCTTGGAATACGGATGCTGTGTGAGAAGCCGGCACGGTGCTCACGAAGCTAGTCCTGCTCGTTCGCGCCACGTGAAATCATGGAAATGCTTTCGTCAGTATCCACGAATGACAACCCGGTTACGCTCCCCCGCGTATCAAGAACCAGGTTGAGCACACTGATGGGTAAATGATCGGGCACCTCGCTGTGGCGATGCCACTCGATCGTCCACTGAACGAGTTCACCGGAGATCTCTGCCGCTGCAGCCACGGGCAACAGGGGATCATCTGCGTCCATCAGCCCCACGGTGGTGTACCGGATCGAGCGGCTGCGACCTGGCGGTCGCTCACATTCGATCTCGGCCCTCAATGCCATCTGTGAACTGGTGCCATCGGGGACTAGTGCCGTGACGCACCCACGACCTGATCGCACCAGATATTCACGCCCTTGGGAATCAGCCATGACCCATGCCTGCATCATCATGTGATCACTTCCTCCTTAAATCATGCGCGGTGCATAACCAATCCACTATCAGTATCGAACCGATTCCTTCAATTCTGACTCATAAAGCCTTTCTTCTCTCCCGGCGATTAAGGGGGGTCAAAGCTGGAAAATCTCCACATATGCACTGCCCACGATCGGGCCAATCACCAGTCCGACGAGTGCACCGACGAGGAGAAATGGGCCGAAAGGAACGGCTGACTTGCGATCACCGCGACCACTGACGAGGACCGCGACCCCAACCACTGCGCCGAGCAGGAAACTGATCAAAAGACCTGTTGCCGCTGCGGAGAAAGCCCACCAGCCCAGGACCATGCCCAATACCGGAGCGAGTTTTACGTCACCAAAACCCATGCCTCGACCACCCGTCACCAGCCAGGGAAGGCCAACGCCGACCAACCACAGCAGGCCACCGCCCAGGGTTAACCAGACCGGCCACTCCCCCGACACAACACCGGGGAACGCGAGGCCGAACAGGACTATGGGATAAAGCGGTAAGACGAGTTGGTCGGGCAATCGGTGATGATCAAGATCTATGACGGCCAAGCTGACACCGACACTGCCCAAAACGAGCACGAGAGGGAGGAGAGGAAGCGCGCCGTCGACAACAAGGGCCCACCACGCAAGACCTGCCCAGAGCAACCCGGTGACAATCTCAATGAGGGGGTAGCGCATCCCGATGCGTTCGCCACACCGTCGACATCTGCCCTTAAGGACAATCCAGGACACAATCGGCACGTTGTCGCGGGCGGAAAGCACGTTGCCGCAGGTCGGGCAGGACGACCGAGGACGTACAACTGACTTCCCCAGTGGTACCCGGTAAATGACGACGTTTAAGAACGAGCCCACGAGCACCCCGGCAACTCCCAGGGCCGCGATGACCGTGGCGGTCAGGGTCACGTACGTTCGTCCACCCGCTGCGCCTGGCCGAATGCCTCGGGCACCGGCAGCTCATTTTGCTGGCCAAGATCACATCCGGGGAGCAGTTGGGTTGCGGTTGATTCGAGAAGCATGGCAACTAGATGTACCGCTTCTGCACGGGTCAGACCAAGTTGCCCAGCCACCACATCCAAGGAGTCCTTACCATTGAATGCACCTGCCAATGCCGGCAGTTCTGGCAGCGAACCGGCCGGCAAGCACGAGTCAGACACGGCCCCAAAAACTGCGTCATCCGGTGCGCAAGAGGCGGTCACACGCGCCCACGTTTCATTCAATCGGCGCTCGCGCACCTCGATAGCTGCGAGAACATCAGTGATCGGCAATGGGATCGTGCACACCTGATCCGTTAATGTCCCAGCCACAAATTGAGCGATTGCATCCTTGGCAGCCAGTATCGCTCCTACGCAGGCGAGCACAAACTCTTGATGAACAGTGGCAAGTTCGTCAATGGAGACCAACCCCTGCTGCACGGCAGTTTCTGTCGGATGATCTTGAGTAAGAAGTTCGGTGGCCTCTGCTGCATTGAGTGCACCCGACGTCACCAATCTTTGGATCGGAAGTGGCGAGAAACCCTCCACTTCGGCAGCATAGATCTCACCGTTAAGGAGGTAGATGCATCCACGATCGCCGCTCGCCGAGATCACGACGGCCCCGGTAAAATCAGGTGCGCATTCGGACAGCACGTGAGTTGGGGCTTGTCGCAATCGTGGACTTCGCCCAAAAGCCCGAGCCATGACATTCCTCTCCGAAGGTGGATCAGACGAAACGTTGACGTTGCTAGTCGAGCAGCGTCGGACTCAATGCCCGTTCGTGCAGTGGGCATCGTGGCGCCCCTGCATGGTCCACCACGCCGACCACAAAACCCGGGCGTCCGGTACACCCCGGTCGAGTTTCTTCGTGATAGATGCGGCCCACACCAGAGTAGGACTGGAGATAGACCACGTCATGGGCCCGCACTGCCGCTTCAGAACGGTTGGCTATTCGTAGCACATGTTCGGGCACAACCTTGATGACCGCAGCAGGTGTGGTGAGCTGCCACGAGTAATGATCAACGGAAAAATCGCCGACGACTGTTTCCTCACCACCACTGGCAAGGAGTACCGTGACCGAACATTGGGTACCGATCAGAGAACTCACATCAATTCTGTCCCCCGTTGAAATGGTGAAGGTCGTTGCCAACGCGCCGGCAAAGCGCTGATAACCCAAACGTGGATCGTAGAGTTTTCCTACATGTTCGCGGGCGACATCGCTGCCCTGGTCGAATGATGATGCGCTTCCTTCAACGAGCACACGCGGCAATCCTTGATGAGTGCGAATCAGGTCACACACACTCCAGGTGTACGCCCTGACGAACCGCTGGCCTGAGACACCGGGCAGTTCTGCCGCAACTGCCCGGTGGACACCGTCGCGAAACGAGACGTCGACTTCTTCCCCCACGATTCGGACAACAAAGTGTTCTGTCACCCACGACCACTGCAAAAGACCGAGGCTGTCGGTAAAGCTCCATGGAATCGAGACTGCAACACCGGTTGACATCAGACCGTCACGGTTAATCCGCACCCGGGGACAACCAGGCCATTGATACAGATACCAGCACTCGATTGACAGCAGCCGTCGCGGTTTTGGGGAGCACATCTAATTCTCGGGCAATCTGTGGCCGTGGAAGTCCTTCCCAAAAAGCCAGGTAAGCAGCGGCCAGAGCGAGGGGGTCTTGCGCGCGCTTTCCTGCAGACTGCGGGTTGTTAACGGCAGCCATGATGGCTCGAGTGATATGGGCATTACGCTGCACTTCTGTGGCCTCAGATTCCACGTCAACGGAATCAGGCAATTGCAGTCCCGCAGAATGGGCATCGTCATGGCCGTCATGGAATATTGATGTCTGGTGTCGCATGCCGCTCAGAGCGTAGATCGCTTGTTCGCGGCGTCGCAGGTCGGTCACGCTGGTGTTCAGAGCGGCAGCCCGTTCACTCTCGGATGCAACGCGGTGATACGTCGTGGCGATTGACTCGGTGGCCTTGGCTAGCGCTACGCGATCGCCGACAACACCGCGCCCATAGGCCTGTCGGGCTGCGTCTTGAGGCCAGTTGCGCATCTTGCCGATGAGGAAGGCAAGCAAGGTTAAGGTTCCGTTTTTGCCCTGGCGACCGGCGTCATATCGATCAAGGTGGTCAGACACGAAAAGGTACATCATGGAGTAGACATCGTCATCTTCGATGAGATCCAAATCAGCGACGAGTTTTCGGCGAACCGAAAGCATGCGTGGGTAAAGCCATTCCACCGCGGCGGCAATCAAATCGGCTAAGCCGGTGCCCGGGATTAAGGTGAGGTCTCGAAATGGCACGCCAGCTTCTACCCGTAGATTGAGAGCTGGGGCGCCCACA
>ERZ887942.2917-NODE-2917-length-10260-cov-47.264282_pt1 | contig 10260 bp, 4 predicted proteins | sample MGYA00521099_ERZ887942 | MGnify/ENA primary metagenome ERZ887942 (study PRJEB32303, sample SAMEA104408605) | aquatic metagenome | biome: Brackish water; feature: Pelagic; material: water | place: Baltic Sea | collected 2014-06-07T06:48:00 | depth 16,251 m ... | reverse complement strand
AATTTCAGACGCCATTGGCAACAACAAAGAATGGCTTCCCGGACACGCTGCTAGTCGATGCGCAAGCAGGAAGTTGTCGATCGCTGCATCACCGTTGCAATGAACGATCAATGGAAGATTGGCATCGTAGACCTGCTTCACCATGGAAAGAATCGTCGTCTCGGGGAATGTGGGTTCCCCGCTCCAATCCTGCTCACCGCCGGGACCGCCGGTCAGATAGGGCGTCGTAAAATACGCCGTCTTGCCCTGAGGAGAACCGTCCGTTGTGACTTTGATTCCGCCAAGCTTCAAGCGATGATTGTATTTGCCGAACGTCGATGGTGGATTGTCTTTTAAGACCTCTTCAAATTCGGTGATGAACGGGTAGGCGACGACATCAATGAAGAGCTTCCCTTCTGCAGCTCCGCGCTGAAGAATGGCCAGATCGGCCATATGCGTCGCACCTTCGTGAGCGGTCGTAATGCCAGCGGCCGCGTAGATCAATTGACCCTGCTTCAGCGCGGCCATCGATTGTTCTGGGCTCGGTTTTGGCAGTGACGAGAAGATCGGCAGGAAGGCGGTTTCCATCAGCAAACCGGCGGGCTCGTTGCTGCCCGGCTTACGAACAATGATGCCGCCCGGCGGAGTCGGCGTTTCGGCGGTGACATTGTATTTTTTGAGCGCTAACGAATTCAGGACTGCACCGTGCAGTGAAACGTGACCGACCATGACAGGGTTGTCGGGGAAATGCGGATCAAGATCGGCGGCGGACAGCTTGTGGTCTTCCGGCAGAACGTTGTCATCGTAGCCATAGGCCATGATCAATTCACCGGGCTGAATGTTGTGATCCTTTTGCAACGCCTTCAGCGCCGCGACAATGCCTTCAATCGAATCACCCGGACCGAACGGCGGTGGAAAGACGTTTGCCTGCGATGCGAGCGTCAGCGAATTGATGAAGTGGCTGTGTCCGTCGATAAACCCCGGCAGCAATGCCTTGCCGCTAAGGTCGATCATTTGAGTGGTATCGCCTTTGGTCTTGAGTACCGACTCAGCGGACCCTACCGCAAGAATCTTGCCATCCTTGACCGCAAGTGCTTCGGCAGTTGGGGCCGCGTCGTTGACGGTGACAATGTCACCGCCACTGTAAATAATGTCCGCAACTTCAGCTGAACTCGGCCCCTGAGCGAAGACCTGAGAAGACGCTGTGAAGCTAAATGCGAAAGCGATGACAACGATCGTTAATTTTGTCATGTTTGGTCCCGAGCAAAATTAGAAGGGCCAGCTGCCAGTTGAATGAGAAACGGCCGCTGCTTATCAGACATTAGACCAGAAATCCGGGGCTCATTGCCGCTGCTGGCTGCTTCAATGTTTCCAGATTTCGTCCAGGTCCACGGGGCTTGGAAGAATGACTGAGAGGACGCTATTACATGGTCACGAGGAGTTGCCCCGCGACCTCTTTCATCGAATCGAAAATGTTTATTTCGCCTTGAGATATTCGATCCTCGTAGCACCAATCACGCCGTTAAACTTGAAGGGAGCCTGGTCATAATAATCCAGAGAAACAGGTGAGTCCTGATCAAGGCCGATGTCGAAAGTGGCGTTGCTGGTAAAGTGCAGAGACATGGCTGCGGGAACTCGGCCTTTCGCAACTTCGTCGCCGTTCACTTTAAGAGTGACATCCATGGGCCCGCCGATCTTTGCCGCAAGCTTCGATTCAACTTCGATCTTGACTTCGCCGACAGGCAGTTTCTCTTTGGACTTCAGTTTCGTTCGCTGGATTTCGAACAGATTGAACTCGTAGCAAAGATAGCCGTCTTTCACGTAGCAAGTTATACCGCCCGAAAAACCGGCGAGGGCATAGAGAACGCCATTTGCATTCTCTGGAACATCCACATCTATGGTCACGAGACTGTCAACTTTACCGAGCTTCGGTGCCGCTGATTCGGGCATGCCGCTGATCGGATGATCGAACGTCCATTCTGTGAGTGACGAAGCAGGTGCGTCCTCGGGATGGTACAGCGCAGTCGACCACAATCCGCCACCAATTGGCAGGTTCTTGTTCTTTGCGGATTCGGTAAGAAAAAGTGCCTTCATTTCTTCCAGCTTCGCCGGCATCTTTTCTGCAAGATCATCTGCCTGACTCCAGTCTTCATCGATCTTATAGAGTTCCCACTTGTCGGTCAGTGGAGACCACTCGCGGATGCCTTTCGGAATTCCGCCGACCCACGGTTCACGCGGCCCGCGAGCACAAGCGAACCAGCCGTTCTGGTAGATGCTGCGGCTGGCCATGATGTCAAAGAATTGAGTCGTCTTGCTTTCCGGTGCCAATGCATCGTCAAAGGTATAAGCCATGCTAACGCCGTCGAATTCATCCTGACTGACGCCGTTAACAACCTTGGGTGCGGGGATGCTCAGGATGTCGTAAATGGTTGGCACGATGTCGTTGACGTGATGAAATTGGGGGCGAGGCGTCTTGTCGGCTTTGATCTGCTTTGGCCACGAAATCGCCATGGGCTGACGAATGCCACCGAAGTACGCTCCCTGCAGCTTGGTGCCCTTATAGGGCGTGCTGCCCGCCCATGCCCAGCCAGCGTGATACATGTTGTCGGTCTTGGGGCCACCCAGCACATCCAATCCACCAAGCTCTTCCAAAGCTTCGATGTGCTGGGATATTTTGGTTGGGATTCCGTTCTGGGCAAGCTGTTCACTGATCGTGCCGTATAGACCTTCGGAAGACGAACCGTTGTCGCCCCAGATGTAGAGCACAATCGTATTGTCGAGCTTGCCTTGCTTTTCGATTTCATCGATCACCCGCCCCGCCTGCGCATCGGCATGTTCTGTGAAGCCTGCGAAAATCTCCATCAATCGACGCTGGAATGGTTTTTCTTCTTCAGGGATCGAATCCCACGCCGCCATCGATTCAGCGCGTTCGGTCAGTTTAGTGTTTTGCGGAATCCAGCCCAGTTTTTTCTGGTTGGCGAAGACCCGTTCACGATACGCATCCCAACCGTCATCGAACTTGCCTTGATATTTATCCGCCCATTCTTTCATCACCTGATGCGGTCCGTGCGAAGCTCCGGGAGCCCAATACATAAAGAACGGTTTGTTGGGAGCGTACGCTTTTTGTTCACGTAGCCAGTGGATGGCATCGTCAGCGATGTCTTCTGACAGATGATAATGGTCATTGCCACCGGACGTGTGAGGGTGTTCGACATAGGTTGTATTGCGAACTAAGGTCGGTTCGTACTGCGACGCTTCACCGGCCAGGAAGCCGTAAAAATATTCGAATCCGTAACCAGTGGGCCAGTAATCAAACGGACCTTTGGAAGTAATCTGTTCTTCCGGCGTGTTGTGCCACTTGCCGAACGCTGACGTGTTGTAGCCATAGGCTTTCAGTACTTCCGCCATGGTTGCTGAGGACTTGGGGATCACTCCGCTAAAGCCGTCGAAGTCGTTCGCAATGGCCGCAATCTGACCGTTTCCGACTCGCGTATGATTACGCCCGGTCAGCAACGCCGCGCGGGTCGGCGAGCACATGGCTGTCGAATGAAACCTGTTGTAAGAGATGCCGCGACCGGCAATTCGATCCAGATTCGGTGTGTGAATTTCACCGCCATACGTCGAAGGCGTGCCATTGCCCAGATCGTCCATCAGGATGATCAGAATGTTCGGTGCATCAGCAGGAAGACGCTTCGGTTCGACACGCTTTTCGTATGTCGAACTTTCAATCGTCACTCCCGCCTGAGACGCAGACGGCGCTGGTGGAAACGGAAGGATGTCCTGGCCAAAGCATGGGGTCGCCACAGCAGCTATCAATACAGATGCAGTTGTGAATAAACGCTGAATGAAGTTGCTCATGACTGTTTCTTTATTCTCCGTTAGCTGGGCGTGGATCTGTCATCATTCTCGGCGACCTTGCCTTTGACGGCAGGGGCAGGTTGCGGCAATTGAGTTTGGGCGTTTGCAGCCGGTAACTCGATCAAGCACGTCACGAGTGCTGCCGCCATCTTGCTAAATTTTTAATGGTGTTCGCCTTCGAAAATCTTCGCCATCCAAAATCGCTATGGCGACTGCAGTTCGACAGTCATCGTGCCAATCGCTCCGTTGAATTCGAACGGTCGTTTGTCCATGTAGTCCAGCGATACGGTTGATCCCAGGTCGGCCCCGACATCGAAACTTTCACTGGCAGTGAATGCTGCGGGAACGGTTTGTTTCAGTTCTGCCTTGCCGACTTCCACGCCATCGACCAGCATTGTTGCCGTCCCGGGTTTGCCCGGGCTTGCAATGCTAGTGACGACTTCGATTTTGTGCTTGCCGGGGGAAATTGGCTGTTTACTGCGTGCTTCGTACTGTTCGATGATCAGCATGTTATACAGATAAACCAAGTGGCCATCTATCATGTACAGCGTCAGGCCACCGCTTGAGCCGCCGACAGCGTACAGGACACCGTTCGCCTTGTCGGGAACATCGACGTCGATTGAGACGTGGTTGCTTTCTCGGCCCAGTCCCGGTGCGGTGAACTCAGGCATGCGGCGAGTGTTGCGAGTGAATGACCAGCTTGTGTACGGAGTCTTGATGCGGTCTTCCGGATGCAATCGTAACCAGTTGCCAGCTCCGATAGGGAAGTCCTGGTTCGCTTCCGCCAGCTTCATGAATTCCTGCTTCAGTTCGTCCAGCTTATCCGGCATGGAAGCAGCCAGATTGTTGGCCTGCGAAAAGTCTTCGGTCAGGTTGTAAAGTTCCCATTCGTCGGTCGCTGAATCCCACTTGGCAACTCGCTGAACCGACGCGGGTGTATTCCATGGAATGAACGGCCCGAACGTGCAGGCCATCCAGCCGTCTTTGTAGATCGCTCGACTGCCGTTGTTATCAAAGAACTGCACCTTCTTTTCTGGCGTCGCGGCCTCTTCGTTGAAAGTGTAGGCGAAGCTGGTTCCGTCGATCGCCATTTGCTTATGGCCGTTCACCACGTCCGGCGGCGTAATGCCCAGAATCTCGTACAGCGTGGGCGCGATATCGATGACGTGATGAAACTGGGAACGTACTTCGGTGCTGGGCTTAATCCTGTTCGGCCACGATACCACCATCGGATTGCGAGTGCCGCCGAAGTACGATGCCAGCAGCTTAGTACCTTTGAACGGCGTGCTGCCTGCCCATGCCCATCCGGCATGATACATGTTGTCGGTCGTTGGCGATCCGAGGGCTTTCAAGCCGCCAAGTCGGTCGAGTGCCGCCATTTGCTGCTCGACCGTATTGGGAATATTATTTTGCGCCAACAGTTCGCTGATCGAACCATTTTGGCCTTCGGAACTGGAGCCGTTGTCGCCCCAAATGTACAGAATCAGCGTGTTGTCTTTTAGGCCGCGGTTCTGCAGTCCATCCACCAGACGCCCGACCTGCGTATCAGTGTGTTCAGTGAAACCCGCATAGATTTCCATCAGCCGTCGCTGGAAGGCCCGCTGGTTTTCCGGAATGCTGTCCCAGGAATCGAGCGTTTCATCTCGCTCCGTCAACTTGGTTCCTGGTGGAATGATTCCCATTTCAAGCTGACGTTGGTGAACGCGCGTTCGATACGCATCCCAGCCGTCATCGAACTTACCTTTGTACTTGTCGGCCCATTCCGGAAAAACGTGATGCGGACCATGCACGGCACCCGGAGCCCAATACATCAGAAACGGTTTATCCGGTGCATACGCCTGACGATCGTCGAGCCACGTCAGCGCTTGATCGACCATATCTTCGGTCAAGTGATATTTCTCATCATGCGGAGGTTCGATGTGATCGTAGTTTTTGACTAAGCGAGGTTCCCACTGGGAGGTTTCGCCGGCGAGGAAACCGTAGAAGTGATCAAAGCCATAGCCGGTTGGCCAACGATCCTTCGGCCCGATCGACGTCGTTTCCGTGGCGGGCGTGTTATGCCACTTGCCAAACGCGGAGGTCGCGTAGCCATAGTGACGCAGCACTTCAGCGATGGTGGCCGCTTCTTTCGGGATCACGCCTGTGTAGCCGTCAAACGCAATGGCTCGTTCGGCGATAGTGCCCGAACCGACTCGGGTGTGGTTTCGTCCGGTCAGCAAACTGGCTCGCGTGGGCGAACAAATCGAAGTGGTGTGAAAGGCGTTGTAGCGAAGTCCTTCTTTAGCGAGCGTCGAAAACGTCGGCGTATGCACTTCGCCGCCAAAGGTCTCCGAAACGCCAAAGCCGGTGTCATCGAGCAACACGATCAGAATGTTCGGAGCATCTGCAGGCAATCGTTGCGGCTGCTGAGGCCACTTCATCGTGGAATCCTGCAACCGTGGCTTTGAAACGCTGTCCATGGGCGTGGCAGGAAAAGGCAGCACGCTGCCCACTCGATCCTGAGCTGTAAGCGGCAGCGACACAAAAACAAAAAGGTTGAACGCAAAGAGACTTTGGAATCTAATTGAACGCATTGCACAACCTTTTCGCTGCGAATCGCTGTGATCGAAAATAAATCAAAATGAAGTCTGTGGCGACACTGAAAAAAGCGAGGCGTTCTATTCAAACGCCTCGCTTCGGTTTCAGTCAATGAATCGCCTGCTACTGGTTCGGTACAGCCTGAAGCTGTTCGAAAGCGTTTCCGACAGTGAACGATCCGGGTTTTTGAACAGGCGGAAATTCCTCAAACGACTTCAGGAATGGGCCGACCACATCTCCCATCGGGTACAGAATCCACGCATGATCGAACACCCAGTCCCAGTACGTGTTCGAGGTAATCCTGGCATGTTCATACGGATCGGTCCGCAGATTGAAAATGTACGGAAGGCGAAGACCTCTGAACTCGCGTTGCCAGATTTCCAGGGTGCCGTCCTGATCCTGAACCATGAAGTGCACTTTCCAGTTGTCATATCGCAACCCCAGCAAGTCGCCGTCGTCCGAGAAGTAGAAGAACTCGGTACGAGGCCCCTTTTCTGCGGCACCGGTCAAATACGGCACAAAGTTATAGCCATCCAGATGATTCTTGTACTTTCTTCCGTTGACTTCATAACCCTTCAGCAGCTTTTCTTTGACGTCTGCATCTCCAGCAGCGGCAAGCAAGGTGGGAGCCCAGTCGAGCTGCGACATGATTTCGTTGCAGATCGAACCCGGCTTAATCTTGCCAGGCCATCGCACCACCTGAGGCACGCGGAAAGCACCTTCCCAGCCGGTGTTCTTTTCGCTGCGAAACTTGGTCATGCCAGCGTCAGGCCATGTGTTGCGATGCGGGCCGTTGTCGGTGCTGTAGATCACAATCGTGTTGTCGACAAGCTTTAGCTGATCGATTGCATCAAGAACCTGTCCGACATTCTTGTCGTGATCCATCATCGCGTCATGGTAGAAACTCTGAGCTTCACCGGCCTGACCAAGACTCTCAGGCTTTGTGTGAGTCCGAGCGTGCATGTGGGTAAAATTGACCCAAGTGAAGAACGGCTTGCCCGATTTCGCCTGACGCGAGATAAATTCCACGGCGCGATTGGCAACGTCGTCGTCGATCGTCTCCATACGTTTCTTGTTCAAAGGACCGGTGTCTTTAATTATCTGCTTGCCAACCTTGCCAAAGCGAGGATCGACCGTCGGATCGTCCACGTCGCTGGCCTTGCAATCGAGGACGCCCCGAGGACCGAAGCGTTTCAGAAACTGAGGATTCTTCGGGTAGTCGGCCTGTTCAGGCTCTTCTTCCGCATTCAGGTGATACAGGTTGCCATAGAATTCGTCGAACCCATGCAGCGTGGGCAGGTATTCGTTGCGGTCACCAAGATGGTTCTTGCCGAACTGCCCCGTTGCATACCCCTTGTCCTTCAAAAGCGAAGCGATCGTGACATCTGCTGCTTGCAAGCCCTGAGGAGCACCCGGCATTCCAACTTTGCTAAGCCCCGTGCGGATGGTGCACTGGCCGGTAATGAACGACGACCGTCCGGCCGTGCAACTCTGATCGGCGTACATGTCCGTGAAGATCATGCCTTCGCGAGCAATGCGATCGATGTTGGGAGTCTTGTATCCCATCAGTCCCAGACTGTAGGCGCTGATGTTGGATTCGCCGATATCGTCGCCCCAAATGACGACGATATTCGGTCGTTTCTCTTGAGCTGACACGACTTGCGTCAACAGGCAGACGACGGCGACTATCCTCAAAGCTGGTAAGCATTTTCGAAAAAAGTGTCTCATGAACAGTCTTCCTCGTTGTTTTTAAAAAGCCAAACGTCGTTTGGTCCTGGTGCCATTGAATAGGAACAAACTTGGTAAAAATGTAATCGTAATTAATGGCTGGCCATAAAGGTGCTTAGCGACCGCCCATGGAGGCTTCGATTTTCTTCTGGATTCCTTCCAGGTTGAAGGATCCGGGAGACTGGCTAGGCGGATACTCCTTCATGGTCATGAGGAAGTTACCTGCAACCCTCTGCATAGGTCCGAGGATATAGACGCGGTCGAGGAACCAGTCGTTGTAGGTGTTCGAGTTGTGCTGGGCCTTTTCGAATGGGTCGCGGCGGAGATTGAAGAGCAACGGTACACGGAGCTCGGTGAAGGGCTCGCGCCAGACTTCGAACGCTTGGCCGCGGTTTTCCAGGAAGACAGCTTTCCAGTCATTGTATCGCATGGCGACAATTTTGCCGTCGTCATTCACATACATGAAGCTGCGACGTGGCGATTCGTCGGTCTTGCCACTGATGTAGTCCAGTTGGTTCGCGCCGTCCAGGTAGTTTTTGTAGCTGCGGCCGTTTAGTTCCACACCCTGTTTCAGCTGTTCTACAATTTTGGGATTGCCTGCTGCGGCGGCGAAAGTTGGCAGCCAGTCTTCGTGAGAAACGATTCCGTTGCAAACTTCGCCAGCCGGGAAGTGTCCGGGCCACTTGATGAAGCACGGCACGCGGTAGGCACCTTCCCAGTTTGAGTTCTTTTCGCTGCGGAACGGCGTTGTTCCGGCGTCTGGCCAGGTGTTGTAATGAGGACCATTGTCGGTGGAATACTGCACGATGGTGTTGTCGGCGATGCCCAGGTCATCCAGCACCTTCAGAAGCTGGCCCACATGCATGTCATGCTCGATCATGCCGTCGGTGTACTCGTCGTTCCCCTTGTGGCGATGCTCTTCTTTGACGTGAGTGCGAAAGTGCATGCGAGTGCCATTCCACCAGCAGAAGAAGGGCTTGCCGGCCTTGTGATGACGAGTGATAAACTCGGTTGCGGCTGCCAGAGTTTCTTCGTCGATGGTTTCCATTCGCTTTTTAGTCAGCGGACCAGTGTCTTCGATGGTCTGGCCACCCTTGCCGTCGGCTTTGCAATGCAGTACGCCGCGAGGACCAAAGACTTCCTTGAACGTTTTACCGTTAGCCAACACCATATCACCTGGGTAATCTTCGTTCTCTGGCTCTTCTTCGGCGTTCAGGTGATACAGGTTGCCGAGGAATTCGTCGAAGCCGTGCATGGTCGGCAAGTGTTCGTCGCGGTCGCCCTGGTGATTTTTGCCGAACTGTCCCGTGCCGTAGCCCAGGCTCTTCATCACTGTGGCCATCGTCACGTCGGTTTTCTGCCAGCCTTCTGGTGCGCCGGGAATGCCAACCTTGGTCATGCCGGTTCGTACCGGCACCGAGCCATTGATGAAGGCCGCACGACCAGCGGTGCAGGATTGCTGGCCGTAGTAATCGGTGAAGAAGACTCCCTCATTGGCGATGCGATCGATGTTGGGCGTCTTATAGCCCATCATGCCGCGGTTGTAGTAGCTGATGTTTTCTGTGCCGATGTCGTCACCCCAAATGACGAGAACATTGGGTTGCTTTGCAGTTTGTGCGATGGTTTCAATGGAGCCAAATGCCATTGCTGTCAGGACAGCAAAGCAGCAGACGAACTGCTGTCTGAAAATTACCATGTTGAGTTCATTCTTTCTTCTTGAGTAACAAAATCAGAAACATCCGACATGCTTTTGCTCGAGATAAATTACAGAGCATCAAAAACGCTTCGAAGCACTGAACCTATCAATCGATCGTAGATAAATTGACAGTCAAACAACATACAGCCTGAAAAGGGCATCGCCCAACGTCGTGAAGGGTTTTGGTCCTGGAAACGGAGAGATACAGATATGATTGCAGTCCGCAGTGGGAGTGCGATTGATTCACAAAGTGACGATAGGTGACAGCCGCGAGCGCAGGCCCGTGGAACAATGTTCAACATTCATTTTCAGTGACGAAAGAACGACAGGCAAACACGTGAACCGATACGCCTGTCGTCCCTTTGGGACTTTTGGTTTGGATTTTCTGTTCACCACGGGCTCGCGCCCGTGGCTAATGCCTG
>ERZ887942.2914-NODE-2914-length-10266-cov-4.381060_pt1 | contig 10266 bp, 5 predicted proteins | sample MGYA00521099_ERZ887942 | MGnify/ENA primary metagenome ERZ887942 (study PRJEB32303, sample SAMEA104408605) | aquatic metagenome | biome: Brackish water; feature: Pelagic; material: water | place: Baltic Sea | collected 2014-06-07T06:48:00 | depth 16,251 m ... | reverse complement strand
CTTTTATTTTTACGATGCGTTCATGGTGCACAATGGCTTCTACGAAGAAGCAGCGAGGATGATGGCCGCCCCGGACTTTCTCGAAAATCCTGTGCACAGAGACGAGGCCTTGAAAGAGTTTAGGCGAACCTTCAAGGATGGCGACATGCCTGGCTGGATGTTAGAATCGCTAACGGAAGTGCAGAATGCCTTCCCGGAAGCGCATGGGATTCGCTGTCGGTCGAGCACGAACAATGAAGACCTTCCCGGATTCAATGGTGCCGGACTTTATGACTCGTTCACCCATCATCCCGACGAAGGGCATCTTTCCAAATCTGTGAAGCAAGTGTATGCGAGTCTCTGGAGATTTCTCGCCTTTGAGCATCGGGAGTTCTATCGTATAGATCATTTCCAGGCGGCGATGGGCGTGCTCTTGCACCCGAACTATAAAGGAGAACTGGCCAATGGCGTCGCGGTTTCGCGCCACAACTTTCGTGAAGTTTTCAGTTATTTGCCCCACTACGCGAACGCCCAAGTGGGTGAGAACTTGGTCACCAATCCGAGCATCCTCTCACTACCAGAGCAACTGCTGCTCTCCGACGGGGCTTTGGACCCACTACGCTTCACCTCCTCGAACCAAGTGCCGCTTGGCGAAGTGGTCATGACGAACGAACAGGGCCGTGACTTGGGAGAGTACCTCGGCAAGATTCGCACCCATTTCAAGCGCCTTTATAACGGGACGAATCTCTTTGCCATGGAGATTGAGTTCAAGATCACCAAAGACGAGCAACTCGTCATCAAACAAGCGCGGCCTTGGGTGAATTGATTCCGCAGGCTGCGTACTCCGTAACGTCCCAATCACCAATGTGATGTCAGTGATCGTTCTGGCGGCCTTCGTGTTCAGGCATCATTTTTGCCGTCTCGCTCTTGGTCCTTAGCCTTTGCTTTGAAAGCTCTCCTGAACAGGCCCCAAAATCCTTGCCCTTTGCCATCCCGTCCTTATCACCTCGGTTGAAAGTTGCTTTCAAGGCCCTTTATTAGGCTGACGAAGGATAGGTCAAGCTTCAGTGTCTCGTCTAAGTTGGCGGCGGTCTGTCTCAATGACTCTTCAGACGGTCTGCTAGTGACGATGGCCAGGTTGCGTGTGCGATCGGCTCGATAGACAGTGAGTTCACCGAAGGCATCACGAATGGATTGTAAGTCGTCTGGTGTGCTCTTATTCTCGATCACATTGAAGGTGACCACGCCACCTGGCCTCAGCCGTTCTTGAAGGCTCTTCAAGAAGGTCACCGTACGCAGACGCTGTGGCGCACCATCGGCATCGGTGTCTTCGCTAGGCTTGAGAAAGGCGTCCATGTAGATGACATCGTAGCGCCCGATGTCATCACGTTTGAAAAAGGCGAAAGCGTCCTCAGTGATGATACGCGTGTTCGTTTCTGATCGCGTTTGAAAGTAATCATCGGCGATGGCCACCACCATCGGGTCAATTTCCACCGCATCGACTTGGGTGTTCGGAAAATGCTCGTTTAGGAAACGCACCATGCCGCCGCCGCCCAAGCCGACAATGAGCACCCGGTCTTGCTGCTGCCGATGCAAGAACGAAGCGAACATGAATCGCGTGTAGGCCAGCTGCAGTTCGGCAGGCGCGCTGAGATCGATGGCGGTCTGGCGCGCTTCACCGCCATCTGGACGTACGAACATCAGCGAACGCACACTGTCCTTCTCGCGCACCCGAATGTGTGAGAATGCCGACTGCGTTTCGTGAATGACTGGCCCGCATCGCTTGAGCCAGAAGCGCTCGACCGGATCCTTGAAGAAGGTGAGTAGCACGGTCGCTGCTCCTGCCAAGGCAAGTGCGAGGCCGGAGAACAGTAGTCGTCGATTCGTAGAAGCCATGAAAGATCTGATCAGACAATCAATCGGTCTTCAAATTGAAGCGCACGATAGGTGTGGGTGATTCCTCAGAACTCACGTAGAGTGATTGGCTATCCGCACTAAAGCAAAGAGCTTCGGGCTGGTAGATCTTGGGTAAGGCAATGACCTGTGGTTTGCGAACAAAGGCGGCTTTCCAAGGTTCCTTGCCTTTGCGTTTGAAGAGTCTCACATCCGTATAAGTGAGCACAGCAGCCCATTGACCGTCCGCACTGATGTCCAGAGCGGTGGCTTTCGACCCTAAAAAACCAGCTTTGAACACCGCGGTGAGCGAGCTGGCGGCATTGTTGACTTGCGGCAACACGACGAGTTTCTTGGCGACGACGGTGACCGCACTCTTATTAGGTGAACCCAAGGGAGCTTGATAGATCACCGATGTGCCACTGTCCTTATTGAGCAGAAAGATCTGATCCTCATAGACCGCGACTGACTCACAGTCCTGCGGGCCATCTTGGTAGCGGATGGTCTGGGTCCAGGCAACCTTGGTTTTTTTGTCATTTGGTGAGGGTTCGGCAATGACATGACACGGCACGGACAAGCGCTTGCGTTTGTTGTCACCTGTGTCCGCGATCAGTAGGTAAGGCTTATTTCCTAACCGAAAGCCGCAGAGATCTTCCCAGTCTTTATTCTTCACATCGAGCAAAGTGACCGAGCCTAGGAAAGTCCCGTTAAGGTCGAGTGCATGAATCTCAGGCTCCCCGCCACTGTCATTGTGCGCCCAGAGAAGATCCTTGGAGATGGGCGACGATGCCAGACCGCTGATCTCGGCAAGCTTGGGCTCAGTGAAGGACGCAACCTGCTGCCAAGGTGATTCTCTAGAGGAAGCGGCTTCCCCTGGCGCTAACGCTGGGACCTGGGCATGCGAGCAAGCGCCTAGAAGGACCAGGCTAGAGCTAAGAAGGGCGGCGATTTTCATGGTTCGCTGATGTGAAGGCGCAGGAAACACTGCGGATCGTGCGGGTTGACCCAGGCACGATGTTGGTCGCGTGTGCTGCTGGTTTGTTCGGACGGGACGGCTGTCCAATCAACCAGATTGCTGGCAAACTGAGGCTGCGCCGTGAAATGGAGGCTGGTTTGCACTCGCAGATGGTAGCTGAGCTGCAATTGCGTCCCAGTCCACTCACCAAGGACCGAAGCCTGGTCGGCGTCGGCAATCCGTGGGTCCATGCCAAAGGCGAATTCCTGCAACAACGGCACCCCATCGCCATCGCTGTCGTCCTGTGGATCGAAGCCACTGAGGCCATAGGCACTTGCCCAAGCACCCGCCGTGACATCTGCTTCCAACTCTTGAAGGGCGAGGATCTCTTGAGTCGTGAATGGCGTGATCGGAGAACTCTCGGGATAGGTCTCGTTCAGAGCGCGTCCGATCTCATTGGCAAACAAGAACTGAGCCGTGGTGTTGGGGTGAAATCCATCGGGTGAGAACAAGTATTCCGGATCATTGCTACCTTCATTAGGATCGACGGATTTCAGAAAGCGCGTGCCTCCAATGACAAATCTGTCAGGACCCGTCAACTGAGCGGTGAGTTGCTCGATGTCGGCATAGGCGATGCCCTTGTCACTGGCCATTTGCCGCAAGCGTAGGTTGACCTCCCTAGTGAGATTGGTCACCAGTAGACGTTTGTCAGGATCAGGCTTGCTTTCGATGACGGTGGGGGTGATGCACACATCTGGCATATTCACCAGAACGATTGGCACCGCATCATTCTGATCGCGCACATACTCGACGATGGTTTCCATGTTGGAAACCAAGGTATTGATGAAGCCGCTAGGGTCTTCACCTCTGTAATAGTCCCCGTAGTTATTTTTCAGGTCATTGCCACCCAGAAAAATCGCGACACGATCTGCGTCTTCCAAATACTCATCTAAGCTAACGCGCAATAAGATCCACTGTGGGCCTGTTAGAAAGTTGGACGTTAGGATCTCTTCCCACTCAGATGAAGTGGACCCTGGGAAGGCGAAATTGAACTCATGGCCCGTCAGGCGAGAATCAGGCCAGAAGGCCAATTTCCCAATATCGACCTCCTCAGCTCGATGCTTGGATAAGAGCTCTAACCAATTGCGCTCTCCCCAAGCCGCAGGATTGTCCGGGTTCAACAAAGGAAACTCGATGGCGTACTCCTTAGAGAGACTATCGCCAATGACGACAATATTTTCTACTGCGTGTACCGCGCAAAACCAGACAGGTGCTAGAAATGTCGTCGTAATGTTTCTGATAGTTTGAAAATTCGCTGGCATGGAAGGTTCAGCTTAGCATGGTTAAAAAGCGGAACGATTTCGCCGCTATTCATATCATAAACGAGATAATTATGAAAACCAGTTGAAAACTTGCGAGTGGAGTGTATTAACGGCGCCCGCCCCCCAACAACAGGATCGATTACCTCAACAATGTTCATACTGCGACGCTTGATATCAACAGCTCTGCTGTCGACTACCCTAACGACGACTTCGTTCTCACAATCTCATATCGAAGGCTGTGCGATGGTGGAAGAAGTGAGTAGTGAAGTGCTGGAGATTCGCACCACAGCTTACTCCCATACCGAAGCAGATCACCTGAAGTATGGCCGGAAGAACGCGATTGGTGGTCGCTTAAAATTTGGCACCGTACGAAGCGCAGCTGCTGATTGGTCGCGCTATCCGCTAGGCACGAAGTTCAAGATCATCGGCAAGGAAGATACGCTATATGTCGTTGATGATTATGGCAGAGCGTTAGTTGGCAAAGATGTGATCGATCTCTACAAACCCACCCAACGGCAAATGCGTCAGTGGGGCGTACGCCATGTGGAGATTGAAATCGTAGAATGGGGCTCCTTTGAGGAAAGCCTTAGGGTGCTCAAGCCACGAGTTCGCTATGCATCGCATGTGCGCCGCATGGTTAGGCAATTGCAAGCCAAGTCCTGAATCGGGCATCGCGGTGCTCGACCTGGGTGTGAGAATCTCTCTCCCCATTGCTTGATCTTTCCTTCCTCCCTCGATTACAGTGGCCCGTGATTGAGCCTGCCAGTCGTTGTCATCAATGAGGAATGGAGAAGTACATCGACTCAGCGTTCTGCTGTTCACTGATATCGTCGGCTCTGTGCAATTGCAGGAGAGCCTTGGCACGCGTGCCTATGCAGACCTGCTGAACCGGCACGATGCTCTCTTTCGCGAGGCGATCGGGAGCACCTCAGGCAAAATTCTCAAACACACCGGGGACGGATTTTTGGCAGAATTCGCGATGTCGAGCGAAGCCGTCGCGGCTGCGTTGCGATTTCAATGCCTAATGCACGCCGAATCCTGGATTCCTGAACCTCTCCGGGCCCGAGTGGGCCTCCACCAGGGCGAGGTGATGGTCATGGACCCAGGCGAATCGGGCGACGCCAGCCCCTTGGCGGTTGGCATGGCGGTGAATCTAGCCGCACGTGTGATGGATTTGGCCCAAGGCAACCAAATCCTCATCACTCGCCCGGTGTATGAGAATGCACGCTATTATTTGAAAGACCGCTGGGATATAGATGGTGAGGCACGCGATCTGCGCTGGGTGGCCCATGGCAATTATGAGATCAAGGGCTCCGAAGGGTCGCTTGAAATGTTCGAAGTCGGCGTGGACGGCGTGGCTCCTTGCATCGCCCCTGAGGGCGGGGTGAAGAGTAGCCGCGTTCGCAAGACGCCCATGGTAGCAGAGCTCGATCTAGCAGAAGTCAGCAAGAGTGATGTCTACATGAGTTACGCTCGCCTTGATGACGAGCCATTGGCAGAAGGCGAATCCGGTTGGGTCACTCGGTTGCAACAAGCGCTAACAGTGCGCTTAGGGCAATTGCTAGGTCGACAAGCAATTGTGTGCCGTGATCCCAAACCCAGTGGCACCGATATCTGGCATGATGGACTAACTGGTAGTTTGGCAGCGATCCCTGCTCTAGTGCCTGTGATTTCGCCACCCTTCTTGCAAGCGCAAGGCTGTCATCGCGAAATCAATGCCTTTCTCGATCGTCAGGTAGAGACAGCCCATCGTTTGGTGCAGGTCATGAAGACACCGGTCTTGCCTGAGGAGATTCCTAGCGACCTGCAACAGAGTTTGCGTGAATCCTCCCGAGTCGATTTCTTTGCCCACAACAGCAGCGGCAATGTCGAGCCCTTTGATGATTCCTTAGGCGAAGATTCACGGCGACGCTTCTTGCATGGCGTGTATGATCTGGCTTACGAAATTTCGAAAACGGTCAAACGCGCCTCTAGCGGCATGGTAGCAACGGTCGATTTGCCTGAAAAGACCGTCTACCTAGCAGAGACGACGCAAGACTTACGGGCCGCACGCGATCAGATTCGTCGCGAATTGTTAGAACGCGGCTATCGCGTGTTGCCAGACCGTCCCCTCCCCCTGGTGGCTAGCGAACTGGAGCAACGGGTGAGTCGAGAAATGGACACCGCTGACGTCATCATTCACATGATTGGCCATCACTACGGAGTCATTCCCGAGCAGAGCGACCGCTCGATCGCCGAATTGCAATGTCAGTGGAGCGCCAAACTTTCAGAGGATGGGTCCATGCCACGCTTCTTTTGGGCACCATCGAACTTGGAGTTTGAGGATAGACGTCAGGAGTCCTTCTTCCATGCCTTGGAACAGGGGGATTATGGCATGCAAGGCACGGAGTTGGTGCGTGGTTCCTTGGAGGAACTGAAGCGTCTCGCCATTGGTCGGCTCACGGCAGAGCCCGAGCTCGCAGCAAATGCACTCATCGAGTCCAACTCAAATCACAAGATGGTCTACTTGGTCTGCGATCCGAACGATGAGTCATCGGTCGAACCGATCGAGGATCATTTGTATGAGTTAGGCTACGATGTGAAGCTGCCTCCGCACGATGGCGATGTGGGCAAGGTCGCCGAAGTGCATCGTCAAATCCTAACGGTGTGTGATGGCGTGCTGATCTACTTTGGCAAAGGCAGCAACCAGTGGGTCGAGATGAACCTGATGGATTTGATGAAAGCGCCCGCCTATGGACGCAAGAAGCCGTTGATCGCGCAAGCTGTCTATGTTGCGCCGCCATTCAATCGACGCAAAGAACGCTTCCGCACCCGATCAGCCATGGTCATGCGCAATGATGATGCCTCTTTTGAGCCCCATGCCTTAAAACCCTTTCTGGAGAAGTTAGGCCCACCGTCCCTCTAACCCATGCCTGACGAATCCCCCAATCCCTTTCCAGGTTTGCGACCGTTTCGTACGGACGAAGAGTACCTTTTCTTCGGTCGTGAAGCGCAATGTCAGGATCTGATCCGCCTCTTGCAAGACCGTCGGTTCATCGGTGTGCTTGGTAGCTCTGGCACTGGCAAATCATCCTTGGTACGTGCAGGTCTGATGCCAGCCTTGTATCGCGGAGCCCTGACCAAAGCGGGTTCGCACTGGGATGTGGCTATTTGCCATCCAGGTGGCAATCCAACGCGCAACCTCGCAGCCGCTTTGGTGGAGTCTGAGATATGGGACCATTTGAATGAGGATGAAGCGGTGCCGGATCACTTGGAGATCGAAACGGTCTTGCAACGGAGTGCCATGGGTCTGCGCGAAGTGGCGCACATGGCGCGTTTGCCAGAGACCGAGAATCTCCTGGTCGTCGTTGATCAATTCGAAGAACTCTTTCGTTTTCACCAACGCAATTCCATGGCCAAGGAGCGTGATGTGGCCGAGAGTTTTGTGAATCTTTTGTTAGAAGGTGCGCGAGATGAGACGTATTCGATTCACGTCGTGCTGACCATGCGCTCGGATTTCTTCGGTGATTGCGCTGCGTTCTCTGGGCTTTCAGAAGTGATCAATCAAGGGGCGTATCTGGTGCCAAGACTGACACGTGCGCAATTGAAGGACGCCATCGAAGGACCAGTGCGAGTCGGTGGTGGCACCATGGCTCCACGCCTGGTGCAACGTTTGCTCAATGATGTCGGTGGTGATCTTGACGAGTTGCCTGTCTTACAACACGCCTTGATGCGCACGTGGGATCGTTGGCGTGAACGCGATATCCCACACGAAGACCTTGACCTCTATCATTACGAAGACATCGGCGGCATGGCCGAAGCCTTGTCGCGGCATGCGGACGAGATCTACGAGTCGCTCGGTGAAGCTGATCAGGCCGTGGCGAAGAGAATGTTCAAAGCCCTCACCGAGCAAGGAGGGATGGATCGCGGTGTGCGTCGTCCCATTTCGCTTGAGCGATTGATCGGCGTCACGCGTGCCGATGAAGCGGCGTTGCGACGTGTGATCGAAGCCTTTCGCGCCCCAGGGGTAACCTTCCTAATGCCAGGTGCCGACATGCCGCTCGCACTTTCCAGCATCATTGACATCTCGCATGAGAGTCTGATGCGCGTGTGGAAACGACTGCACGGTTGGGTGGAGACAGAGGCACAATCGGCTCGGATTTATCGACGCCTCGCAGAGACTGCTGCTTTGTGGGCTGATGGCAAAGCTCAGCTCTATCATGATCCCGACTTGCACGTGGCCCACACCTGGAATGCAGTGAACCAACCGAATGCCCTGTGGGCCGAGCGCTATGGTGGTAACTTTGACAGGGCGATGCGATTCCTTGATGAGAGTCAGCTTGAGAAGGAGAAGGAAGAGCGCGAACGCGATGAGAGCCGTCGTCGTGAACTTGCGCAAGCCAAAGAACTCGCCGATGTGCGTTCGCGTTCCGCACGACGCTCTTGGGCCCTATCCATTGCGCTCTGCTTTCTCACCTTACTGTTGGCCATCGCAGCAACGATTGCTTTCGTTGCCATGGGCTATGCGCGAGGTAAGGCCGATGACGCGAAACGTGCTCAAGGCAATGCTGAAGCGGCACAGCAGTCGATCAGTGCTTCTTTCAGCCAATCGGACTATCAATTTGGTCAAACCGCCGCCGAAGAAGGACGTTATGGCGAAAGCCTCGCGTATCTAGCACGAGCATTAGTGCGGGAGCCCGATTTCACCGCAGCGGCTGATCGCATCTACACATTGTTGACCGAGGTCAGCTTGCCAGTGCCGCACTTTCATTACGATGACTCGCGTGACCTAGAGGTCTTAGTGTTTAGCAATGATAGCACCAAGGTAGTCACTGGTTCATCCGACGACTACGTGCGTGTCTGGGACATTGCGACCAATGACAAACTAAAGGAATGGAAGCATGAACGGGCCATTTCTGCACTGGCAGTGAGTAATGAAGGCGATTGGGTGGCGTCAGGAGGGCGAGGCGGTGCAATCGCTGTGGTGAGTCTGCGTGAGGGCCACGACTCCGTCACACAATTCAGGCATGGTCAGGATGTCATGGACCTGACGTTCAGCAGAAATGATCGCTGGTTGGCGAGCGCTTCCGCGAGCGGCACGGTGAGCGTGTGGGATTTAGAGAGCAAACAGCGGAGACACCGGTTCATACACGGGTCCAGTGCCAATGAAGTGCGCTTCAGCCCTGACAATCGCACACTCGTGAGTGCTGGCGATGACAACGTCGCACGTGTGTGGGATTTGCAAACGGGCCGTCAACTATTCGCCTTGGCACACGATGACGATGTGAAGACCGCACGTTTCGATCCAGCCGGTGAACGCATTGTCACAGCGTCCGATGATCGTACATTGAAAGTGTGGAATGCATTCTCCGGCAAGTTGCTTTTGACGATGTTTCACGACGATGAGGTACGTGAGGCGCTGTTTAGCCCTGACGGAACCACCATCGCCAGTGGCGGCGATGACAATTCAGTGCGTCTGTGGGGAGCCATCTCGGGTGATGAACTGCAGCATTGGACATATCAGGATTCAGTCGATGACATTGACTTCAGCCCCGATGGCTCGATGATTGCTAGTGCCTCGGATGACATGACGGTGCGTCTGTGGGAAACAGAGACCGGCCGTGAGGCATCCGTCTCCCCATTAAAGCATCGCTTGGATGTGGACGGAGCGACGTTCAGTCCAGATGGCAGTTGGTTAGGCACTCTGGCAAACAACGAGGCGCGCGTGTGGCGCTTCGAAGATTTCCGGGAGCTGCCCTTGGAGTTTGATGCACCCGGAGTCACTCAGGCCCTGCTGAGCCCAGACAGTGAATGGGTGGCTGCCGGAACGGAAGACGGGCAAGTGCTGCAATGGAATCGGCACACGGCGGCACTGCTAGGGCCAACATCTGAAATGCCCGCCCCAGTGACCCACTTGGCATACAGTCCAGACGGCACTTGGTTGATCGTGGGTGACCAAGATGGGCACCTGTCCATTCGTGAGGCAGCCACCGGTGTTTCCGTGGCTGAATTGATGCACCCTGAGCCCGTCACGTGGTTTGACGTGCACCCAGATGGGCGATCCCTGGTTGTAGCACATGGCAGTAGTTTGCAGTATTGGAATCTACCAAGCGGCGAGCGAGGCAATACCTTGAAACT
>ERZ887942.2913-NODE-2913-length-10266-cov-5.524924_pt1 | contig 10266 bp, 5 predicted proteins | sample MGYA00521099_ERZ887942 | MGnify/ENA primary metagenome ERZ887942 (study PRJEB32303, sample SAMEA104408605) | aquatic metagenome | biome: Brackish water; feature: Pelagic; material: water | place: Baltic Sea | collected 2014-06-07T06:48:00 | depth 16,251 m ... | reverse complement strand
AGAGTCCAATTAACTGAGACATATATTAAGAATGCTCAAGGCTGATAACTTAATCAATCAAAACAGGACGAAACTTATCGATGTTTTTCAATATCTCACCTGTCCCTCTTACCACCGCCTTTAAAGGATCTTCGGCCACATGAATAGGCAGTTTGGTTTTGAGTTCTAATCTCTTATCCAGGCCGTGCAATAAAGCTCCTCCGCCAGTTAGGAAAATCCCATTTTCAAAAATATCTGCAGATAGCTCTGGAGGAGACATTTCTAAAGCCCGCATGATTGCCTCTTCAATTTTAGATATAGATTTATCTAGAGCGTAAGCAATTTCGCTATAAGTAACCTTAATTTCTTTAGGGACTCCTGTCATTAAATCCCTCCCTCTAATTTCAACATCGACTGGAGCATCATCTAGCTCCGGCAAAGCGGCACCCACTTGAATCTTAATAGATTCGGCAGAACGCTCACCTATCAGCAAGTTATGCTCTCTACGCATATAGTCAACAATATCTCTAGTGAATAAATCACCGGCAATCCTAACAGAAGATTCACAAACAATTCCAGATAAAGCTATGACTGCAATCTCTGTAGTACCTCCTCCAATGTCAACAATCATAGAGCCATTTGGCTGCTCAATGTCTATTCCTATTCCTACGGCAGCAGCTATGGGCTCATGAACCATATAAACCTCTTTAGCCCCAGCATGCTCACAAGAATCCTTTACCGCACGTTTTTCCACCTCAGTAATACCAGAAGGAATACAAACCACCATTCTATGAGATGGAGAGAAAAACCATGTTCTTCCCGAATCAATCATTTTGATCATTCCACGAATCATCAACTCTGCCGCGGTAAAGTCAGCAATAACACCATCCTTAAGTGGTCTTATAGTCTTAATATTTTCGTTGGTTTTCTCGTGCATTTGCATGGCCTTATGGCCAATCGCAAGCACCTTTCCACTAACCTTATCTAAGGCAATAATGGAGGGTTCGTCCACAACAATTTTATCCTTGTTAATAATAAGTGTATTAGCTGTGCCTAAATCAATTGCAATGTCGCTCGTTAAAAAGCTGAAAAATCCTGCCATGGAAAGTCTGGAGTCTTGGGAAAAGTGTAAGTATAAACCGCAAATTTACGATTATTATTCGCAAAATATTCTTTGGAATAGCATTTTTCTTAGAATCCTGCCATCAATTACTTCATACAGCCTCTAAAAGCATAAATGTCCGTATATCAGCCGGTTATTAGCTTAAAGCCCTCGCCATGCAAATTCAGTATTTTAATATTCTGATCTCTCTTTAGATGCTTCCTTAATTTGGTAATATAAACATCCATAGAACGAGCATTAAAATAGGAATCATCCCCCCAAATAAGCTTTAAGGCAAAGCTTCGGCTCACAGGTTTATTCGCATTTTGACAGAAGAGTTTCAGCAACTCAGATTCCTTGGTTGTCAATTTTGTTGAAGAATCGTCTATAGAGAGTTTTAAGCCTATTGTATCAAATTTGTAACTCCCAATGGCATATGATTCAGGTGCACTTTCTGGCTCCTGCTTGTTTACCCTTCTAAAAATGGCCGCTATTCTCATCAGAAGCTCCTCCATACTAAAAGGTTTTGTGATGTAATCATCAGCCCCGCTTTTAAACCCTTGTATGGTATCTTCTTTCATAGATTTGGCCGTAAGAAAGATAATTGGAATGTCGGCGTCCTTTAATCTTATTTCCTTTGCCAATGAAAACCCATCTTTTTTCGGCATCATGACGTCTAGTAAGCACATATCAAAACCCTCCCCTTTCAAAAAGATATCTAAGCCCTCATTCCCATCTTTGGCAAGCTCCACATCATAGTTTTTAGCAATAAGGTATTCTTGCAGCAGCATTCCCAAATTTGGGTCGTCTTCCGCCAATAAAATCTTTAATTTGTTCTTCATAATTTTTTGTTTAATTGGCGTTTACGCTCGAAAAAACTCAAGCTCAAAGGTGGTTCCCTCTCCTGGCTTACTAGAAACTAATATTTGACCGTTATGCAAGTCCACCATTTTTTTAACATAGCTCAGACCTAAGCCAAAACCCTTCACGTCATGCACGTTTCCCGTAGAAACACGGTAAAACTTATCAAATATTTTAGCCACATTTTCCTTGGTCATTCCAATACCCTTATCATTAATTGATATTCTGATTCCTTTTGGAATATTAACGGTCGACACCTCAATTTCAGGCTTACCGTTTGAATACTTGTTAGCATTATCTAAAAGATTGTAGATAATATTGGTCATGTGTACTTCATCTGCCGCAAACTCAGGATCTTCTGCATTTAGATGTAAGTCAAGAATACCTTCCTTTTGCTCAATCTGCACTCCAAGGTTTTGGGATACTTGCTCAATAATTTCGTGAATATTGACATCTGTCTGTTCAAGTTTCACTTCTCCTTTATCCAAAAGTGCCATTTGAAGCACTTTTTCTACTTGACTTCCTAGTCTAGAATTTTCATCTTTTATAATATTGAGATACTTTGTTGGGTTCTTATTTATCTGACCATCTTTCATCACCTCTACAGCCAAGGAAATAGTAGAAATAGGCGTTTTGAACTCATGGGTCATATTATTAATAAAGTCATTCTTTATCAAAGACAAATTCTTCTGTCTCATCATAGTGTTTATCGATGAGTAGAAAATGCCCCCAATCATCAAAATCAAGAGAATGGAGCTCCCGAAAATACTCCACATATTACCCATGATAAAATTCTCCTTGTTTGGAAAATATACATACAGAAACTGTTGCTGTTGAACAGCGTCATTAGGAAATAGTTTTACCTTATATGCTTTATCACTTAACTCTGGCTTATTATCTAAACCAAAAGAGGCGAATAGCATTACCCCTTTATTTTTCACACCAGACTCATAGGGAAGCTCAATTCCTCTATCAGAAAGCTCTTGTTTAAGGAGTGTATCCAGCATTTGCTGGTTAATACGCTCATAAATATCTCTTTCGCCCTTCATAAAATCAGAAAGGACATCCTTTACTAAATTCGCTTTATTTCTAGATTTCTCAAGGCCACTAAGCTCTTTTTCCTCTCCCTCTATTTCCACCCACACGTATTCATCTCTAGGCTCATTTGAGGTTAAGGAAACGGGTGTGTTTTTAGACGCCAGTTCTTTTAGTGAATCTTCTTCGATATGATTACCTGTTGGAATAACACTTACTGGAACAGGAGCATCATTTAGAGTATGCGTGCTTGAGAGGACTTCCGTTTCTTGAACAGGAGAAATGGGTACTCCTGCGTTTTTATAAACTTGTTTGTTATTGTTTCTAACTCTTGAGAAACCTGTTGCTTCTACAAATGCAGCAAATTCTTGATCAATAATGTTAAGCACTTGATCAATATCTTGGTTTCTATTCCTAAAGTCATTGGATCGCTTCTCAAATTGTTGCCAAACTTGGTTTTGCTCTCTCATTAGCTTTTTCACAAAGGCTAAGCGGTTTTCAGGGAGCAAGTTTCTTTCATCAAACTGGAGATCTGACACCTGAATATTAAAGCTAAACTCCTCCATACTAGGCATGGGCTGGTTTGGCTGTAAAACATAAATGATAGAATCTGGGCTACGTGGAATACTTCTAATTATTCGTGGTTCCTTGCTTTCAATTAAGGTTAATTGCTCTTCATTCAGAGCAATATTCTTAACTTCTTTTTTCCCAGAACCCTCCTTTTCAATAAATGAAGGCCCCTCAGGTTTTGGCCCATCTTTCTTCTTTAAAACTCTTTTTAGCTTTTTAGCCGGCCTTTCCTCCGATGTCAGTACAGCTAATGTTAATTTTTCCTGTTCCTTTATTTTCTGCTGAGCCAAAAAAATAACTTCTTGCTTCTCTACTTTAGTGATTGTCTGATTCATGGACTCAATCACCTTTTGATCAAATTGCTCTTTTTTAACTGCAATAGCATTCTCTATCCAGTACCATTGAAAAGCCACAAGGGCTATCAATGCGATAAGCATTAAACCAATAATATTTCTAAAATTCTTCATTACTCTTCAGAATATAAACTCACAACAACGAAATTAGGACTTGCTATACTTAAAAAACTCCTTTTAACACTTTTTAACCTAAGAGGGTTGATGATAGTTGGTCAAAAATCAAGTCCCAAAGTATGCTTATGCATCAATTTTCTTACTTTTGAGTCTTATACCTAACACCCTCTTCTTCATGAGACTCTCGAAAGAAACACACACAAAAGAATCTGCTAGGCCAGAAAAAATTCTTCAATTTGGAACCGGCGTACTTTTAAGAGGTCTTTGTGATTTTTTGATTGATAAGGGAAACAAAGATGGTAATTACAACGGAAGCATTGTGGTGGTAAAATCTATGCCTGGCTCTGCTCAAGATTTTGATAATCAAGACCAGCTTTATACGGTCTGTTTAAGAGGTATAGTGAGCGGAAGTATCGTTTCAGAAAACGTAGTTTGTGAAGCTATAAGTAGAGTTATTTCGGCAGCAGATCATTGGTCGGAAATATTAAAAACAGCTGAAAGTCCAGAAATGGAAGTGGTTATCAGCAATACTACAGAAGTAGGTCTTCAATATCACAAAGAATCCGGAGAAGGTGTCCCCGTATCTTTTCCTGGAAAATTGACAGCCTGGCTTCATCAAAGGTTCAATGCTGGCCTTAAAGGTGTCGTAATTATACCTACAGAACTCGTGGTAGACAACGGTAAAATTCTTAAGGACCTCGTACATCAACAGATAGAGGCACAAGAATTATCCGCGGAGTTTAAAGCTTGGGTAAACACAGAAAACCATTTCTGTAGCTCCCTTGTAGATAGGATTGTTCCGGGTAAACCATCTAAAGAAGAACATGAATCCCTCACCAAAGAACTAGGTTATGACGACGCCTTATTGGTAAAGTCTGAGGCTTATGCCCTCTGGGCCATTGAAGGGGATGATGAGATTAAGGATATTCTTACTTTCGAAAAATCGCATCCTGGTGTGGTGATTGAGAAAAATATAACTCAACACCGAGAGCTTAAACTAAGAATGCTGAATGCTCCGCATACGCTCATGTCTGGCCTATGTTATTTAGCAGGTTTTAGCACTGTGAAAGATGCTTTGAATAATGACATTATTGAGAAGTTCATTTCCAACCTCATGTTGACAGAACTGGCTCCAGCCCTTCCCCAAAACATTGACTCTAAACTAGTACAGCGTTATGGCCAGGCCATTCTAGACCGCTTTAGAAATCCCTATTTAGATCATAAATGGCTAAGCATAACTTTTCAATCTACCATGAAGATGAATATGCGTGTGGTGCCACTTTTAGAACGATATTATGCCATTTTTGACTGCGTTCCACATTATTTCGCTAGAGGCATAGCTACATATTTATTATTTATGAAAGCAGTGAAACACGAGAAAGGAGCGTATTACGGGGAAAGCAATGGGAATTCTTATGCCATCAATGACGATCAAGCAGCTTGGTATTTTGATGCTTGGAAAAACAATGACCCAAAAGAGGTAGTAAACAAAGCCCTTTCCAATATAGACTTCTGGGATAAAGACTTAACAGAATTCAATGGTTTCGAAGAAGCCGTTACGGTTCATCTCTCTAATATGATGATGGCCGGGGTAAAGGAAGTGGTTTCTGCATTAAATGTCTTTGCTTAGACTATTATTATCTAAAACGATCCCTTCTCAAAAAGATAAGGTACTGGATATGACTGATTTTAAAATCTGCTCATGCCCAATACCTTGTTAGATGTATATGGTTGAATAAATGGTATAACAAAGCTAGCACGGGAATAAAAGAGGTCATTATATTATTTGACTGTTTTCCAATACATATTTGATAGAATTCGTCAGTACTTCCTTTGATATGAGCATTTAACATTAACCTCAAGTTCTGAGTATTTCAAGCTCAATAATATTTCAAATATTTTTTGGCCCAAATGCTTGGAAGATTTAAACTAGCCTTGCATCTTTGCAGTCCCAAAAGAAAGGGAGTTTAGCTCAGTTGGTTCAGAGCATCTGCCTTACAAGCAGAGGGTCGGGGGTTCGAATCCCTCAACTCCCACGAAAACCTCAACGAAAGTTGGGGTTTTTTGTTTCAAGCACGTGCTCTCTGATGCCATTAGTACAAACATCAAAGAGCCCCCGACTTTCATGGTCGTTTAAATAGACTCCTTTTTAAATAGTAGTTAATCTTATTCGTGACTTTATAAACGAAGTTGGCTTCTTTGTCTTAAAGAAGATAGAGTTCTACTTATCGAATTTGACCCTTTATGTGTTTATAAGTTAACCAACAAGTTACTTTGGGGCTTTAACTCTTAATGCTGAGTCACTTTTTAGAATAAACTAAATCTTCAATGTTGCCTTGATCTACAGGAAATAGTAGGCTAAATAAATACCCGCCAATTATACAGGTAGGCATTGCTATTAGTGGGTAAATAAAGAAGTTAAGGTCAGTGCCATATTTTACAAAAGCTAAAACCAATACACTTAATACTGCTCCTATCAGTGTTCCTTTCCAATTGGCTTTTTTGATAAAAATGCCAAGGATAAAAACACTCGCCAAAGCACTCCCGAAGAGGCCAAGAACTTCTTGGAAAAAGAAGAACAAGGACTTCACCGGAAATGTAGCCATAAGACAGGCAACTGCTGTTCCCAAAATACCAACGCCAACAGTCACCCATTTGGCCATGGAGAGGCCTTTTACTTCGGTATAGCCTTTGGAAAAACGCTTGTAGAAGTCTATCGTTATCACGGTAGAAACACTGTGCATGCTACTATCTAAGCTTGACATAGATGCTGAGTAAATACCTGCTATCACTAATCCGGCAACACCTGGAGGCAATTGATTGGCAATAAAACGTGGAAATACACTGTCATTTTGCATCCCAATGCTCAAAAACTCAGGGTGGACTTTAAAATAAACGTACAAAAAGGTCCCTGTCATAAAAATCAAGATACCGGCAGGGATAGAAATAATGCCATTAAGCCAGATACTCTTACGTGCATCTGCTTCGCTGGTGGTAGTCATATAACGCTGAACAATGGCCTGATCAGTGGTATAAGGAGCAAAATTAAGGGCAAAAGAGCCAAGAAATAAAGACCAAGTCACAACCTCTGTGAAGCTAAATCGGAAATCAACCAGCTGTAATTTACTATCTGCCAAAGCGGTTTCATAAATAAAGTCTAGATCACCAATATCAATGGCGATATAAACCAAACTGGCAATCAAGCCCATAATCAACACCACCACCTGAATCACATCGGTCCAAATTACAGCTTCAATTCCACCTAAATAGGTATAAAGTATCGCCAAAATACCCATAATCACAATGGCGGTGTAAATATCCATTCCAATAACAGTGGATAAGGCCAATGCTGGCAGGTAAACGACAATGCCCATTCGTACCAATTGGAAAAGAACAAAAGAGCCGCTACCAAACATGCGAACGGCAACATTGAAACGCTTTTCCAAATATTCATACGCCGTTGTTACATTTAACTTTTTATAAAACGGTAGATAAAAAGTAATCACAACAGGTACTATTAGCAAAATCGTAAAATAGCTTAAATAGATCTGCCAGTCGAAGGCATAAGCTAAGGCAGGCTGAGAAAGATAGGTAATGGCACTCAGCATTGTGGCATAAATACTCAGCCCTGTAGCCCACCAAGGAATTCTACCTCCACCTAAGAAGTAATCGTTGGTAGTTTTATTCCCTCTGGAAAAATACCAGCCCATGAAAAGCATCAGAAACAAGTAAATAAAAAGCGTCACGTAATTTACCCAACCAAAGTTAGGTTCTTCCTTTTTAAAGTTGGCACGAAGCACCTTGCTGGTTCTTACTCCTGGTCTTATCTCTCCTCCAGGAATTATTATGCTGCCATCCCAGTGCACTGCTGATGTCACCACAGGTGTCGCCGAGGGCAAATCACCCTTTTTTACCCAAGTGTCTGTAATGGTATGGTAAGCCCAAATCGATTGGCTAAAATGTGTATTCTTTAAAAGTTCTAACTGCTTCTTTACAGCTTTTGGGTCATCACTTTCCATTAAATCTAACCTTTCTTGAAGAAATTGACCCGTTCCGCCTGCTCCACCAAAGACTAGTATGTGCGAGTCGCCTTCTTTTATTACCGGGGCTGCAGCTAGGTATGCTCCTTCTATGCCTGGTGTATTGTTGTTTGGGGAGGCCAGTTTCTTTGACCAGTTTTTTGCCAAAATAGTGTATTCATATACATCATCCAGCATCCTATAGCTAGGTGATTGTGCAGGATCAAAGGACAAGCCACTAAAGACGTAAATACACTCTTCACGACCATTGCTTTGCCCTACCATTACTGCTTGCATGCGATGTTCGGCAGGAAAATCTGGTTCTACTACCCAAGTGAATTGCTTACGATTGAGTGAAGTCTTAAGATTAAATGTGAGAAAAGTGGAAGTTGTAGAACCTCCCTTTTTCTTTTGGCCCCCAAGTATATAAACGGTATTCCCGACCAGTGATCCTGACATGCTACTCAGGGGGAAAGGTAGCGATGGAAGCTTTTCAAGTGTGATACTCTTGTTCTCCCATTTTAATAAGAAAACATCCCCATAAACGCCCGTTTCGTTGTCTCCGCCAATGCAAAACAAGCCTTGCTCTGTTCTAATGGCAACACCATTGGCTAAAGCCAGCGGTAGTACAGTAGCTGATTTGTGCCACTGAGACTTATCCTCATTTTTTGTTAGTACATAAATGCTGTTGTGCCATTCCTTTTGTCCGCCTTCCCACACAGGTTCTTTGGGGAAATTAGCACCACCTGCAAATATTAGAGCACCATTATGAGTTCCAACAAACGCCCCATTTAAGCCAATTGAATTAGGTATGGGTTGTTCTTCTGACCAATCAAAAATAGCATCATTGCCCTGAGCTAGGGTGATAAAACCATTCAGAACCAAAGACAACAGGGCTACAATTTGGACGAATCGGTTTTGACGATTTCTGCTTTCTTTCATTTTTGCTAAAATCCTTTAATGTGCTGAGTTAGATATTTTCCAATTCACGAATACAGCATCAAAATTAAGCCTTTCACAATTCAAAATTCCCCTGTCGAGTGAAACGTAAATAAACAATTTATGTGGCTATAAGGCTAGTTTTTCAAACGTTTGCCAGCATTGAAACATGGCTCGTGGAACATGGAAACAGCCCTTCCATTTGCCACCTTTTAAATCTAGCAAGACTTCTCCCTGTCGATTAAGGTAGCCATACCATTCACCGTTTTTAGGATCTGAAAAATGAGACCATGAGTATTCGTGAACTTTCTTATACCATTCAAGAAACTCGGGTTTTTTAGTTAGTTGATACGCCTTAGACAGGGCAACCAGGGTTTCAAGGTGTACCCACCATAATTTTTGATCCCATTCCAATTGCTGAGGTGGATATCCTTTTGCATCCATAAAATAGAAAACACCTCCAAATTTGGTGTCCCAGCTATGATTAAGAATTGTCAAAACTGTTTCTGACGCTTTGTTGATTAGCTTTCTATCATTTCTTCTTTGGCCTATATCCATCATAAACCACATGGCCTCTATTCCATGTCCTGGGTTTAACATCCTACCATTGAAGCTATCTTCTAGTGAACCATCGGGACGCACATTTTCATAAATGAGACCTGATGACTTGTCCAAAAAAACTTCCATGACCTCATTAATACTGTCGTCAATCCTTTTTTCAACCTCTTCACTTTCCAAAACATCTTCTAGCTCCAGTACGAGGTTCGATAAGATCATAGGTAGTGCGAAGCCCTTTAATGGCCTCGCGTTCATATTCTTCTCATACTCCCCTTTTGGGCTCTCTCGGCGTTTCAAAATGTTGAAGTACGTCTTTCTAGCTAATTCCTTAAGCCCTGGATTACCCGTTGCTTTGGCATATTGACTGAACGCCATTGCAGCAAAACAATCAGAAAAAATATTATAGGGTTTGACAAGAGCTTTGCCTTCTGCGGTTGTCGAAAAATAAAAGTTTCCACTTTCATCTGAACAATGTTTAATTAGAAAATCAATTCCTGATTTAGCAATTTTAAGCCATTCCTCTCTTTGATCAACCTCATTGTAAAGTATAGAAAACATCCATGCCTGTCGTCCTTGTAACCAAATGAACTTATCTGTATCGAATACATTCCCTTTAGTGTCTAAACACGTAAAATAGCCTCCATTAACCTTATCTAAAGACTTATTTTCCCAAAAAGGAATAATGTCATTAAGTAGTGTGTCACGATATAGATTTGAAAGTGTCATGTTTCTA
>ERZ887942.2912-NODE-2912-length-10271-cov-10.477095_pt1 | contig 10271 bp, 6 predicted proteins | sample MGYA00521099_ERZ887942 | MGnify/ENA primary metagenome ERZ887942 (study PRJEB32303, sample SAMEA104408605) | aquatic metagenome | biome: Brackish water; feature: Pelagic; material: water | place: Baltic Sea | collected 2014-06-07T06:48:00 | depth 16,251 m ... | reverse complement strand
TTGCGATGGTAGCGATGCGCATCCGCGCCAATCAGAGCGACCCCGACGATGATGCCGCGATCGCCGCATTGCGCGCCGGCGTCAAGTTGGAAGTGGGCGGCAACGGCTCGCACGTGAGACCCAATTACGATATGGAGCAGTTGGTCGCGTTGCGCGATGAGCAAACAGCCGAGGGCACCAAACTGGGCACACTGATGGGCATGCAGGGCGCGCATGGCACGATCGTGCCCAAGATGCATATCTATGGCACTGCCATCGGCTGGGGTCTTTTACCCGATGCACAGGCGCAATACTTAGGCTCTCCCAAATTCAACAACGACGGCTGCTACATGGCCTCCTACTCCGCCCCGCCTTTTAACGACCCTGGATTTTTCTCAATCACCATTTATGACGCAGACGGTTGGATCTACAGCGAAGACGGCATTCTGAATGAGTTCAATATGAACTTGAACGAAGATGGCTCGTTTGATGCTCACTTCGGCGATTGTGGCGACGTCGACAACCATCTGCCAACCGTTGAGGGCTGGAACTACATTCTTCGTATTTATGAGCCCAAACTGGAAGAACTACAGGACTTCCGGCTCCCCGAGATGAAAAAGATCAGCTGATCATCGCGACTGAGTGCGGGGGCACCACGGAAAGTGCTCCCGCGCGGTCTTTTTAAGCACGGGCGTATCGGCTAATCTTCAACCCTCGAAAAGCCGTGCCGTGGCGCACGACAGAACGCTCAGGGGGCGACACCATGACACAGAATTGGGATCTGCTGATTCAAGGCGCCAAGGTATTCGATGGCAGCGGCGCCCTGCCTCGCATTCAGGACGTGGCAGTGCGCGATGGTAAAGTTGCGGCGCGGGGCGACGACCTGCCTGTCAGTGCCGCGGCACAGGTGATCGACGGAAGCCGTCAATGGTTACTCCCGGGCATGCTCGATATCCACACCCACCTGGACCTCGAAGTCGACGTAGAGCCCGCGCTGCCAGAGGTAGTGCGCCACGGCACTACCACGGTACTGGTTGGCAACTGCAGTCTCGGCACCAGTTTCGGCACGCAGCAATCTGGTGAGCAGGAACCCATTGTGGATTGCTTCACCCGCGTAGAGAACATCCCCAAAGCCGTATTGCGCAAAGTGGCTGAGAAAATCACCTGGGACAATACCGGCGACTACATGGATCACTTTGCCAATATGCCATTGGGCCCGAATATCGCCGCCTTTGTGCCCCACTCGATGTTGCGCGTCGAGGTCATGGGACTAGAGGCCAGTGTGAGCCGCAAGCCGACCGAGGCAGAGCTTTGCAAGATGGAGGCGCTGCTGGAAGCCGCAATGCAACAGGGCTATATGGGTTTAAGCACCGATGGCCTGCCCTTCCACTACCTGTCGAACGACCCCAACACTCAGAAACGTATCCCTACCCAGTTTGCCAGTTTTGGTGAACTCAAACGCCTATTAAAAATAGTGCGCAAACACGATCGCGTATGGCAGACCACACCGATCATCGAGAACCGGCTGATGGCGCTCTTCTATTTTACGCTTACCAGCGGGCGTCTTTTTGGTAAACCACTGAAGACCTCGGCACTGTCGGCAATGGAGATGACCGCCGCACCCAAAACCGCCAAGCTCTTTTTAAACGTGGCACGACTGCTTAATACTTGGCTCTTCAAAGGTAAACTGCACTTTCAAGCGCTGGGCACTAACTTCCGCGTGTGGTCTGACGGCATCGTGAGCCCGCTGTTTGAAGAGATGACATCGACCGCGCAACTGATTGCCAAGGAGTATGACGACCGCGAAGGCCGCATGGCGCTCTTGAACGACCCAGAGTGGGTCGAGCTCTACCGCAAGCAGTGGATGCATGGGCGCACAGGGGGCGACTTTGCCAGTTGGAAAACGAAAAAAGGCTTCCCCGATTCGCTGGTGATTCGCGACGGCAGTATGCTGATTTTTGACGGCGCGCCGGTCGCTGACTGGGACGGCGAATCGATGGCAGATGTGATGGCCCGCGTGGCGCGATACCATGGCGGCGACGCCGCTGCAGCACGATCTGACGGCGAGCGTGAAGCTTTCGATTTATTCCCGACAGCCCTCCGTGACGACGCCGACTTTATGCTTCACATGATGCGCACCTACGACAAAAGTTTCCGCTTTTATGCCGACATCGCCAACAAGGACAACACCGCCACACTGGGCTTTTTGCTCGACGATCAGGCCCTACCCGGATTCAATGATTCGGGCGCGCACATTACCAACATGGCATTTTTTGATTCCAACCTGATGTCGTTGAAGCTCGCCAAAGAACGAGACGAGGCCACCGTGGCACGCATGGTGAAGCGCCTGACCTCCGAACCCGCCGAGATCTTTGGTTTGGACGTAGGTTCATTGGAAATTGGCGCGCAAGCCGACATGGTGCTGATTAACCCCGAGGCGCTCGACGGCTGGAACCCCGACCAAACCCGCAAGCTCGAGTACCGCGAGATCTTTGGTCACGAACAGATGGTGAATCGGCCTGAAGGGATTGTGGATTCGGTATTCATCGCGGGTGTGATGGCGTGGAAGGACGGTATGGCGCAAGCTGCATTGGGAGCAGAAACGTTGGGCCGCGCTCTGAGGGCGGCCTGAGGCGACCCTGGTCGCTGCCGCTGTCAGCCATTAACCCTTTGGGCTTTGACAAATCTCGGACGATACGTTGAGCTAGATCTCTCTCCTGACTTAGGAATGACGCTAAGGGTATGAGTGCCCCTGAGCAAAACTTCACCTCCACCCATAAGAGTGCGCGTATCAACGCGCACACAAAACCGGGGGGCTTGGCCGGGCTCATAGGCATGAGTCTGTTCTTGGTCGCGTGTGCCTCGGCCCCCATGGTCGAGGACAAACCCGCCAGCTACTTTAATGACCGTGGGGCGGTCGGGTCTCCGTTGACGGCTGTAGCGTCGGCACATCCCCGCTCCGGTGTAAGCCTGTTAGCGGACCCCGACGACGCCCTACAAAGCCGGCTTCATCTCGCAGCCCTCGCACAATCCACACTCGATCTTCAGTACTACCTTTGGCAAGGGGACGACAGCGGGCTGGCGCTTACGTACGAGGTGTTGCGCGCAGCCGACAGGGGTGTGCGAGTCAGGATCCTCCTCGACGACATTTACCACTCAGGGCGCGACAGCGCTTACCAAACACTGGATTCTCATCCCAATGTGGAGGTTCGCCTCTTTAACCCCATGGGCAATCGGGGCTCGCTAAAACAGATGAACTACGCCGTAGGTAAAACCACCCTTAATTACCGCATGCACAACAAGATTTTTCTGGTGGATGGCGTAGCGGCCATCCTCGGTGGTCGCAACATTGGCGACGAGTACTTCGGGCGCGATGCCAGCTTTAATTTTCAGGATATGGATGCCATCGTCGTTGGCGAGGTTGCAGCCGATACCGGCGAAGCCTTTGATCTGTTCTGGAACGCAGAGCTCGCAATCCCGGTTGCCGCGTTCAATCAGCAAGCGAGCCAAACCATTACCGAGGAACAAACGGCGCTGTTGGAGGCGGCGCGTGAGCGGGTAAGACCTGCCGAAGAGCGAGGTCAAGAGACGACAACACCAGGGGCTCACTGGTTAAAGCGCTTTGCCAGTGACCTTTTGTGGACGGAGGCGGAAATTCTGGTTGATCGTCCAGATCGGGGCAGCGAATTTCCCGATTCAGCGTTCATGATGTTCACAAGTGATGCCCATGCTCAGCCACGGGAGTCGGCTGTTATTCAAACCGCTTATCTGATTCCTAACGGTCCGACCCTTGCCCACTTAGAGAGGATCTCTTCGACAGGCGCGGATATTCGCATTCTGACTAATTCGGCTAAGTCCAACAATCACAGCTCCGTGCACGCCTATTACGCCGGCTATCGTAAAAAGCTGCTAACAGCCGGCATCGACCTCTATGAAGTGCAAAGTAATGGAAGCTTGGCTGCCTATCTCGACCGGACAGGTGAAGACGCGCATGCCGGCTTACACACCAAAGCCATGGTCATTGACGATCGTGTGGCGGTGATTGGTTCTTACAATATGGACCCGCGCTCACGGGTCTGGAACTCGGAGATTGCGCTGGTAGTGGAAAATCGTGATTTTGCGGCCGAGGTGCTGGCCGAGATGGCGCGAGATTTTGCTCCTGAGGCCGCCTGGCGGCTGTCGCTCGATGACGCCGGAGAACTGGTGTGGAGTGGCCAGTCAGAAAACGAACTGGTGCAGCGGACTAGAGACCCAGGGAGCAGCTGGTGGGACCGTTTTCTGTGGGGCATCGTGCGCATCATTCCCCTGGAAAACGAGCTCTGAACGCCCTGTCGACATAAAACAACGAGAGCCAACATCACTCACGGTATTTCATCTGCCGCATCACCTGTGTTTATTCGTTCGTGAGCTCGGCCGCCTTACCCGCGAATACCCGATGGCCATGAGCTGTGGGCCCACTATGTCAGGTAACGTGACGATCGCTCCCCAGAAGATACAGGGCAGTGACCGCCACGCGCAGGCTCCCCTGACCAACACTCGCTCGCACGGGCCCAGCAGTAATCGCCTCACTCAGGGAGCATGATGAGCTGTATTATTTGATCTCCATCAGCGCGCGCTCCGTAAACACCGGCGACCCCGTAACCCATGCCGATGCGGCATAGGCACCCATGACCACAAGCCCTACTCCCCCACTGGTCCACTTACGCGCAGTCATGGCGGTGTTGCTGCTCTGTGGCTGCTCGACCAGCACGGGGCTCGATGAAACAGACACACCGAATAATTCACGGATAGAGAGGGAGTGGCCTTTGAGCACGCACTACGACGGCAAACGCTTTTACAACACCAGTGGTGCCGACAAGGGCGCGGGGGATATCAGCAAGTTCCTTTGGCAGAACCTATGGAACAAAGAAAAGTGGCCGAAGACCATCGAGAACCCGCCCGCCGACCCCATCGTTGCGCGGGTCACCGAGGGCATTCGCGCCACCTACGTTAACCACGCCACGGTGCTGGTGCAGGTGGCGGGCCTCAATATCCTTACCGACCCGGTATGGTCACAGCGCGTGAGCCCGGTTACCTTTGCAGGGCCCAAGCGGGTGCGCGACCCGGGCATCCCCATTGAGGTATTGCCCGAGATCGATCTGATTCTGATCAGCCACAACCACTACGACCACCTCGACACCGCGAGCCTTAAAAAACTGCGCCAGCAGCAGGAGAAAGAGCCGGTGATCGTGTCAGGGCTCGGTAACGCCAAGCTCCTGAGAAAACAGGGCTATGCCAACGCGCTGGAACTCGACTGGGGCGAGCACACCCAAGTGGGCGCGGCCACCGTGCACTTTGTGGAGTGCCAGCACCGCTCGGGGCGCGGCGCGACCGACCAAATGAAAACCCTGTGGGGCTCCTTTGTGGTGGAGACCCCCGAGGGGGCGATCTACTTTGCTGGCGACACCGGCTACTCGCCGCACTTTGAAGCACAAGGCGAACGCTACGGGCCTTTTGCCTTGAGCCTACTACCGATCGGTGCCTATGAACCGCGCTGGTTCATGAAAGATGTTCACCTCAATCCAGAGGAAGCCGTGCGAGCACATCGGAACCTTAATAGTAAACAGAGTCTTGGCATTCACTTTGGCGTGTTTCAGCTCACCTGGGAAACGATAGACCAACCGCTCATCGATCTCGAGGACGCACTCCGCGAGCAACAGGTGCCGCAAAACGCGTTTTGGATACTGGAACCCGGTGGCTGGAGAACGGTGATGTCGCCAGATCAGTAAGTGCAAGGAAGCCACACCTCACCCGACGATTGCACCATCGACAAGACAAGATCAGGAGCAACACCAGGCATGACTGAGCAATGTCCTGTGATCCCGCTTACCCGACATCGCGTCATCGGCCGTTACGGCAGAATGTGATCAGTAGGTGTTATCTGCGCACGCATTAACGTGACCTTTGCGCAGAGAACAGCGCTACGACCACCCGAGCGAAACCCAGTAGCGGTCAATAAAAATCTGCTGTGTCATCGAGAATTAACTGCGCTACGCTATCGGACATTAAGAAACCGGTTAATGTGTCATGCCCGAATCCCCTTTACTCTGCTCGTCACCTGACACGTGGCTGGCTTGCGTGCTCGATAACTTTGATCAATTCTTGCTAGATCATGCTGCCGCTGAAAAGAAGGCGGCGGGTATGGCGCTGTCCATGCTGTCTCACTATCCCGATCGAACCCGGCTTGTGGCCGCCATGTCGGAACTCGCCGTAGAAGAAATGGTTCACTTCCGCGAAGTCATTAAACATATTCAACAGCGCCAACTGCAATTGAGTGCCGATAAAAAAGACCCCTATGTGAATGAAATCCGCAGCTGGATTAGATCTGATTCAGAGGTCTACTTGCTCGATCGATTGTTGACTGGTGCGGTAATTGAAGCACGTGGCGCGGAGCGGTTCGCCCTGGTCGCGACAGGATTACCGAGTGGCGAATTACAGCGTTTTTATGCCTCACTCGCACGCTCGGAGGCAAGACACTTTGCGCTATTCCTCGACTTAGCGTATGAATACTTCACGGCAGAGATTATCGATACGCGCTGGCAAGAACTGCTGATTGCCGAAGCGCGCTGCCTGCAAACGCTACCGATCAGAGCAGCGCTTCACTGAGCATGACGCACCGCCGCGCGATCGATCAGTACCTCGCGCAGTACGCGCTGCTGCCAATGGGTTGCCCAGTGCTCAGAGGCGAGTGGCAACACGTCATGGTGCTACCTTGTTTCGATGAAAGCCCCGGATTCATCCACCGCTTTGTACAGGCCTTCGAAACGGCCTCTGTACTGCTTATCGTGGTCATCAATCGTCCCGCTTCCAGTGTGCCAGAGGTCAATCAATCGCTGAAAGAGGCGCTCGCTACCCTGCCTACCCGTCCCCTGCAACTCGGTTACGATCTACACGAGGCAAGCCGCTCTTTTTCTCTACTGAGCATTGACCTAGAGGCGCTCGAGGGCGCGACGCCCAATGATCAAGGTGTGGGACGTGCCCGCCGAGTCGGCTGCGATGTGGCACTCACCTTGATTGATCGTCACACCGTGAGCTCACCTTGGATTTATTCCACCGATGCCGACACCGAGTGGGATGCAAGCCTGCTCACCCGCACATGGCCGAGTGAGGCGAGCGCGGTCTCGCTACCCTTCACCCATCGCGCAACGGATGATCCGGCAATCTCTCACGCAACGCTCATTTATGAGCTCACAATGCATCACTACGTTCTGCACCTACAGGCGATCGGCTCACCCTATGCATTCCACACCTTGGGCAGCAGCTGTGTCATAAACAGTCATGCCTATGCTGCAGTTCGCGGCATGCCGCTTCGCAATGCAGCTGAAGATTTTTACCTGCTTAATAAACTGGCCAAAGTGGGATCGGTTCACTGCGCGAGCGGCGCTGGTGTGAGCATTACTTCACGACAATCGAACCGAGTGCCCTTTGGCACGGGCCCCGCGGTGGAGAAGTTAATGGCTGCGACTGACCCTTGCGATGTGCCGCTCTTTTATCACGCTAACTGTTTTGCGGTACTGGAGCAGCTGCTGCAACTGTTTCGACAGTGGAGCAATGTACTCGAGGCGGATACGCAAAGGCAGTTAGTCGACCACCTCGGTAATGCCATCGGCACAGATTTAGACCGGCTACTCAACCAATGGGATTACCGAAAGGCGATACGACACATTCACAACGCGGGTAAATCTGACGCCGCACGTCAGCACCATACCCACACTTGGTTCGATGGGTTCAGACTACTCAAGATCATTCATTTACTGAGGGATCATCACTTCCCTAACCTCACGCTCAATGAAGCGATGCGCGCACCTGACCAATGGCCTGTCAGCCATGGGGGCACGCCGAGCGCGCTTCGTGACGCGATCTATCAGCATTTTGGCTGGACCGGATAAGACACGCCGCAGGGACACTCGCTGCTTACGATAAGCCGGTCCCTTTGCGCCGTTCACGAATGGAGCCTGCACGATTGGGGTAGATACCGTTTTACTCGCACGGCGTGTCGACAGGTTGACACCATTGTCGTGATCGATTCCGCCCTGAACAGCGATTGCGCAAGCCAGGCCGCGTCAGCGCACTTTCATCAGTTTTGCCACCAAAGCGGTAAAAGCCCGCCTAACTGAGCCGAACGATCTCGTTTTACCGTCACCAGCACCGGGTTAGTTCGCTCTACGAATTGGTTCAGCCTGGGCGTCATTTCCTTCTGCGCGCCATAGGTCTCATAATGCGCCAACATTGTCCGGCTCTAATGGAGAGAAAAATGCGCCCCGCACGACTTCTACTCGCACTTGGATTATCGCTGACACTTGTTGCCTGCAACGATCCGCCTCCGGACTCACCGGAAAACCGCCCGATCGAAATCCTGGCCGACGAGTATCTCGCAGCATGGATGGAGCAGGACTCACTCATGGGTACCTACTTCTCTATAGAGGGCACACGGCATGATCAGCTACCCGACAACTCCCTAGCAGGATTAAGCGCATGGCAGCAAAAGGAAGATGACTGGCTGGCGCGTTTTAAATTGATTGAGAAACCCACCGAGGTAGGCAGCCGCGACTGGGTGACCTATGGCCTGCTCAAAGAACAACTGGAGAGCTCACTGGCCCTGCGAGTTTGCCGCGAAGAGCTATGGCAAGCGAGCACCACCACCAGCTGGCACACCTGGGTGCCCTTTGTCTTTGACCTGCAGCCGATCGAGACACCAGAACTGAGAGCGCAAGCGCTGTTGCGTCTCGCTGCCATGCCAGCCTTTATCGACAACGAAATCACGAACCTCCGAGAGGGTCTGGAGTTGGGTTACAGCGCGCCGCGGGTCACCGTAGAAGCGGTGCCCCAGCAGGTGCGCTCACTGATTGGTAATGACAGCATCTTTCTTGGACCCGGTCAGCGCACCGACGATGCCGCCTTCAAGGCATCGGTTGAGGCCATTTACGCCGACGAAATTGTGCCGGCGCTCAATCGTTACGCTGACTTTATCGAGAACGAGTATCTTGCTCAGGCCCGCGAGGCGTTGGCCGTCTCAGCCAATCCCAGCGGTGAAGCCTGCTACCCCGCCCTGATACGCTCATTTGTGACCAAAACCGTACCGGCTGAAGAAATCCATAAGGTGGGCCTTGAGCAAGTGGCCAAGATTCGGGAGGAAATCCAGGTCACCCTAGATGAGCACTTTGGCGGAGGTGATGTCTCGGCGTTTCTGCGCCGGGTTAACGAAGATCCCGCCTTTACCTTTGAGTCAGAAGACGCCGTGCTCAAATACTCCACCGACGCCCTCGATGCCGTCAAAGCGGCTATGCCCAGAGCGTTCGGCACACTCCCCAAAGCCGACGTACTGGTTAAACCTTATCCCGAATTTGCCGAGAGCGGCTCTGGCGAGTACCACTCTTCGTCAGAAGACGGCACTCGCCCCGGAATATTTTATATCGCGGTTACCGACCCCGCTGGTCGTTCCAAATCGAACCAGCTCGCCACCCTGCACCACGAGACCTACCCCGGACACCATTTACAAGGTGCCATTGCACTCGAGCTGGGTGACACGCAGCACGCTCTGGCGCGATATTTGTGGAACTCGGGATACGGCGAGGGCTGGGCTCTTTACTCGGAACGCTTGGCCGACGAATTGGGCCTCTACCCCACTCCACTCGACCGCATTGGCCTGTACTCGGACCAAATCGCCCGTGCTTCGCGGCTAGTGATGGACAGCGGCCTGCATACAATGGGCTGGACTCGCCAGCAGACGGTCGACTACATGATGGCCAACTCGGGCTGGGCGGCGGTGGATATCCAGAACGAAATCGACCGCTACATCTCTTGGCCGGGTCAGGCTACTTCCTACATGCTCGGCATGCTCGAGCTGCGCCGACTGCGCACATTGGCAGAATCTAGGTTAGGCGAGGACTTTGATCTGCGGGGTTTTCATGACCGGCTAATCGGCATGGGCAGCGTCACGCTACCCATGCTGGAAGAGTCCGTCACCGACTGGATAACTGGGCAAGGCACGGGCCAGTAGACTCGCGTTTAACGGCTCGGATGTCCTGCCATCGACGGCGCCTCTGACTGTTCTCGAGGCGGCCGCAACCACAGCTGCCCTAAACGGGTGACGGAGCGGGCGGCCACAGAATCGCGGAACAACTGCAACCATTCACCGAAGGCAATACGCAGCGGGTTGTAAGTATGAATATTGGTAAGCAGGCCGTAGCGTACCCGTGCCACCTCGGGCTCAAAAGTGCCAAATAATCGATCCCAGATAATCAAAAAATTGC
>ERZ887942.2910-NODE-2910-length-10273-cov-6.337835_pt1 | contig 10273 bp, 13 predicted proteins | sample MGYA00521099_ERZ887942 | MGnify/ENA primary metagenome ERZ887942 (study PRJEB32303, sample SAMEA104408605) | aquatic metagenome | biome: Brackish water; feature: Pelagic; material: water | place: Baltic Sea | collected 2014-06-07T06:48:00 | depth 16,251 m ... | reverse complement strand
TTTGACTCGTAAACAATCTATGTTCGTATCTGCGATGGGGCCTGCGGCGAGTTTGCTACTCGGCTCGGTGGCACTTCTCTTTTTTCTATCACCGTCGATCTCGTGGAACTCCGTTCGAGTCGGCTGGTTGGAACCAGCGAACGTTTTTATTTTTACGATGTTATTTGTGAACATCGGATGGGCGATCATGAATTTGTTGCCCGTCATGCCGCTCGATGGTGGGCAAATATTCGCAGGTTTCATGGCGAACAAAAATCCGGGCATTGTTCCTAAGGTTGGGATGGTCGTGGCCGGAGCCGTTGCCGTCTTAGGTCTGATGACAGGGCAATTGTGGCTCGGGTTCCTTTTCGGATTTCTCGCCTATAAGAACTATCAGCGCGTCGTTGGTGGGCATAGCGGCTTCTGGTAAACCTCAGTCAGGGGAGCGTGAATCCCGATTTGGTTCGCGACTCGAAACGAGAGCGTCTAAATTATTTAGTGATTTCACTTGATTTTATAATTATGGAACCTGGAATGCGATTATGAGTTCCCTCTCAAAAATCATATTTGCGATTTGTTTTGTGTTTTTTGGCTCGAATCTTCGAGCGCAAATTACAAATTCAGAAGAATCTGCTGCGTGGTTAGCTTCCAAAATCGCTATCAGCTCTGGAGGCACTGCGGATCAGCATATGGTTTATGTGCGCAGCTTGGCGAAGACCTTGTCGCAATTTTCGCTCAAAGAACAGGGGGAAATTTTTGGGGAAAGCGCGCCTACAGGCGGAATCGGCGGATCGCCTCCTCCTTCTGATCCACTGGGGTTGATCGATGGTGAAAGCCTCTCTTCCGCTGACTTGCTTTTGGGTTTGCTTGAATTGCTTCCCCTGGATGGAGATGCTTTAACCGCAGTTCTCAAACGAGATCCCCCTTTAGAAAGTGCTGACCTCGACGCCTTGCTGTCCGCGACGGAAAAGTTAGCAGCGGAGTGCTCGTTTCTAGTCTTACTGATTTAGATATCCCAATCAGCAGTGCCTCGTTAAAAAAATTGATCGTCGCTAATTCTCCGGTCAAACCGGTGGTCTTAGCACAAATGTCCAAGTCTACGAAAATGACCGTAGCAGACAAAGCTGCCGTCCTGGCAGCTCAGTAATTTACAACCGCTGAGTCGCGAATCACGTCGCGAATACCCAATCGTAGGAATCGGTGTGCGCGTAGATTTCTTCTTTGATCGTATCGCACAATCCGCGAAGTCCGGGAAATAACGTCCGTGAATCAACTCCCATTCCGGTCAGCTGCTGGCGAATACCACGTTTGGCGTCATGCGGAATCACGATCTGGCACAGGTGCACGAGATCTTCCGTTGTATTCTCAAAATGATCCTCAAATGAGAGCGGCTTGGTGTCAAACTCAGGCAAAGCATGAGAAAGAAAGCACGTTTTTTGAGCGAGGAACTCCGGGCTTGAGTGCTTCGGATGATAAATTTGAGGGCGCTCCGGAATTTGCTCAAAATCTTGAGTCACCGTGAGATTGCGATCTCCCGGAAGCAACCGCCAAACGACGCCATCCGTTTTATCATCCCGCATTTCGGTGGCAAAATAAAGCGCGGCCAGAGCATTTTCGCTCCACGCCGTAAATCTCGTAGGAAGACCGAAATGCTGAGCAACCGTCAGCCACTCCAATTCCGTCTCCGGTTCGTGACCGCCGAAATCGCCACGATTCGCCCGCTGCTTGAATCGAAAAATGAGCGATGCCTCAAGTTCCGTCCAATCTTTAAATTCAGATTGAGCGACGTCTTCACGAAGCAGGGTGGGAATGATTTCCCAGCCGAGATCCGCTTGGCCGCGATAGATCGGCTGACGTTGGAATCCTAAAGTAGGAGCGATTTCCTCAACGAATCCCTGAACGTTGTAAATTTCTGTAGTTTCAATATCTCTCATGCCGTGTTTTTGTGTTTATCAAATTAAACTCAAGTTATCTCAGCGATTTTGAGTAAGGGCGCGGACGGCTCCCAGGGTAGCTTTGCTAAAAGCATTTCGGACCCATTTCATTCCCGCTGATTTCTCGTGATCAGCATTTCTGATATATAAAAACTGCCCTGCAGTCCCGTTTCTGCCGCCAGTGTGATGAAGTTTGGTGGAAGAAGCTCCCTTATTTTGATCGTTCGTGTTCATATTATAGTGTGTGTTCTCAGCTTGGAATGTGTTCGTTTCTCAAACTAAAGACTTTAATCTCATTTTTTTCTCAAGTTGTAAAGTGGAAAATAGAAAAAGACCTCGCGAAATGACGGTTTTCGTAATAAACTTGAGGTCATGACTCGAAAAGATCTCACAGAATTAGCGCTCGGCTTTGCCGACCTCGAATTGGATCAGTTAGAAGAATTGAATTCTCATCTCCAACTCGCGTTGCGGATTCGCCGGCAATCCGAAGTGTCCGTCGATCTCGATGCACCTCGTGTTTCAGCGACAAAGGAACCGACCTTGGCTGACCTCGCCCGCCAGACGCTCGGCGATCTTGAAAGCGATTACGATTTCACGCTCGCTGATCAGGCGTTGCTTGCTTCCGTTGTCTTATCCGATGATTTGTCTCAAACGACCTTCTCAAGTCGAGACATCAACGACATGATCGAAGAATGCGGCCGACCTCGCGTTGCGCACATCACGTCCGCGCTCGGTGGATTGACCGGTCGATCTTATCTCGTCGGCTCAACCAAAGAACTGACATTGTCTTCCGAAGGTCGCTCAAAAGCCCGCGGCCTCATCGACATGGTCACGCGCCCACGCCCAGGCAGTCAGCGCGCTGCGTAGATTTTTTTGAACTAACAGGGCTGTTCGATGAACCAACAGGGTTGCTTCGTGGGCGCTTGGAAAGGCGTCCTTCCTTGGGATTATCCGATCAGCCACGTCACGCGATCACCTGCTTTTTCGGTGATGACGGAGGCGGGGAAATCGGGGTTTCCGGCGAGAACGGTTTCGGCCATGGGATGCTTGGCTTCGCCGTTTACGAGAAATGCAATTTCTTTGGCGGCATCGATCAGCGGGTAGGTGAAGGTGATCCGCCAACTGTCGAACTTATCGACGAAATTCGGAACGACGCTTTTTTCGGTCTCGGCGAGGGCTTTGGTGTCGGGGAAAAGCGAGGCGGTGTGGCCGTCGTCTCCCATTCCCAACAGCACGAGATCGTGAACGAAGATCGGCTCGCCTGCGATTTGGGCGAGTTTAGACAGTTGCTGATCGCAACGTGAGGCAGCTTCTTCAGCATCGAGTTCGCCAGCGATCCGCAACACGTTGGCGGCGGGAACGTTGGCGGCATCGAGCAGGGTTTCTTTGGCCATCCGGTAATTGGATTGATCCGAATCCGGCGCAACGGCGCGTTCGTCACCAAAAGTGATGAGAACGCGGGTCCAATCGATGTCATCGCGGGCTGCAAGCGCCGCGTAAATCGGGCGCGGGGTTCCGCCTCCGCAAAGGCTCAGGCGAAAAATCCCCGTGGGATCGACTTGAGCGGCGACGATTTTTTCAGTAATCCAATTTGTCGTTTCGGCGACAAAATCGGTGAGGCGAATGATGTGTGGCATGTCAGAAAAGGGAAGGGCGCTTTCGATTTACATGACCATTCCGCCATCAACCGTAAGAACCTGACCGGTGATGTAACCCGACTCTGGGCTGGCGAGGAAAAGCACCGCGTTGGCGATGTCATCGACTCTACCGAGAAAGCCGAGCGGGATATTCTGCAAAATACCGTCGGTCTGTTTTTCGTCGAGGTCAGAGGTCATGTCCGTCTGGATAAATCCGGGGGCAACGGCGTTCACGCACACTCTGCGACCAGCGAATTCTTTGGCGAGGGCTTTGGTGAAGCCGATGAGACCGGCTTTTGATGCCGCGTAGTTTGCCTGGCCGGCATTTCCCATCAGGCCAATCACGGAGCTGATGTTCACGATCCGTGCATCGGGTTCTTTCAACATGCCGCGCTGGAATGCCTTCACGGCGTTGAAGGCACCTTTCAAATTCGTATCCAAAACCACGTCCCAATCATCTTCGCTCATGCGCAGGGCGAGACCATCGCGGGTCACGCCAGCGTTGTTTACCAAAATCGAGGCCTTTCCGAGATCAGCCGTGACTTGTTTTCCGAATTCCTGAACGGCATCGTAATCTGAGATATCGACGGCGTAGCCTTTGGCGGATCCAGGACCTTCGGCATTGAGTTCTTCAGCTGCGGACGACGAATTCGCCTCGGTCCGCGAAACGACCGCAACTTTCGCACCCGCCTGGACAAAGCGGCGTGCGATTTCTTTTCCGATTCCGCGACCTGATCCGGTGACGACGACGATTCGATCCTGAAAATTGTTTGGCTGACTCATAATTCGATCCCGTTTCGTCCCATTGGGTGAAGCGCGGATCAACTGAAAACTTTGATCCGCCAGACAAGTTTTGGAATTTGAATCACTCGCGACCGCTCACGTCGTAGGACATTCCCACGAATCCGCCACCGGAGAATTCGCCGCCCAATCGGTTTGGCATGCTGAGTTCCTGAAAGAGCACCGGCTTGCGGTTAAGTGAGTCGCGTCGCCACATCCAGCTTCCCATCCAAATTGCGGCGATCAGGGCGAGCAAAGCAACGCTTCCAAAAATCCACCAAGCCAATGGAATACCGAGCGGCCCCATCATGGTTGAGGCCCTATTTTGAAAAGGGATCGGCATCGCTGCGCCATCAGGGCGAGACGTCGCCACGATTTCTCTGTCCGCGTTGAAAGTTATCGGGGAAACCGTTCCGCTGTCTTTGTCGAGCAGCTGGGAAACCCAGTAAAGTTGGATGCTCAGCTCAAGGGCAAGCTGTTCGATCTGATCGGAGTCGTTCTCGATCTTCTGGGCTTCACGAAGGCAGTGCTGATACACTTTGTCGAGCGCATTTTTGTCCACGGAGCCGGTAATCACTTCGCCGTAGACAATCTGTGTGTTTCCCATGGTGCCCATCGTCGTTGCAACCAATGCCGTTGGCATTTCGCCAAACCACTCGCGGTGTTGGGAGGCGAGCGAAATATCTTCAGGAATTTTCTGCCCGTTGCCCATTACGATCAGATAAATGTCGATTCCGGCTTCTTCCGCGTGGTATTCGAGAAAGCGGCGAACGTCGTTCGACTTCTGTTCCGTCAGCATTTGCTGGGGATCGATTAGGAATTCTTTGGGCCGATTTTTGAAAAAGCGATCGCGCAGTTCGCCTTCGATCGGTGGCATCACGTGGGTAATTTCAATCAGTGCTGGAAGGCTGGGTTCGTCGATTTCAATGCGCTCGGGAACCTCGGGCCCCAAACCAGGTGGAATTTCGCGAATTTCACGGCGGGTCGCTTTTTTCTCTGCCGACGTATCGGCCAGTTCAGGATTCTTTGCAGCTTCAGGGTCGTCCACTTTGGTGCTGCCGACGGCCGTTCCTGTTGCCGGATCCTTTTCCGGGGCATCCCCCGCAGCAGCGATTTTTTCCGGATCAGCAGCTTCTTTTCCGGCCTTTTTGTCATCGCCTACCTTTTTGCTATCGGCCTTGGCAATTGCGTTATCGAGCAATCCCGCAGGCCACAGCCCAATTCCGAGAGCAAATTCTTCAGGCATGTCGTTTTCTTCCCAATCAGGAAGCTCCACCTTTCCTGCCATCGCAATCATTGGAAAAACCAATGCGGTGACAAGAATACGGCGAAATGAAGCCTGCGATGGAAGTCGGTGGCGCATATAAATCAGCGAATCATGGGATCCAGTATGGGTGGCAATTCCACGGTCGCTTCCTCGGGAACGTTGTCAGCAGCCGATGCGGGAAACGGCTGGTGATTTGGCACATCGAGAAGGTTTGGCACGTTCTGAATTTCGTAATCCGGTTTGCGACCCTGTCGCTGGTTTTTCTTCAAAACTCGGGCGCGGCGGCTCAAGACCCGGCCAAGTTTTTTGTAAAGTGTAATCAACGCGCGTCCATAGTCGCCGTTTACCAAATACGGGCGCGCCGCCTGCAGTGTGCGATGCGCGTCTTCTTCGCCGAGCAAATATTCAGCAAAATATCCAAGTGAAAAACCAATCTGTTTGTTGGTGAGGTCAACGATGACCATGAGTGCATTCTCATTTGGCCGCGCATATTCGGAGCCCTTTACGCGCGCGTGATTCACCAACCAAAAACCGAGCGAGGGAATTTCTGCTGCGTTTTCGAGCGTAGTGAGATACGAGCAAAACAACAGCTGCGGGAACCGGTTTTGAAGCCGGTCCATGATTTCGTCCAAGTCATCGCGATCCCGCTTGCGAAGACAATGCGCCGTGTCGCTGATTCGCGCCATAGGGAGCAAATCGCGACCGTAAATCCGTTGGACCTGAGCGACCGAGAAACCACACGAATAACACGTGTCAGCCTCATGATCGACGGGTCGAGAGCAACTAGGGCACTTCATTAAAAATAGGAGAAATCACAGAATGAGAATTCATAATACAGGAATTGCTTAACATTTCAATAATATTTATAAATCCTGATAATGTTTTGGCGTTCGATGGAGTTCAGCGAGTGAATCAGATCGATTTGGGGGAAAGCCGGGGTTTCTACCTTCCGATTCCTTTTCGGTGGAATAATACCGCCGTTAAACCGCCACGTTTTCCCGCTTGGCATCGGTTGGATTTTCGCTAGGATTTCCGACTTATGAAATTGCTGCGCCACGGACAACCTGATTCTGAAAAACCCGGTCTTCAACTCGCTGACGGACGTCAGATTGATGCTTCCGGATTTGGAATGGATTGGAATGAGAACTTTTTTGCTGATCCAGCCAACATGGACGGTCTCCGCAAGTGGGCTGAAACCAATGCTGATTCGGCGCCTGTCCTTGAGCAGGGAACGCGTTTAGCCTCATGCGTCGCCCGCCCCAGCAAGATTGTTTGCATTGGCCTGAACTTTTCAGATCACGCCGAAGAAACCGGGCAGGCGGCCCCGGAAGAGCCGATCATCTTTTTCAAAGCGACCTCCGCTCTGGTTGGTCCGAACGACAATGTGATCATTCCCAAGACCAGCGAAAAAACCGACTGGGAAGTTGAGCTTGCCGTCGTCATCGGAAAAAAAGCCAGCTACGTCAGCGAAGCCGATGCTCTCGATCACGTTGCGGGATACGCGTTGCACAACGATTACAGCGAGCGGGCATTTCAAATCGAGCGCGGCGGTCAGTGGGTGAAAGGCAAAAGCTGCGATTCGTTTGCGCCGATCGGGCCGTTCATGGCGACGCCAGATGAACTCGACGACGTGAACAATTTGAAAATGTGGCTCAAAGTCAACGGCGAGACCAAGCAGAACGGCAACACCTGCAATTTGATTTTCAACATCCCGCAAGTGGTGGGCTACCTCAGCCAGTTCATGACGTTGCTTCCAGGAGACGTTATTTCGACAGGAACTCCAGCCGGCGTTGGTTTGGGGTTCGATCCGCCGCAGTTTCTCAGCAAAGGCGATGTCGTCGAGTTGGGAATCGATGGCCTTGGCGAGTCGCGCCAGGAAGCGGTGAATGCGTGATTTTCGAAGCAACAGGGTGTGTTCGCCGAAGGCACCCTGTTGCTTCGAAAAACCCGAAAACAAAAAAACGATCCAACAGGGTTGGTTCATCGAACGCACCCTATTGGATCGTGGGATTTTTTTGAAGTTCTTCGATTAGAGCATCGCGGCCACGGCACGGATTGGCTGGATAATCACGGTGCGGAGTGCTGATTTTGCGCTGCGAAGCAAGGCAGGGCCTTTGTCGCGAGCGGAACTTTCGGAAATCGGAGTCGTTTCGTCGGTTGCGAGAACTTCGCCTTCGCCCTGAAGCTCAGGAATCGGAGCAACGCCACGATTGTTTTCGAAAAGCAACGGATCGGGATCGATTCCGAGTGGCAGCTCCATGAAGTGGGCTGGGATGCGGCCACCGATAAGAATAAAATCGCCGTGCTTCAACTTCGTCTTGGCGACGCTGATGCCGTTGACGCGGGCTCCATTGAGCGATTTCGAATCGTGAAGCGTGTAATGGCCGTTTCCATCAGACTTGAGTTCGAAGTGCGTTCGTGAAACCCATTCTTCGTTAATCCGGATTCGGCTTTTCGAACTACGACCAACATCCACGGTTTCTGCTTTCAAAACGTAGTGGACTGGCTGTTTTCCCGGCACACACACAATCAAATTCGAAGTGTTCGATGTCGGGCTCATCGTGGGAGATTTAAAAAACCGTGTGATCATTACCCTAAATTTTACCACGTTTCTTATAAATTTCTCTAAGTATTTAACAAAAGTTAATGAAATTTTAAAAGCTTTAGCATGAAATCACGTGATGCTTTGTAACTGCCTCAAATTAGTAGGTTCTCAAATTGCAGCCGAAATTGCCTGAGAAATGAATTTCCGATGAGATTGGACCCGTTCCCAGAGTGAAAATTCGCTGGGCGTTTCAAACGTCAGGGAAAAATGGGAGTGACTGATGAAGACGTAAATCGCCTCAGGATAGCCGCCGCCGAGTTCTTCTTCGACACGTTCTTCGATATCGATATCGGTTCCTAGAAGGATTCCATTTTCAAAATCATTGCCCTCGATTTCCGGGCGGATGTCTCGCGGAATAATGGATTCAATCCGCTGGAAAACGGAATTTCCAAATGCTTCGCCCTCGCGAGTGAGTTCGTACATGTAAATGCCGCGGGCGTCGTAATCTTCATGGAGTTGGAGAGCGAGCCGGAATTTACGATCGGCCATGAACTGACGCCACGCTTTCATGAGCGGGATTGAATCGTCTTGGAATAGCCGGTTCAAATCGCGCCCGGCGTGGTCGTGGCGGGTGTTTGCTACCAGTCCGGATGGATTAAAGCAGGGAAAAATCACAGCCCCGATGGAATCTCGAAGTTCTTCAATGTGTTCCTCCGCCCAATCAATGAGCCCCCACACGCCGGCGGGTTCGTCGCCGTGAACGCCCGCGCAGAGATAGAGCCCTGACTCGGCATCTGGCGTTGTGGGCGTTTCAAAGACGATGACGGGGAATCCGCCTTCGTCATCGGCGAGGATGGTTCTTCGCAAATTCGCCGCGACCGCAATTTTTTCCCAACGCAACAAGACCGTCTCGAAATCGTGAGCCGAATGCTGCGCGAGAAATGCGATTTCGGGAGTCATGTCTTTGTTAAAGGTCGGCGGCGATTCGCTTGATGTATTCGCGGAGGCCGGGGCCGACATCGTCGCGTTTCAGGCCAAATTCGATGTTGGTCTTCAAAAAATCGAGTTTGTTCCCCATGTCGTAGCGTTTGCCGTCAAACCGAAGACCGTAGATGGCCCGATCGTTCATCATCCGTGCCATGGCGTCGGTGAGCTGGATTTCGCCGTTTTTCCCGGCGGTTTGATCTGCGAGATAGTCGAAAAGTTCGGGAACAAAAACGTAGCGGCCGGCAATGGCGAGATTGGACGGGGCGTCGTCACGTGAAGGTTTTTCGACGAGTTGATTGAGTTTAAAAAGTCCGTCGTGTTCGGGCATGGGGTCACCGCCGCCGATGCCGTAGCGTTCGACTTTTCCCCAGGCGACTTCTTCGAGAGCAACGACGGAATCGCCGTGGGTTTCGCAAATATCGATCATCTGTTTGGTGATCGGCTTTCCGTTGGGATCGTTCGATCCGAGTAGGGTATCACCGAGCAACAGAGCGAAGGGCTCGTTGCCAACAAAACTGCGGCCATACATGACGGCGTCGCCAAGTCCGTTGAGTTCTTTCTGCCAGACGAAGTGGATGTTGGCGAGATTTGAAATGGCTTCGATTTCTTCGAGCAGGTTCTTCTTTCCTTTTACACGCAGCTCGTCTTCGAGTTCGTAGTTGCGGTAGAAGTGCTCTTCGATGGCGCGCTTGGATTTTCCGATGACCATCAAAATATCGGTGATGCCGGATTCAACGCATTCTTCGACGACATATTGAATCGTTGGGGTGTCGACAATCGGCAGCATTTCTTTGGGCTGCGATTTGGTGGCGGGAAGGAAACGAGTTCCGAATCCGGCTGCGGGAATAACTGCTTTGCGAACTTTCATGGTTGATGTGGAAGAAGGGCGAATGAAACCGATTTGACGGGAATTCCGAGCAAAAAAAAGCCCCGAACCAAAAGGTCCGAGGCTTTTTCAAAAATTCTGGTGTTTTACGATCCAACGGTATTGGATTGACGAATCAATCCTGTTGGATCGAAATTTTTACCAGCGATCGTTGTCGTATCCGCCGCCGCCGTCGCGATTTCCGCCACCGCCGCCACCACGACCACCACGGTGTCCACCACCGCCGCCGCCACGATTTCCGCCGCCACGACCACCGCC
>ERZ887942.2909-NODE-2909-length-10273-cov-8.054903_pt1 | contig 10273 bp, 6 predicted proteins | sample MGYA00521099_ERZ887942 | MGnify/ENA primary metagenome ERZ887942 (study PRJEB32303, sample SAMEA104408605) | aquatic metagenome | biome: Brackish water; feature: Pelagic; material: water | place: Baltic Sea | collected 2014-06-07T06:48:00 | depth 16,251 m ... | reverse complement strand
GAAAATGGGATAAAACTATCCCAGTTGGTGGACCACTTCAGTGGGGGCACTCCAATCTGGGCCGCTACATCGGTTATCTTCCTCAGGACGTCAGCCTTATGGATGCGACCATCACCGAAAACATCTCGCGCTTTGCCAAGGACGTGGACGTCAACGCCATCGTCAGTGCCGCAATGGCAGCCGGTGTGCACGACATGATCGTCAAGATGCCGGACGGCTACCAGACCCGTGTCGGCGCCGACGGCCTATCCCTTTCGGGTGGCCAGCGTCAGCGGATCGGGCTTGCCCGCGCCCTGTATGGCAACCCCTTCCTTGTGGTCCTGGACGAGCCCAACTCGAACCTGGACAGCGAAGGCGAGGCCGCGCTGACAGCGGCTGTCACCAGTGTCCGGGAACGTGGCGGGATCGCTGTTGTCATTGCCCACCGGCCGACAGCGCTGGCAGCGGTCAACATGATCGCTGTTGTCCAGGGCGGACGCATGACTGCCTTTGGTCCCAAGGAAGAAGTGATCGGGCCCAAGGTCGTCGCACCAAACGAAGCCCGTCCCGAGGCCCACCAGCCCAAAGCCGAACCCGCCCTGCCCCAGACGCAGGACCAACAGGGAAAAGCGTCATGATCAAGGTCAAGAAAACCAAGGCGTCTGACGACAACAGCGACCAGGCGCAATCCTACCAATTCTCGGACGTTTCGGGAAAAGGCGGACTGCCTCATGCGATTGGGATGGCGATCATGTCCATCGCCCTCTACCTCCGGTCGATGATGTCTTCACCCCTCGCTGCGCTAACGGCCGAGCCGGACCCGGCGGACACTGGGTCCCATCATCCCCAGCACACAGTCACAATGGGCTCGGAAAGCTACAATCTTTCGCCGATGAAACAGGAACAGGCCGCAAATGCACCTGCCCCCGCGGAAGATGCGCCGACAACAGACTTTGCCCAGACCTACAACTTCAGCCACGGCGACAACGTCGTGCCGTTCGTCAATCCGCAGGACCGGCAGTCCAAGCTGGTGGTTGCCTCGGCACAACAGCAGTCAGGCGATACACCCCAATCAACCGTCGTTTCGCGCAGCTGGGATAACCCCGACTTTTCTGATGTCAGCTTTGGCCAATCGGTCTTTTCCACCGCGACCTCCTCTTCGTCGACCGAAGAGGATGCGGCGACCTACGAACTGACTGACGAGCCGGCGCTGACCCAGGAAGAAGAGGCCGCGATCAAGAAACTGACGGCAAACCGCGCACCGGTGCGGCAGCGGTCGGTCTATCTGTCGGACCTTTTCGGCACGGGATCGCTGTTGATTACGCTTGCCAGCCTCCTTGACCACACCTCTGACCCCGACGGTGATGCGCTGGTCGTCGAGGGCCTGACCGTCTCGAGCGGCGCGCTTGAACAGACCGACGAAGGCTACCTTTACACGCCCGATCCGCAATATGCCGGTGTCGTGCAGTTTGACTACCAGATCAGCGATGGCGAGGCCGCGATCACGCAGACCGCCCACCTCAACATCAAGCCGACAAATGTCATCGGGACCGATGCCAAAGATAACCTTACCGGCCACGAAGGCGTTGATTTCATCTACGCAAAAGACGGCGATGATACGATCTCCGCCAAGGCCGGGGGCGATCTGATTTATGGTAGCAAGGGCGACGACGTCATCTTTGGTGGCGCAGGCGACGATGAGATTTTCGGCGGCGAAGGCAACGACGTCCTGTTTGGCGACGGCGGCGATGACCGGATCAGCGGTGGCGCGGACAACGACAAGGTCTACGGCGGCACCGGCTCGGACATTCTTTGGGGTGACGCAGGCCAGGACGAGCTTCATGGCGGCTCGGGCAACGACCTGATCCTGGATGGCCAGGATAGTAACGTGGCCTATGGCGGGTCCGGCTCTGATACCTTCCGGGCCTCGATGGACCGGGCTGATGATGAGTATCACGGCGATGACACAGGCCCGGCCCAGCAGGGCATTGACGTTCTTGACTACTCCGACGCGGCGGTGGCGCTGAATGTCGACATTGGGGCTGGCACCGTCGATGGCGCCGAAACCGGCCACGACACATTCGATGGGATGGAAGTGGTTCTCGCCGGGTCCGGAGATGACGAAATCACCGGCAGCACGCGCGGCGACATCGTTGAGGACGGCGCTGGACACGACCACGTCGCCTTGGGCGCCGGAAGCGATACCGTTCGCGTGTCGATCGACCAGCACGAAGACAACTTTGACGGCGGCGTCGGTCAGGACACGATTGACCTGTCCGGACATGTTGGCGACCTTGTTGTGGACATGGTCGGCAACACGATCTCGGGTCCGGCAATCGCAACCGATACCGCGACCGGTTTCGAGAATGTCATCGGTGGCCACGGCAACGACAAGATCATTGCCGCTGACTACAAAGGCGAGAATGCATTTGACGGCGGGGACGGCTTTGACACCCTCGACCTCACCAGCCAGACTCAGAACCTTCGTGTGAACGTCTCGGCCGGGACGATTGCCAGCGATGGCGCGGCAACCGACACCATGACCGGGATCGAACACATCGTGACGGGTTCCGGCGATGACACTTTCATCACCTCAGGCAAGGACGGGGGCCACAGTCTTGATGCAGGCGACGGCGACAACACCCTCGACCTGTCGGGCCATGACAGCGACCTCGTGGTCGATCTTGGTGCCGGAACGGTGTCCGGAGCCGATGTCGGTTCCGACCAGATCTCGGGATTTGAGAACGTTGTCGGTGGCCGCGGCAACGACAAGATCGTTGCAAAACAGGATGATGCATCGCATTCCTACGACGGCGGCGAAGGTCACGACACCCTTGACCTGAAAGCGGATGCCCAAGACCTGCGGGTCGATGTGACTTCGGGCAAGATCAGCCGCGCTGATGGTCTCACCGACAGCTTTGACGGGATCGAGAGCATCGAAACCGGCTCGGGCGACGATGTCTTTGTCTCCAGCGTCGGTGAGGGTCACAAGAAATACAGTGGTGGCGAGGGCAAAGATACGCTTGATCTGTCCAAAGACACGAAGGCGCTCAAAGTCGACCTGCGCGAGCACAAAGTCGAAGACGAAGACGGCGACCAGGACGATTTCGAGGATATTGAAGCCTTCTTTGGCACCGACGAAGACGACGTGTTCGTTGTCAGCAACCATGGCCACGAAATGACCGGCGGCAAGGGCAATGATCTTTATATGTTTGCCCACCATGAAGACGACTACGACACCGCGGCAACGATCAACGACTTTGCCGTCGGTGATGTCATCGAAACCCGCATGTTCAAGTTCTTTGAACGGGGCGAGGACAACGCCGGCGCAGGTTTGCAGCTGGGTGTTGGCGAACTGGTCGACACGCTGAACATGTCCCGTGTCAACTTCAGCTACGAAACCCACGACGACGGGGAATACACCCGCCTCGAGGTTCACGAGCATGACGAGTACGGCACCGTGATTACCCTGCAAGGGCACCACATTATCTTCTTAATTGACGCGCATTGAAGAGTTCGACGAGGACCAAGAGATGACAATGACTATGACGCAACAGCCCGACGCCTCCGCATTTCTGGAGAAAAAGGATACTTCCCTTCGGCTTTGGCCCCGTATGCTGATGGGCCTCGCCCTGGCCACGGCGCTGGTAGGCGGACTTGGCGGATGGGCCTACCGGGCCAAACTTGCCGGTGCGGTCATTTCGCAAGGGGTCGTTGTGGTTGAGGCAACGGTGCAGACCGTCCAGCACCGCGACGGCGGGATCGTCTCGGATATCGCGGTCAGAGAGGGCGACACGGTCGAGGCCGGTCAACTTTTGCTACGCCTGGACGACCAACAGACCACGTCCGAACTTGCCATCGTGCAATCGCAGTTGATCGACAGCGAAGTGCGCCGCGCGCGTCTCGTGGCCGAACGGGACGGTTTGGCCACCCTCGACCTGACACCTGACTGGGTCGCCGCCCACCCCGATGCTACAAACCTGATCACTGGCGAAACGCGCCTGTTTGACGGCCAGCGTCAAAGCCGCGACAGCCAGCGCCAGCAACTGGAACTGGGCGTCTTGCAGATCGAGGACGAGATTCTGGGCCTGCAAGGCCAGCGGACCGCCAAGGCCGCTGAAATCGCCCTTGTGGAAACCGAATATCAGCGCACCTTTGACCTGACGCAGCGCGACCTTCTCGAAGTCTCGCGGCTCTATAACGTGGAACGCGAAAAGGTCCGCCTTGCTGGCGAACTGAGCGAGATCGACTCGGCCATCGCCCGTGCCGGCACAAGGATCAACGAGATCCGCCTTCAGGTTCTGGCCATCGACGACACCGCCCGGACAGAAGCGCAACGGGAGTTGAGCATTGTGGAGACCCGGCTGTCGGAACTTGGCGAACGGGCGATTGCAATCGGTGACCGCCTGACCCGGACCGATGTGCGCGCCCCGATTGCCGGCACGGTGAACGAATTGAACATCCACACCATCGGTGGCGTCGTAAGCCCTGCCGAAGTCCTTTTGACACTGGTCCCGAGCGGATCCGAACTGCGGGTCGAAGTCCGCATTCCGCCCACCTCGATCGAGCAGGTCAACCTCGACCAGACCGCCCGCCTGCGCTTTCCTGCCTTTAACCAGCGTGTGACGCCGGAACTGACCGGTCGGATCATCCACATCTCGCCCGCCACGGCCATCGATAACGTGACCGGCCAACCTTACTATCAAGGCACCGTCGAGATTTCCGAAGGCGAAGTGGACAAGCTTGGCGACAGCCATCTCATGCCCGGCATGCCGGTCGAGGTTTTCATCGCCACCGACGATCGGACAGTGCTGTCCTATATCTTCAAGCCTATTTTTGACCGCTTCACCCACTCGTTCCGCGAGCGGTGATTGCTTCGGCCAATCACGGTCACAGCCAAACAACGTAAAGACCGGCCCTGTTCAGCGGGGCCGGTTTTTCGTTTGCGAGGCCCGTTCCCGCCCAGCGCCAACAAGACAAGACCCGGCGAAATCGCAAAGACCTCGTGGCACAGGCCGGTTTGCCTGACCGCAAATCCGCACCATATTGCGCCAGAGGCGTTCCGCCGGCCTTGCACACGGGATCGGATTGCGCGCAGGTTCGAAATCTCACGGCGGACACATGCTGATCCTGACCAAAGCTACAGTGAAAAACCCCAAGATCCTCGAGGTCCGCCAGCTGCCGCGCAAATTCTTCGGGCGTGTTACGGTCTGGCCCAAGGGTCGGATCGGTGCCACCCGCTACCTGCGGATCGTGGCCGAGTTTCAGGCTCTGCGCTACAGCCTCACCCTGTTGCCACTTATCGTCATTGCCCTGATCTGGACCAACACCGCCCTTCCGTTGTCGCAGGCCCCGATCCTGATGCTACTGATCATCTGGTGGGTCGAAATGCGGTTGCTGCGCGTGCCTGCCTCAAAACGGGCGGGCCTCATCGACCCGGCCGAGGCCGAGCGCGGCCTTGATTTGTTGAAGGTGCAGGCCCGCACCGTCCTGACCCGCATCGCGGCGGGTCGCGGGATGCGGGCCGGGCAATTGCACCTGGTGGTCGAACAATCCGAACTGGGGCTTTTCGCGCCACTCACCTATGTCTCGGTCCAGTCGGACGATGGCCCAAAGGTCGTTGACCTGACAACTCAGGAACAAGAGGACATCCGCACCCACCTGTTTCAATCGCCGTTGGATGAGCGTCTGCTTTTGCGGATCAACCAAAGCCAGAACATCTTTTTGCGCGACATTCCCTTTGAGGCCCGCACCATCTCGGCCCATGCCCGACTGGCAGCCGCATTGGCCTAGGTCAACGGGACAGGTCGACGACCCGCCCAAACGGCGGTGCGGTCTTTACCGGTTCTGGCAAGGCCCAGACAACCGTAAGCCCTCTGGGCGGTGGCCCCGGGTCGCCTTCCAGATCCGTCAGGACCACCAATGCCGAGGCCTTGAGCCTTTGCGCCTCGCGGATGACAGGGACAAACGCAGTACCGCCGCCGCGTGGCAGTTCGGGCATGGAAAGAACAGACTGCGTTGGATCAACCCTTGCCCGGTGCCGGATGTCATCATCAAAAACCATCAGGTGAATTTCAGCCCTCAACCGCCGGGCAATGCCCGCCACCTCCCCCCAGAACAAATCAAAGCGGGCATCGTCGATGCTGCCAGAAGCGTCGATAGCCAGCGCAATACGCGGCACTTCGGACAAGGGCCTAAGCCCTGGTTCGAACCCCGGAGTCGGCCCATCGTCCAGAACAGCCTGCGCGGCCCCCGCGATCCACCGGCGGGAGGGGCGTCGGGCGCTGGGTTGGGCGCGGACCATGACGGCCTGGGTCAAGAGGCGGCGCAGGATCACCTCCCACGGAGTTCTGGGTTCGGGAATATCGGCAATCCGATGACCAAGGCGCCCGATCCCTCGCCCTGCCTGCCGCCCGGCATCCAAGGCCCGCGTCAAGTGCTGGCGCCAGCGGGCCGCCTGCTCGACCTCGCCTTCGGCGTCGGATCCACCGGGGGACGGATCAAGATCGGGATCGAAGCTGCGGGTGCGGGCGTAGGTCCAGGCTTTGCCATCCGGCCCCCCTACCCCCGAGGACCGGGTCGCGAGGGCGTGGTAAAGCCTGTCGACGTCCCATTCGGCCAATGCCGCCTCGGACGTCATCTTGATCCCAAGGCCCTCGGCCAAAAGGTCTGTCAACAGCACCGCCGGGCGGGGCAAGGCATGATCGGCCAGTTGCAAGGCCTCGTTTACGAGCGCGTCGGCAGCCAGGTTGTAAAGGTCTGCCTCAAAGCCGGGGCCAAGCCGGGTTTGCAGGTCCAACAGGCGCTGGGGATGACGCAAGGCGACATGCAGGATGTGGTGGGCGGCAAGGCCAATTTGTTCGTGCAGGGGCAGCGCCTCGAAGTCCGGGCCATAGGTGATCGTGCCACCTCCGGTGCGGGTATCCTCTCCATCGCGATGGTCGCACCACAGCGACAGGGCGGCAAGCGCCGGGTCCGCCTCGGCCAAAGCACGCAGGGCTGGTCCGGCGCGTTGACTGTGGCGGATGACCTCGGTCATTCGAGACCAGCGGCCCGACGTTCGGCTGTATAATCCGCATAGGCGGCCGAGTCGCGGAACGCCTCTTGCAACCCGGCGGCAAGCGCCTTGTCGATCAGCAATTCGAAGCCGTAGGTTGTCAATTCGGCCAAGGGCAGCCTTGCGAAAACCTTTTCATTTCTGCTGATTGCCAGCTTTCGCAAATTCGCCATCACGTCAATCACGGCTGCAATGTTGGACCGGTCCGCCAGCGCCACGAGCGCATAGACGAGGGCTGTCAGGCCATGCAGGCTAGCCGGATATAGTGCAGTCCGGTCCTTTGGTTTGGCCTCGATCATCTGGGTGGCCTGCACCGTTGCCGCGATCTCTTCGGCGACAAGGATGAACTCCGCTGCAGCGGCCTCGCCCAGGGTCCCGGCAATCAGCGTATCGCGCAGAACCTTGTCAGGAACAGACGCCAGAATGGCCGAAACCCGCGCCCAGGATCGGGGGGTGCAGGCAATCATATGACCGCGTCGCAGCGCCTCTTCTGTGGTGTCCAACAGATCAGGCCGGGTGCGAATAAAGGCAATGACAGAGGGCGCAAGCCCCTGGGGCACCGCGAAATTTGCAATCCAGTCCGTCGCCTCGGCCCGCAGGGACAGGTGGATCAACCGGTCCGAGAGCGCGGTGCCCATCTCGTAGGCGACAGCGCCATCTTCGACGGCATTGCCTGCCGCCACGATGAATGTTGTCGCGGGCAGTTGGTGCCGCCCGACCCGACGCTCCTGCAAAAGTCCATAGACGGTGGGTTGCAGCGATGGGGCTGCGGCCGTCAGTTCGTCCAGAAACAGGATCGCTGGGTTTTTCGGATCGTCCGGCAGATCCTCAGGCCGGTACCAGACCGTGCGCTTTGTCGCATGATCGTAAAACGGCAGGCCGCGCAGGTCTTGCGGTTCGATTGTCGTGAGGCGCAGATCGAAAAGGCGGCTTCCAGTTTCCCTCGCAAGTTGCTGGACAATATCGGTTTTTCCAATTCCGGGGCGGCCATGCAGCATCCATGATGCGGTCAGATCACCGGCGGACTGGGCGGCATATCCCACCCGCAACGCAGCCAAAGCCTGACCGGCCGAGATTGCCGTTGTGTTGATCGTCATGGCATCCGCCCCTTTTTTCTTCGACGCCAATGGGCCCGTCTGGCCGATCACCGCGTTTCGCAACGGTAGCGGTCAGAGGCCGGCAGACAAGCCCCGAGCGGACTGAGTCGTTGGCGGTTGATTGGGGAGGCGATCAGCCAGCGTTTGCCGATCCCGGGGAGATCGATCTTAGGGATTTTGGGTGAAAGCGGAGTTATGACAAGCGGTGTCTTGCCGATTGCGGAAAACCGCCGAGGAGGAGAGATATGTGCTTTTTTTCCAATTGAGACACTAGAAAATGCGACATTTTGGCCAAACTGCACAATACGAAATATCAAATTTACCCATGTTAAACTTTTGTTTATTTCGCCTCACGCACCTGTGAGGTACAAAAGAGCGTAGGGGACGAATTGCAATTTCGTTCGCGGGTGGCCGGTCGTGCCGAAATTTTGTTTAATTGGAACACTTTTTGCTATCGACCAATTGCCTGCCAACGTTCTTGACGTATGGCGCGGCTATGTGGGCCCGGCGACGCCATATCAAAATAAGACGGGCTCGACGACGGGATGGTATGCGGCAGATTTTGCCCTTTTTGAAGTGTGTGTTGGCTGGTCGGAGTGTGGCATTTATTGCGTCCACTCTTGGACTTCTGGTCCTTACCTTCATTTTGCTTTCCCCGCCCGCTTTTGCCCAGACCACAACAACCGACAGCCTGAACATTCCTGACTTTGGGTCCCCGACCCTGGTCCAGGCGCCGGGTCCGGCGCAGGAATTGCCCGGGTTTGATCACGCGGCTACGGGCTTTGCCCTTGATGGGGCGCACGCGCCGCTTGCCTGTGACACCTGCCACGTCGGCGGCGTGTTCGAGGAGACGCCCGCCACCTGTGTCGGGTGCCATGACGGCGTCATTGCCGACGGCAAGACAGAAGATCACCCGCCGGCCTCGGATGAATGTAGCCAGTGCCATACGACCACGAACTGGAACGCGGTCGGCTTTGACCACAGCAATGTCACCGGAAACTGCGTCAGCTGCCACAACGGTTCGACCGCCCGTGGCAAGAGCGCGAACCACCCTGCAACGACCAATGTCTGTTCCGCCTGCCACCTGACAACGAGCTGGACCACCGTCCGGTTTGACCATGCCGCAGCGATCGGGACCTGCGCGGACTGCCATAACGGTCGTGCGGCGACTGGCCCGTCGGCCTCGCACCCCTCGACCACCAACGACTGCCTGTCCTGCCACGTCGTCACAAGCTGGGCTGACGTGCGTTTTGATCACTCGCAGGCCCTTGGGAGCTGTGTGGACTGCCACAATGGCGCGACAGCGACAGGCAAATCGGCACAGCATATCTCAACCACCAACACCTGCGAAAGCTGCCACCTGACGACAAGCTGGACCAACGTCCGGATGGATCACTCGGCCACGATCGCCTCTTGCATCACCTGCCACAACGGAACCTCGGCCACCGGGAAGTCTGCCAACCATATTCCGGCGACCACTGCTTGTAGCGATTGTCATACCACGACAAGCTGGAGCACGGTCCGGATGGATCACGCAGCGGTGACGGGGTCTTGCGTGTCCTGTCACAACGGGTCGACCGCGACAGGCAAAACGGCCAACCATATCCAGTCGTCCAACTCTTGTGATGATTGCCACGTAACGACGAGTTGGACGAACGTCCGCTTCGACCACTCCTCGGTCACCGGGTCCTGCGTGTCCTGCCACAATGGCACCACCGCCACCGGCAAACCGGGCAATCACATCCCGTCGTCCAACTCTTGCGATGACTGTCATGTCACAACCAGCTGGAGCAATGTCCGCTTCGACCACAGCGCGGTCATCGGGTCTTGCGTCACCTGCCACAATGGCAACACGGCGACCGGCAAGCCCGGGAACCACATCGCGTCGTCCAACTCTTGCGATGACTGTCATGTCACAACCAGCTGGACCAACGTCCGCTTTGACCACGCGTCGGTCACCGGCTCTTGCGCATCTTGCCACAATGGCAACACCGCGACCGGCAAGCCGGGCGATCATATCCCGTCGTCGAACACATGCGATGACTGTCATGTCACAACCAGCTGGAGCAATGTCCGCTTCGACCACTGGAGTGCCCCCACTGAAGTGGTCCACCAACTGGGATAGTTTTATCCCATTTTC
>ERZ887942.2904-NODE-2904-length-10291-cov-5.255471_pt1 | contig 10291 bp, 9 predicted proteins | sample MGYA00521099_ERZ887942 | MGnify/ENA primary metagenome ERZ887942 (study PRJEB32303, sample SAMEA104408605) | aquatic metagenome | biome: Brackish water; feature: Pelagic; material: water | place: Baltic Sea | collected 2014-06-07T06:48:00 | depth 16,251 m ... | reverse complement strand
ATACCTATTTGTTCAAGCTCAAACGAGGAAATGCGAAGCCGGTTCCCGTTCCATTTGAGGGTGTAGTGCCTGAATTGGTGCGGACAGCCAGAGAATCCAGTAGCGATGGCTATCGTGCGCGGATGGTGGCTTATCAAATCAGTCAGACTTGTGAAGACTGTGAAGGATATCGACTGAATGCGGTCGCTCGTAACGTGTTTATCGATGGAATGAGTTTTAACGAATTCATGGCGATGCCGATTGAGGAAGCATTCGTTTGGGTTAGAAAACGTCGAGCTGATTGGATTAAGCTGAAGCAGTTTGAGGAGATTGTGACGGGTCTGGATCAACGCTTGGAATTTGTTGATGAGGTCGGCTTGGGCTACTTAAACCTGCAGCGGGAATACAGCACATTGAGTGGAGGTGAATCGCAGCGTGTGCGACTGGCAACTCAGCTTGGAATGGGATTAGTTGGGGTTATTTATGTGTTGGATGAGCCATCGATCGGTCTGCATCCCCATGACAATGAAAAGCTGATCCAAACATTGCTTGAACTTCGAGATCGTGGAAACGCCGTTGTTGTGGTCGAGCATGATGAGGATACTATGAAGCAGGCAGATACGCTGATCGAGTTGGGGCCGGGAGCTGGTATAGAAGGTGGTCATCTTACATTTTCTGGAACGCCGGAAGCGTGTATGGCTTCCAAGTCCTCGCGCACAGGTCCTTACTTGAGTGGTCGACTGACCGTTATGAAAAACAGTCCTACTCGTCTTAATGAGGATCGTTTTTTAAAGATCCATAAGGCGAGTGAGCACAATCTGAGAGAAGTCGATGCTACCTTTCCGGTCGGATCACTTACCTGTGTGACTGGAGTTTCAGGGTCAGGTAAGTCTACCTTGGTTAATGGCATTCTTGCGAACGCAGCGGCCTTTAAATTGAACCGCGCAAAAACAATCGCGGGAAAACATCAGAAAATTACAGGTCTCGAACATTTTGTACAAGTGGTGCGCGTCGATCAGTCGCCAATCGGTAGATCTCCCAGATCCAACCCCCGCAACTTACATAAAGCTTTTTGATTTATTGCGGCAGGCTTTTTCGCAGGCACCTCTGTCCAAGGTACGTGGGTACAAGCCAGCGAGGTTTAGTTTCAACGTATCTGGAGGGCGTTGCGAGCGGTGCCAGGGCGCTGGCGTTATCAAGCTGGATATGCAGTTCCTCGCAGACACGTACGTCGATTGCCCGAGTTGTCGGGGGCAACGTTACAACCGGGAGACTCTCGAAGTGAGGTTCAAAGGTTTTACAATTGCGGATATCCTGAATATGTCAGTTCGGGAGGCCTTGGAGGTGTTTAAGCATTTCCCAAAAATTTCCCGTAAATTGGAAACACTCGATTCAGTGGGATTGGGTTACATTAAACTGGGTCAGCAGGCAACGACCTTGTCTGGGGGGGAGGCTCAACGCATAAAGTTATCACTAGAGTTGAGTAAGACCGAGCAAGGGGCTTCCCTTTATGTTTTGGATGAGCCAACCACGGGGCTACATTGGATCGATATCCAGCTCTTGATGGATCTACTACTAAAATTAAGGGATAACGGAAACACGATCATTATCATCGAGCACAATCTGGATGTGATTAATTTGGCTGACTGGATTGTCGATCTGGGGCCGGGGGGTGGGTCTCATGGTGGCGAGGTCGTGTATGAGGGGCCAAGGAGTGAGCTGGAATTTTCGAAGAAGTCTCTGACTGCCAAGTCATTAAAGGCCTCTGGAAAACGAGTCTAGCTTATCCAGGTCTTGAAGAGAGTTAACACGATGAGTGATTTGTCTTGGAACTGTCGGGTATTGTAACTTATCCCATTGAGGAGATGCAGATGAAGTGGCTTATTTTTCTTGGACTATTTTTCGTGTCTCTGAGTGTATCCCTGGCAGCAGAACTAGAAGTAATCTGGCCGACTGAACATCCTCCCGATGATATGCGGGAATCGTTTTATTCCCGCTTACAGGCTACGGCCTCAAATGAGATCCAATCTGGAAACTTTGGCTGTGTTCGAACGAATGGTCATCAGTTCCACGAAGGTGTCGATCTCCGGGCGATGACGAAAGATAGTCGAGGTGAAGCAACCGATATCGTTCGATCAGTATTGCCGGGAGTTATCGTTCATACAAATGCCGTCCGCGGTAAGTCGAGCTATGGTCGTTATGTGGTTATTGAGCATTTTGATCGGGAAATGAGTTTTTTGACCCTGTACGCTCACTTAGCGTCGATTGACAAAGGAATCGCTCGAGGCGCGAAGGTTGAGGGCGGACAACGAATTGCTGTGATGGGGCGTTCGGCCTCTTACACGATTCCGAAGCAGCGTGCTCATCTGCATTTTGAGGTATGTTTGCGTCTAACCGATAGTTTTCAAAGCTGGTACAAGTGGAAAAAATTCGAATCAAAGAATGACCATGGTATTTTCAATGGGATGAATCTTGTAGGTATCAATCCGGCATTGTTTTTTGAAGAAACCCAGTGGGAAGGTACTGATACGATTCGGGAGGTTCTCGAAGCTGAAGATACGGCATTTACTATTATGGTATCTACGAATCAAGTGCCCGATTTTATTAAGCGTTATCCGGCGCTCGTGAATGGCGTTATTTCCGAAGAAGATCTGGCTGGCTGGCGAGTGGAGTTTACCTACTACGGTGCTCCAAAAAAATGGACTCCGTTGGTGTCTAAGAGTGGAGATATTCAGCAGGGAAAGCTTGCTCTTGTTGATTATAATAAAGAGCTGCTAGCTAGCGATGCGTGTCGCAAAATGATACGCTTTCGCAATGGCAAGCCTACGATTGGTCCCGGACTGCAAACATCGCTGCAACTGTTGTTCGGATTTCGTTGATCATGGAAATTATCGACTTTGACGCCTTTTTGGCGGTTGAACTGCGTGTTGGTAAGATCGTTTCAACAGAAATGTTTTCTGAGGAAAAAAATCCAGCTTATATTCTGCAAGTAGATTTTGGCCCAGAGACAGGAGTCAAGAAGTCGAGTGCTCAAATCACTTAGTTGTATGAGATGAGTGACCTAGTAGGCAAACAGGTGGTGGGGGTGGTGAATTTTCCAGCCAAGCAGATCGGTCCGATTAAGTCGGAGGGTCTGGTCACCGGGTTTCATGATGAAGAAGGTGGGGTTGCGCTGTGTGTTCCAGACAAGGCGGTTCATTTGGGCACGAAATTATTATAGATGAGTTCTTATTATTGAGCTGCCAATCGTAGTCGTCTATTTCGCGTATCCACATCTTGGATAAGTAGTGAAAGGTCGTGGTTTATTGGTGTGCCATCTGAAACCTGAAGTTCACCCTGGACATAAACGCTTTCAATGTTGCTGGCGTTGCACGCGAAAACGAGAGTTGCGTATGGATCGAAGATGGGCCCCGTGATCGGGGATTGCGGATCAATAATTAGTAGATCAGCTAGCTTACCAGGCTCTAGACTACCTACCTTGTCAGAGACCTTAAGCACCTCAGCAGTCCTTAGCGTGTGAAGCCGAAGGAGATCGATCGGTTGTAGCCCCTTTGAGTTTTCTTCTCTCATTCGGGTTGCGTAGAGTCCCATGCGCATGTTTTCGAAGGGATCGGAAATATCAGCACTCGCTTGTCCATCTACCCCCATACCAACGCCAATTCCTTTTTCGATGTAAGCTGTCACATCGGCAAGGCCCGACCCCAGGCGTCCATTCGAAAGTGGATTCCAGATCATGGATGTGTTGGCCTTGGCAGCGGCGTCTTGAATTTCTTCATCGGTGTGGATGAAGTGGGCAAACGACATGCCTTCGTAAAGTACTCCTGATTCGACAAAAAATGAGAATTGGCTTCGCTCGTTCTCTTGTCTTGAGGACTGTTCCAGGTAGTGGATTTGTGTGGTGAGTCCTAGTTCTTTAGCGATGGCAAGTTCCTCAGGAAATTTTTTAGGCGTTCGTTGGTAGCCTCTGGCGTTGATGGAGAATCCGAGAACGGAGCTGTGTTCTGAAGCCTCATCCATGAGCTTTAGTAAGCGTTTTTTTGAAACGTCGGTGTCTTGTGACAGGTCCAACGCAAACGCAAAAACGAAGTTCTGTCGTGATTTTAGTCCTGCTTCATATTGTTCGAGATATTGCTCATAATCATCACCGAGCCAGTGCGAGTGATTGTAAGTGGTTGTGATACCGTGGATCAATTGGTCGATGGCACCATGTAACGTGAACGCAAAAAAGTCACCGTCATCAAAATGCTGTCCATAAACGAAATGTAGTTTTTCCAGCCATGGCCAAAGCTCACCATCAGGAGCTATTCCCCGGAATGCGCTTTGCCAGAGATGGCTATGTCCGGAAACAAATCCAGGCATGACGATCTTGCCCGTGGCATCAACGACAAGGGTGTTGTCATTGAATGAGCTTCGTGAGATTGAGCCGGTAGTGATTTCTTTGATCAAGCCGTCACTGCCGATCAGAATGTCACCGACAAAGCTGGCATCTTGATTGTCTGTAAGCGTAAGGATCGTTGCATTCGATATCAGAGTCTTACCGGCCAAAGAACTTGTGATACCAGTGATTAGTATGAAGAAAGTATTTTTCCAACAGTTGGCGCTTAGCATAGGGCTCTCGGAAAGCACAGTACATACCAAGCTAGAGGAGAATTATTAGTTCTCTCTCATTAAAACTCGGGCCCGTGACTTGACTAATTTTTGTTGATATTCTCTTTCGGGATTTCGCTACCCTGAAGTCTTCCGCTCACGATCCATTTATTGAGAGGTGTTCGTGATGCTCCCGATGTGAAATATTTAAGGGTATTGTAGAAAATATAATACTTGTTTCCAACCGGCTCGGCTGTCGCGACTTGAAATTGTTCCCACTCGTAAAAGTAAGTGGTCTTTGTTCCCGAAAGGGTAATAGTTCCGCTTAAACTCACATCTGCATCATCAAATTCCGTTTCGCTGGTCTCCTCAGATCGTTTTACTTTGTCGGAGTTGATGACCATGCGTTCGATTTTCCCCACGTAATCATAGCTAGCCAGCGTTTCCTTGGCGATCTTCATAAGCTTGGAGTCTTTGGTAGCCGCCTTCGGCATGCGGACCATTTCACGAGCCGTTTGGTAATTTGCTTCGTAGTTTTTGATCGCAGTCTGGACTCTGCTGACAATTGCTACACGGTCATTGTAATTATCGTGTTTGAGGCTCTTCGAGTAGTTCGCGGCTTCTTGTGCGGTGACTAAGAATCCGTTGAGCATAGTCCTGACTTCATCTGCCCGCCCCTCAGACAAAAAATGGTTAGATTGGTCGTTTGAATCAGAAGGGTCATAGGCGTTTATAAAACCCAAAGTATCTTGAAATGCGTTGACCTTTGCTTCCAGATTGCGGGTGAAGGTAGTCAATGATTGGTCGATTGAATTTACCAGATCGATGAGTGTACGTTCCAGCCGATCGACATCTTGGATGTCGTAGGATCCTCCTTGTTCTATGGTCAGTCGGTCTTCGGGAAGGTAGGCGCGTTGCTTGATCGGTGGTAAGGGTTCATAAATTTTAGCGGCGGATTGTCTAACGTTTGCGAGTTGAACTAACCATTGGTTCAGTTGTCCCGTGACAAATGGTTCTTCAGGAGTCGCGGGCTGTTCGAGATTTCGTATCTCAGAATCAATAGCTTTTAATCGTGCCTGCACGTCGCCCAATTCTGCTAATTCTTTGGCGGCATGGTCCTTTCCGAAAGCGATCATGTTGGTGAATTCGGTGAGCTTTTGCGCAGCTACCACTACATCGGGGTCATCTTTAAACTCTGCATATTTATCGATACTCGCCTGAAAAGTGGCTGCCCTTTGCTCTCTCCCTTTGACGTATTCAGCATCCTGAAATGGTTTCACTCCATTTTGATCCATCGTCTGAAAGCTGCTATCGATATCCCTCGCTATTTTCTTAATGCGTACCCGGTATTGGGAGATCATTTGTTTCGGAGCACTACTTGAAGTAGTATTGGATACGGTAGTTCTGGAGGTTGTGGCCGAAGGAGGAGGGGGCGCTGACTGGGTGCTTCCACCTGGAGAAATCAATTGGTTCATATGGGCCACCAAATTATTGTAGCGTTGGTCGGCTTCTTTCCATGAAGGATGGCCTTTGTTGGGAGAGCCATCAAGGCGCTGATGGGTGAGCGTGAGAAGTTTTAGCGAACGCTTAACGGTGGATGGGTTTGCTGAGGTGACACTGCCGAATTGCTGCTCGTACTTTTGGATGTCTATGAGGGCACCTTTGATCTGGTTATCTGCGGGATCGGTTGCCTGTAGGGACAAGAATCCCAAGAATAAGAACAGTAAGAGCGAGAGACTGAGGTGTTTCATAGAGCTGAATCGATTCGGAGTAATGCGCGTTATTGGATAAACGATAGTAAAGATTATATTTGAGGATCAATCCTCGTTTTCCCCATTTAGCGTTTCTCAAACTCCGATGAGCTTTCGCCGGCGTGGCCCTGTGTAACGATAGAGAATAAAAACCATGATAATGGATATAAGTATCATTGATGCTCCAAGTACACCTGTGAATATTGCTCCGTAGTTTGCGAGTAGAAAAAAGCCAAGAAATGGCGCTGCTACTCCTCGAATACCGGTAGTGAATGTATGCACGCTCATGTACGCGGCCGTCCGCTCTTCGGTTGCAAATTTGGTGACCCACAAATTCCAGGATAGATTCCCTCCACCCATAGCGGTACCCATCAGAATGGCGGAGAAATTCAGCACCCACATATTAGTTGTGGTAAAGAATAGAGTGATGGATATCATCTGCATTGTATTTAGAATCATGCGAAGGGGCATAAAATCCATACTGTCAAATAACCGTCCCCAGAATTTTGCGGATAGAAAGCGAAATAGGGATGGAAGGCCAAGTGTCAACCAGGCGACCATGAGGGTGCTGGCAACAATTCCGTATTTGTCCTTAATCAGATACTCAAACCGAAGAGGCATAAGCATGAGGTTTCCCAACCCAAGGAACATCCAACTTAGGAGCATAACCCCGAATTTGTGATCGGTGAAAGCGTAGCTGAGATTACGTAGCGGGTTTTGTGCTGATTCTTGATGGATGATCGTGGACGGTATGCGTCCAATCGCAAAGGCGCATACAAGAGTGGCAATGCTTAAGCTGGCTAGAACCGTTGAATAGTAATTGTGGTTAAGGTCGAGTAGGTATCCGAAAAAGAGGCTAAATACTAAGGTCGTGGCCACCGAGAACATAAAACTGGTAGAGAGGTATCGCCCCCTGCGATTCGATGGATAATTGGCGGCGTAGATATGAGCCATCATAGGGATAGACTGTGTTCCTAAAAACGCAGCTAGCAGCAAAGGAACAAAATATGACGTCAGACTATCAGCGAATGCGGCCACCGCGATACTCGCAGCCGATGCGAACAAAAGAATACTGGCTACCTTACTCGCCTGTTTGTTCAAGACTGCGATTAATCCCAGTGTAAGGGGTGTAAATAGCAGACCGATTGGGTGCGCAGCGGCGATCAGGCTTTTCTGCAAGTAGGGCGCATCAAAAACCTCAATGGCTATGACAAGGGCCAATCCCATGTGACCCGTTTCCAAGATTCCTTGAGCAGCACCGCGAACCTTATCCCAAAAATAGGTTTGTTTTACGATCGCTGCCTTAGAATCCATGAATCTCAAAAACGATAGCTTCTGAGACCGGGGTGGCTATATCAAAGGTTCAGCTGTTTAGGCTAGTATGAGTCCTACAAGCTCCAATCGAGCATTCGCCTGATGGGAATGAATGCTTTTTGGCGAATGGATTCGTCCATTTCGATGGAAGGCGTGAGCGTTTTTAACGCATCACGTACTTTTTCAATCGTGTTCATTTTCATGAACCGGCAATCGTTGCAGGCGCAGTTGTCAGTCGGTCCGGCAATGAAGCGTTTTCCTGGGATCTCGCGACGGAGACGGTTCAACATACCTGTTTCAGTGACCACGATGATATCTTCGGATAGGTGGTCTCGGCAGAAGCCCAACATCTTCTCGGTACTACACACCTCGTCTGCCATATCTCTCACGGTCTCGACACATTCTGGGTGGGCTACGACGGGGGCTCCCGGGAATTTAGTTTTGAGCTTTTCCAGTGACTGTACGGTGAAAAGGACGTGCGCATAACAGCTCCCCGGCCAAAGTTTGAGTTTACGGCTCGTTTGCTTGGATACCCATTGCCCGAGATTTTGATCGGGTACGAAAAGAATGTCTTTATCCTCAGGAATCTGTTCCACGATTTTAGCAGCATTTCCGCTAGTACAAATGACGTCGCTCAGGGCTTTTACTCCCGCTGAGCAATTGATGTAGGCCACCACATAGGTGTCTGGGTTAGCTTCTTTGTAGGCGGCCAGTTTTTCCGCTGGGCAAGAATCGGACAATGAGCAACCCGCGTCCATGTCGGGTAGAATGACCGTTTTTCCCGGATTTACGATTTTGGCAGTTTCCGCCATGAAGTGGACACCGCAGAACAGAATCACATCAGCATCCGCTTCAGCTGCTTTGTAAGACAGGCCTAGTGAGTCTCCCACGTAGTCTGCGATTCTCTGAATCGAATCAACTTGGTAATTGTGGGCGAGGAGGACTGCGTTTCGCTCTTTTTTGAGCTTTAAGACTTCCGCTTGAATCGGAGTCAGTGGCGCTTCCTGGAAGTCTTTTGATGAGATAACCAGGGGTTCATAGTCAAGCACTGTTGGCATGGCGGTGTTTCTGAGAATTTAGTAAAAGCGAAGGAAGGTATTTGGAAGAGATAGCTACTGCAATCCTGCTTTTGCGAAAGTCCAGTGGCTAGAGTGAGGACTTAATTTCTTTCAATAAACGTTGGAATGCCGGGTGGCTTCTTAATCCCTCCAGATCTGGGTCTTCCAACATCCATTGAATATCCTGATAGCCAAGTTCTACGGCACGTGCCAAGGCGGCTAGAGCGTCCTTAAATCGGCGTTTGAGTGCCAGACTGCATGCTAGGTTGTAGTGGACCACCGGACTGGCCGGGCGTAGGCGAACAAGCTTACGGTCCATCTTCAAACCGTCTTCTATCCGCCCTGCATTTGTATAGAGTCCTCCAAGCAGTTCTATAACTTCTGCGAACTGAGGTTCTTTCTTAAGGATGCTCTCGTAGAAAGAGATCTCAAACATGTGTTGATCACTCATGAGAATAGCCTAGCGGCGGTTTTCGCAGACTCCGTCATTCTTGAGCCGGTCGCAGGTTGCTGAGACCTGAAGTCTCTGACTGGTAACTGACAGTCCTAGCTTTTTGGCAACCGATTGGCCATACCATTCTAGGAATGGTGCGTCTGTTTCAAATATTCTTTCACAGTCGGTGCAAATGACCTGAGCCTGCGTGGGCTCTTCAGCGCGTGGAGTGTAGTAAAATTTATAGTCTTTACCGATATCTACCTCTCGAACCAAGCCGCTTTCGGTGAGGATCGGCAGGGTACGGTAAACCGTTGCGCGGCTGACGGTATGATCGATTTTGCGGGCACGTTCGAGCAGATCTTCCGCGGTAAAATGGTCTTCCGAGAGGAATGCAGCATCAAAGATAGCTAGTCTTTGGTTGGTTACTCTCAGCCCATTATCTGCCAGGTGGGCTCTAAAGTTCTCTTTGCTTGAATGGATGTCGACGGTAGTCATGGGGTGTATGGGAAATTCCCTAGACTATTGAATTGAAGGTAGCAAAGTGGATTTCGTCAATGATTGATCTGTCAACAAAACTCAAAGAAAGGCTGGACGCATGTCGGTGAAAATAGCCCGTGTTTTGCCTATTAGTGGATTTGACAAACACTTGGATTACAGAGTCCCGCCGACTATTGAGAATAGTCTTAAATTGGGCTGCCTCGTTCGTATCCCGATAAGGAACCGTCAGGAGTTGGGTGTGGTGATGGAGTTTCCTGAAAAAGGACAACTACCGCCTGAACGGTTGAAGCAGATCACTCAGTTGGTGATGGAACATCCTGCGCTGAACGCAGATACCACTGAGTTGATGCATTGGATGCACGATTATTATGGCGCGGGCTATGAGTCGATTCTTGAGACATTCATTCCTGCGGCTGTCCGCAAGGGTATGGGGCAAAAACTGGAGAAACAGGTTATTCTCAAGGGGCCGTTTTCAGTAGATGAATTTGAGAAGCTCAATAAGCGGGCCCGGAAACAGGCTCTGGCGTACCAGTTCTTGAGAGATCAGATAAAGCCCTTGAAGAAGAGTCTCGTGGTTAAACGTCTGCGAACATCCGCGTCTGTTATCGATGGTTTAATTGAAAAGGGACTGGTTAAGGAAGTTTCTGAAGTTATTGAACGAACTGCCT
>ERZ887942.2903-NODE-2903-length-10294-cov-4.642446_pt1 | contig 10294 bp, 7 predicted proteins | sample MGYA00521099_ERZ887942 | MGnify/ENA primary metagenome ERZ887942 (study PRJEB32303, sample SAMEA104408605) | aquatic metagenome | biome: Brackish water; feature: Pelagic; material: water | place: Baltic Sea | collected 2014-06-07T06:48:00 | depth 16,251 m ... | reverse complement strand
TGATAGTTTTACATCAATCATCAAGCAACTCTTCCCAACGCACAAGTTAGAGATCGTCCCGATTCGTGACACAGCGGTCTTCCTAAGAGGGACAGTTGAAACGGAAGCCGAAGTTCAACAAATCGAAGAAATCGCCGGCGAGTTCTGGCCGACTGTGCATAACCATATTCAAGCAATGCAACCTGAAATGCAAGCGGTCTATTCTGATAAAAAGAGCGAAGGTATACCCAATGGGATGCGAGTCATTACGGTTCCAGTCGTGGATTGGGTGTAAAACCAAAACGGTCTTCAATTTAATAAGATAGTCAGCCTCTATTCGACGGAAATCGGTCTAAGTTCACTTCATACGAACGGTGTATTTACCGGAAAGGAAAAATTAATTGCACATAATCTAATGGTGTTTGCTCATAGTGGAATGAAACGCAGCAAGGACGGCTTTAATGTCTCGTTACTTGTTAAGCCTGAACAGGTCGGTCCGATTAAACAAGTTAATCATCAGGGGGGGAAGCTATTACTCGTTTCACAGGTCGTAAATCTAAAAACTCAAAACAATGATCCATCTGGAAATAGTCTGCCGGGCAGTCCAACTCCTGATTTCCATCCCCCCACATACCCTGGTGTTCCACATTCAAGCACACAGATGTTTCCATTATACGACCCTGAAAAAAGCGTTTCACAGCCGGAGTACAAGCCGGATCCAATTCCTCATCAAGATCAGTTGATACCCGCTGACGATTTCTCCCCGAATTCTCCGTCAGATAGAGACCCTCGAAGCTTACCACCAGTTGGTGCAATTTCAGATTTATCGACACCGATTGGCCAGCCTGGCCCAGCTCATGTTCCATTTGGAGGACCACCAGTTTCGCAACAAGAGCCGAGCACTTCACCATTTCCTCCTTTTTCATCTAATGAAGATAAAGCGGCAACATCGCTGCAAGGTGATGTGCAGGCGTTGCATACCGATGTGAAGAAACTGATCGAGTTGCTGGAGAAACGTCAAGCAATGAAAGAGAAGCAAGCAACAACAGAAGCTCAGAATGAGGTCGTTCCACAGAATGGAAAAACGGTATTATTCTTCCATGCTGATTGGGGTGGACCATCGCAGATAATGAAATCAATTGTTAAGAAATTACATGAAGATGGGATTAGTATCGTCTCGGTTGATATCGACGAACATCCAGAACTTATGAGACGCTACAAAGTGGATAGTATTCCTACTTTATTACATATTGAAAATGGGCATCCCTACCCCGATAGCAAGAAAACCGGCTTGATGACGGAAGAAGGTTTACGCAACTATGTTCGTGATTATGATCCACCGATTCAAATGGTTGAACAATCATTCTCGTACTCCGATTTCTTAACTAAAAACCTCGTTCAAATTTCAATCAGCGAGCCAGTTGCAACCAATAGTGATTCCCTCAATTCCAGCCCAGCGGATAATCTTGGCACTGGTATGATAATTCATCACTCAGGAAAAAAACTTTGCGTTTTGACAGCCGCACATTTGTTTCGCAAGCCGAGTAAGGATCGCGAAGTTACAGTGAAATTCTTCCATCGAAAAGATGGAATCTACGAGCCCCACTATTGCCAGGGAAAGTTAATCAGTTCCGACGAGGATGCTGACTTGGCGTTAGTGGAATTTGAAATCCCAAATATCACTTATTCACACAAGCCTACTCATCTATCGACAAAACTCATAGAAGCCGGCGATGAAGTGAAATTTGTAGGATTCTCGACTCAAGATCGCATTTCAAGGTTTCAACTAACAGGCAAAGTTGCATCTGTCGACCGATTCGCAGGTCCAGCGAACTTCCAGATCGCGGATGTGATTGCTACTCATGGGATGTCTGGTTCGCCAGTCTTCGACAAGGATGAACGACTCTGCGGAATCGTCATCGCAGCCGATGGGAATGAAAAACAAACGGTCTGTACTGGTTTGCAAGAAATCAAAAAGCTCTTGAAGGAAGCGAAGATTGAACTCCCGGAGCAAGATCCTGAAACGATTCCACTGACAAAGACTGAAGCCGATTCAACGTCAAGTTTCCAAATTGAAGTGACTCGTTGATACTCGACCGAGAAACTGTCCTGGGGATACGAGATTGGATTTCACCATGCCGTACGATGGTCAGGGAGCTTACACTCCCCGCTCTCCAAAGACTTCATGGAACACAAATTTTACTCTGCTGCGACACAATACAAGAATGCATTGGATCGGATGAATAGCTGCCCATCGCTGATGGCGGGTGTACCGTGGTAGTCGGAACTGTCTTCTGCGAATTTGTTGGTTGCGAGCTGTTCAAATTCATCGCCCAGCTTAATGACAGTCGCTTCGCCAGAACGATTCACGTAGAACATATTCCCATCAGCGACAACTGGTGAGGAGTAACTCTGACCTCCCATTCCGCGTCCACGACCAAAGCTGCGTCCTGATGATTCGTCACGGTCAGTTGAACTGCCAGAAGATTGAATGCGGGCTTGATAAACTTCTTCTCCGGTCTCAGCTGAAATAGCGTTCGCAACTCCGCTGCTGATCCAGTAGAGATTTCCTTTGTAGTAAATCGGCGTCGAAATTCTGCCACGATTCCGTCCTGACCAGATGACATTTTTGTCTGTCACGTCCCCTTTTCCGCCTACTTTCACAGCGGCAGCTCCTCCGCTACGACCTTCGATGGTGTAAACGACGCCTTCGTGTTCGACCACGCTGGAACACATCGAATCGGAATCGACAGTCTCTGCATACCATTTCAGTTTGCCAGATTCAGGATTGAAGCCCCAAACTTCATAAGGAACTCCCATCACAATCTCTTGAGTTCCATCTTCGAGTTGAGAGATGACAGGTGTCCCCCAAGTGCCAGCGAAACCCTGAGCTTCTTGACGCCAAATTTGTTCACCAGTCTTTTTGTCGAGAGCAACAATCGCTTCGCTTTCCGCTGTGGCTGGAACAATCACTTTGTCTTCAAACAGAATCGGACTAGCTGCCGATCCCCATCCACGACGGTCACTTTCAGTACCTAATGAAGTTTTCCAAAGTTGATTTCCATCGAGATCAAAAGCAACCGCTCCCGACTTCCCAAAGAAGGCGTAAACACGTTCCCCATCTGAACAGGGAGTGTGGGAAGCGTATCCGTTCTCGGCGAACATCCCGCGAAATTCTTCTTCTTGACCGCTCGGCTCAACTGGCTTCTTCCATAGAATTTCGCCGTTATTTCGGTCGACACAAACAAGATGCAAAAGCAGGTCTTTGATATCACCAGCGTTTTCACGATTTGTGCCGTAACCCGTCCAGCAGGTCACAAACACTTTACCTCCAACCACAATCGGACTTGATGATCCAGGTCCAGGTAAGGCAACCTTCCATTTCAGATTGTTAGTTTCGCTCCACTCAGTCGGAACCGGTCCATCTTCACTCAACCCTGATCCGTTTGGACCACGAAACCGGGCCCAGTCTGCTGCTTCGGCGTGAGTAATAGCCATCAGAACCAGGGAGCATACAGTCATCAAGTAAACAGAACGCAGCATGTTGTCTATCCATAACAGGTGAAGTCAAAGCGCAGAAGATCTCCGTTCCCTTTCAACCCCTGAAGAGATTGAAAGGTTTCGCGAAAAATTCAATCATCACTGTTTCTTGACAGCGACGGCAATTAGAGAGTTAGAGAACACGCTGGAAGCTCCTCCTCTTCCCAGAAAATCTCTGGCTCCACCAATGATGGAATCTTCGGAAACCCCAAAACAACAGCTTACCAATTCCCCAAGATGCTTGCTTTTCGAATTCTTGTTTAGGCAGCTTCTCTACGTCGGCGAGCTCATGCCGAAATAGTTATGAATAGGATATGGGATCGCTTCACTGAATGGCTGTCAGGAGCTTATCAAGTTCAGGCTGCAAAAATTGCATTGACGGTTCTTTAGAGAATACCTTCAAACGCGTAATCGTTTCGGTTTGACTCCCTTCCGGGAGGTCGGGAAAAATCACTGGCAGTGTTACTCCCAAGTAACTAATAAAACGCTTCAGTTCAGAAGATCGAAATGCGTGAGACTCTGTCAACGTATCAAGGCACCCAGACACAACTGTCGCTAGACCGTTTTTCATCTGCTTGACACCTGCTAAGCGTGCAGGATATGTCGGATCATTTTCATCCAAAGTTGGCAAAAATTCATTCATTAAGCCGAGTAACACGACTTGCAATCGCAATTGCCCACCCATTAATTCCACAACTTCGCTATCTGCGACCGCGTTTCCTTGGAAAGCATTCCGATACAGCAGAAGTATTTGTTGATTGCCTTGACCATAAAGAATCACGTCAGGAAGACGCTGCTGAACTGGGAGCGATTGATTTCGATAAAAATCTAAATTGTCTTTTGCTGTGATTCGTTGAAACATTTCTCCCGAACGTTCGCTTTGATATCGCGGTAAATGACTCAGCTCTGCCTGTGTCAGCGACTTCAGAGCAGTGGCAGCCCGCATCATATCATTGCCTGCCCAACTTCGATCATAAGCAGGCATTCCAGCTTCAATATATTCTTGAAGCGGCAAGGATTCATCGAGAGGTGGAGATAAAGTCTTTGCGTGACGCTTAATCTGCTGGTCGTCTGTAGCAACACTCAAACCGCTATCACTTGCAGGATCCGCAGGATTTCCAGAACAGCCCAGAGCTATGAATAGAATGATGTTGATGATCAGCAAATGTGAATCTGTAATGATCATTGCTTTCAAGATTAAATAAAAAACGCACACTTTCTTTAGAAAAAGAAGGCGTGCGGTCCGGGGATTAACTATTAATTTCCGCTGGTCAGAGCGAGTCGTTCCAGAAAACCTTGCAACTGCTTAGAACGTGCAGGGTGCTGCAACTTGCGGACGGCTTTGGCTTCGATTTGACGAACCCGTTCGCGGGTGACTTTGAAGATCCGCCCAACTTCTTCGAGGGTGTAGGTGTAGCCATCACCGAGACCGTAGCGGAGTTTGATGATTTCTCTTTCACGGTAGGTCAGGGTTTTCAAAACCTGAGTGATCTGGTCCTTCAACATTTCTTGAGCAGCTACGCTGACAGGGCTTTGATCATTCGGAGCTTCGATGAAGTCTCCCATGTAGGAGTCTTCTCCATCACCGACCGGCTTATCGAGACTGACGGGCGTTCGAGCCATTTTCAGAACACGCTTCGCTTCATCAAGGGAAACCTCTGACGCCTGTGCGAGTTCTTCGACTGTTGGTTCACGACCAAGTTCTTGCACAAGTTGTTTGCTGACACGACGCATCCGCGACATCAATTCAATCATGTGTACAGGAATGCGAATCGTACGTGCTTGATCAGCTATCGAGCGAGTAATCGCTTGGCGAATCCACCACGTTGCATACGTCGAGAATTTATATCCTCGGCGGTATTCATATTTATCGACCGCTCGCATCAGTCCGGTGTTCCCTTCCTGAATCAGGTCGAGAAAGCTCATCCCCCGATTGCGATACTTCTTGGCAATCGAGACGACCAGTCGTAAGTTGCCTGCGGAGAGATCACGCATCGCTTGATCGTAATCCGCAAAGCGAGCTTTGATTTCCTGTACTCGTTCCATCAGCGACTCAGGAGTTTCCAGAGTCAATTGCATGAGGTCTCTAAGCTCTTGCTCGCAATTAACACGTTGATCCTTGCGGAGACGATCACCCGACAGACGAGCAATGTCAGTTTGCAGGTCACGCATCCGGACAGCGATCTGCTCCAAACGTTTCACTAGCGGCTGCAGTCGCTGAGTTCGCAAGCTGACTTCTTCAAGTAGAGTCGCAATCTTTCTGCGACCTTGATCCACCTTTGCGAAGTTCTCTTTGCGTTCGTCGGACGATTTCGTTTCGTCAAGAAACGTATCGAAGAGGTCTTCATTTTGAACGACCAGGCGTTTGATGGTTGCCAAGTTATGCGGCAAACGACCAAGAACTTGTTCTTTGATTGTGCTCTCTGTCAGCGAAATTTTGATTGTCCGGTCAAACGGAAGGTCACCCGATTGAACTTTGAGAAGCACATCATACGCCTCGGTTGTCACGTAGTGACATTCGAGCAATGCGCGGCGAAATCTTTTGCGAGTGAATTCAATTTTCTTCGCGAGGTCGATCTCTTCCTGGCGAGTCAGTAACGGAATTTCACCCATTTGCGAGAGATACATCCGGACTGGGTCGTCGATCATGCGACCGCCACCAGTCTCTTCGCCTAGACCGCTGACGTTGACTGATTGCTTCTTGCGAGTCGCTGGCTTTCGTTGTTTTGGTTTGTCGCTGTTTTCGACAGGCTTTGGTGGAGCTTGTGGTTTCAGCTTGTGCTTAACTTTGCTCTCATCGACGATGGAAAGTCCCAAGTCTTCCAGCGAGACGAGCAGAGCATCGAGTTTATCGGGGCTGATTTCGTCATTGGGCAAGTATTCATTGACCTGCGAGAAGGTTAAAAAACCTTGCAGTTGTCCGAGTTCTGTGAGTTGGCGAAGGCTCTCGTCGAGTCGATACATCATCTCTTATTCCCTTTATTTGTCAGTATCATTTTAGACACTGTTCTTTTTTGTCGCACGTTTCAAATGAAACTCCGCCGCCTTACGCAACAACGCTTCGGTTGCATCGTCGAGGGACGCTGGCCCTTCCGTGGACTGTGAAAGTTGAACGGAAACATTTTGTTGGCTGTGTCGTTCTTCCCGGTTCTGAAGGGCTTCAATTGATTGCCTCAACAGTCGGGGACACCCTGCCTCGTCCGTTCCACTATCACTCATCTTGTAAGCGAGATCTTTCGCCGCTGTCTGTTCGTCTAACCAGACGACCAAACTTTTGAGGTCTCGATCAGGCATCAGGTCGAGTAACCCAGTCAGGGTGACTTTTCCATTCTCCTCAAATTCTTTCACGCATTTCCCGAAGACCCCTCTCAGGATGCGATTACGCAACGGCGCCATAGAAACAGCTTCATTCACAAAACGAAACGCTTCCGGAGCCGCCAGAACATTCTGGAGCAAGTCGCATTCCACTCTGTCTCCTGAAGAGAGACGATCAGACGTAATCAGCTGCACTTCGGCAGCGAACGATCTCTCTTCGACCGCATGATTCTCCACGCGAATACGTCTTTTTCCGGTTTCTCTGATCTCTTTCAGCCACTTGCGAGTTGCTGCCTCAGTGACCGACATCTTTTGTGCAAGATTTGCAATTAATAACGGTTCTCGTACCGAAGATGCCATCGCTGGCACTTGAGCCAGCAGCCTCAGCATTTCGTCTAGAACTCGCTGTTTTGAGTCAATTGAGTCAAAACCGATTTTTTTTTGAGTCGCTTTGAAGAAATAGTCCCAAGCCTGTGGAGCTTTTGCAGCGAGTTCTCGAAAGGCATCTGCTCCGTGTGTTTCCAGATAGTCTGCCGGGTCCATCTTCTCGGGGAGCGTTAATATACGAAGATCAACATCTTGAGCTAGAAAACGCTCAACTGCTCGTGAAGCTGCATCTTGCCCCGCTTGATCACCATCAAAGACCAGCACCACTTTTCGAGCGAAACGCTTGATCGCTGTTACATGTGAATCAGTCAGCGCTGTTCCCAGCGTGCCGACAACATTCTTCACTTCGAATTGATGACAGGCGATACAGTCGGTGTAACCTTCGACGATCAATACTTCGTCTTGATCGCGAATCGCTTCGCGAGCTTTATCGATGGCGTACAGCAACCGGCTCTTATGGAAGACGACACTTTCGGGACCGTTCCAGTATTTTGCATCATCGTCGCTGCCCGGAAGAATACGTCCTCCAAATGAAACAGTTTGCCCTCGTTCGTTGTGAATTGGAAACAAAACCCGATTAACGAAATTATCGTACTTTCTGTTATCCTTCTCACCAGCCAGACGTGCATCGACCAATAGCTTTCCCGAATACTGCTGCGGAACGCGATCGAGTAACCACGTCCAATCGTTCGGATGATAGCCCAGTTTGAACTGCTCAATCATTTCTGCGGAAACACCTCGCTGTTGCAAATAGTCTCTCGCCGCTGCACCGACAGGCATTTCCAATAGTGCTTTTTGAAACTGTCCTTGCGCCCAGTTCAAGACTTCGAAGAGTTTCGCTTTGTTTGTTTCCTGCTCTGGCGTCGAACCGCCTATGTACTTGGGAACTTGCAGGTGTGCCCGTCTGGCAAGGATTTCTAATGCTTCAGGAAAGGTGACCTTTTCCCGTTCAACCACAAAAGTAAAGCAATCACCACCTGTATTACACGACCAACAGCGAAAGGTCTGCCGCTCAGGATAGACTCGCATGGAAGGATTATGATCATCGTGGAAAGGACATAGCCCGACATACTCTCGACCACCCGAGCGAGGTTGGAGAGCCACAGATTCGCTAATCAGACCGACGATGTCGCTGTGGGAGCGAACTTCTTCTCGGAATTCTTGAGGCGACTGTGGAGGCACCGACGATCCTGGGGTGATGACTAGTTAAGCGTGAAAGGTAATACGATCATTCCAGACCCTATATTACTTACATCTTAACAAAATTTGACAAGTAGACAGTAGTTCACACGAGGTGAAAACCGCAAGTCACAGCATCACCAATCAACTCTACACGCCAAACCCCAGGAAGCAAATTTCTACGCCCGACTTCCGACCGAGAAACAGAAGCGTAACCGCTTATTCAACAAAGACTTCAGAAACTTTGTAGTACGAGAGAATTGCCCAGAAGAAACAGACACCGTAACCGGGAATGTTGGTCAAAAAGTAGATCGCTACTCATCTTTCTTAACTCACATGAACAAACAAGACAGTTGGTTTATGAGAAAGTAGACACCACCCCTTAAGAAGGGTGGTGTCGCAAGTGAGTTTGAGTCGCTAATCTAGGCTAGAATGGGCACTCTGATTCGGCTGGTTCCACGATTACAGGAAATTTCTGAAGAAGAACTGCGTTAGAATGCGGCGTTTTATGCAATATCGCCTTGAAGTGCGATTCGCCATCATCGTATTCCATTTCTATCGATGACTTTTCACTCAATACAGAGTAGCAGGTTTCGAATGCGATCGCCTTAAATTTTGATCGTAGAAATGACCATATCATTTTCCCAGATTCTGCTATTCTAGCCACTGCGACTGTCAGTTTGGTGGACTGATTCATATGTGCAAACCGACGCGCTACAACCATCCATGACACATTTGCGTCCTTAGCAAGCCTGTCTATCGAAACCGCATTAGCTGCAACTCCTTCTGCTAATCCAGACCTAGCTTTTGAAGCTGGAAGTAACATTTCTGATGCAAGGATGTTTACTTCTAATTCTTCCCACAGATCAGTCAGATTGTCTTGAGTCACATGAGTTTCTGCGCCAAGAATTAGGTGAGATAGTTCGTGAGCCAGTGTGAACCTTTGACGCACCTTAGCTAAACTTGAGCTGATACGTATGATCGCCTTATCACCAAAATTTGTACACCAACCAGAGCACCCTTGGAGCGGAGTGTAAAAAACTGTAACAGGGAGTGATTCAACTAGCTTCTCGGGACCATTAGGATACCACGATTCGGTAGTCCAAAGAGCTTCTCGAATGTCAATCATGGATAGTTAGAAGTTATCCCGAGGACATCATGCATGTCTTTTATAAGAAGGCGTTTCGTAGAATCATCCATATTGTCGATATCCTCGTCTCGAAATCGCACAACTGATGGATAGAGAGCAGATAACCTACGTATATGTAGCACAAGCGGGTCGTTTGAATGACAAACATCAAGCGATCCGATCAGATGTTTTGGGATTGCCCCAACAGCACAGTCCGGGATTTTTTGATCATTCATAGTTCATCTGCCAGAAGTTGAGATGCAGCACTGGAGGAAAGCTCTAAAAAGTTAAGCTGTTCATTATTCTTCAAATCAGTTTTTGTAAAACCAAGTTTCAAGTAAAATGACTCAGATTCCAACAAGGAACCTGCAACGACCTTCCCAGCAAAACCAAGTGAATTGCTAATTCTGACGGCGAGTTGCACAAGTGCCTTGCCAATCTTAGTGTATCTTCGATTGAGGCATGAATGTCGAGATTTCGGTTCGGTAGCAAGCCAAGTAATCATAACTGCCCTCTCACCTTTGTCAATTACTGATAATCCATCCACATAGAGGATCATTGCGCCGATAATTTCACCGGCATTGTTTTTAATACATAGCCTGTCGAAGTCACCTTTGTATTGGTGTTTCTGAACTATTTTAGCCCATTCCCACTCAATATCTGGTGCATTCCCCTGTTCATCTAAATCCCACCATTTTGCATCAATAAAGTTTTTAGCATCTGTCGTGCTAAGGCTGACAATTTCGCATTTTCCAAAGCCATCCT
>ERZ887942.2902-NODE-2902-length-10297-cov-4.881273_pt1 | contig 10297 bp, 11 predicted proteins | sample MGYA00521099_ERZ887942 | MGnify/ENA primary metagenome ERZ887942 (study PRJEB32303, sample SAMEA104408605) | aquatic metagenome | biome: Brackish water; feature: Pelagic; material: water | place: Baltic Sea | collected 2014-06-07T06:48:00 | depth 16,251 m ... | reverse complement strand
TAGTTTACCAAAGGATGCTGATGTCCATCGGAAAAGAACAAGCCTTTCTTTATACCCCTACTCGCCATTTCTTCCATGTCTATACTTGTATCAAAAGCAGTCCAAACAGACATTCCGCCTTGAGGTTTTTTAAAAGAAAGATACTTTCCCATAGTACTTTCTAAATGTTCACAAAATGCATCTCTCCTGGTTTCATAAATTTTACGATTCTTTTTGAGGTATCGTTGAATGATACCAAGCTCTAAAAGCTCCGCAAGAGCAATCTCTAATAAATTATCTCCTTGTCTGTCAATCAATCTTCTAATTCCAGCCATAAGGTCTATTTGCTCTTTATGTGCCACTAAATAACCGACTCTAAAAACAGGTGAAATAGCCTTTGTAAATGAACCTGCATAAAGCACAAAATCACCATGATTTGTTGCCGCCAAAGGCATGATAGGATGTCCTGTATAGTGGAAATCGTAATCATAATCATCCTCAAAAACATAGAAACCATACTTTTTAGCTAGCTGCATGAGCTTCACCCTCCTGTAGGCCGGCATTATAACCGTTGTGGGGTATTGATGGTGAGGAGTTACATAAAGCATTTTTATTTTCGCCCGTTTACATGCCTCCTCTAAGTGTTCCACATCTAAACCATCCTCATCTACTTTTATTTTAACTATCTCTGCCCCATGGTATTCAAAATTCTTTTCGGCAGAAGCCCAATTCAATTCAGGCATAGCCACTTTATCTCCACGTTTTATAAATGCCTGAATACATAAATAGAGAGCTTGAGTTACCCCTCGAGTAATCAATATTTGCTCTGGCAAAACCTTCATACCTCGTGTTTTGAAAAGATATGTCACCAATTGGTCTCTGAGATAGGCATTACCTCGGGTATCTCCATAAGTAAACTTATTGTACAGATTACCCTTAAAAAGAGCTGTTTTATACGCTCTATTTAATTCTTTAACTGGTGCTAGACGAGGATCTGGAAGACCGTCGTCTAAATGATAGGGTTGTGTTACCAAAGGTATTTTGCGATCCAAAACCTTCGGAATCTTAAGTTGTTTGGCCTTTATTCCATTGTTTTTCACTTTGAGTTCTTCAATCTCGGCACCCTGAATCTTTTCTGCCACATAAGTACCACTGCCTACTTTAGTTTCTAACCAGCCTTGATTGATTAATTCTTCAAAAGCCGCCAATACTGTTTTCCTATGAACATCAAGGACTACGGCCAACCTCCTGCTTCCAGGAAGCTTTGTATTTGCTGGCAAGACACCGTCCCGAATATTCTCTTTTATTTGATCAGCTATTTGAAGAAAAACAGCTTTGTTGGCACTTTTATCAATCTGCAACATATTACTGGACTATTTAATATATATATATACTGGACTATTTAAGCCATCCAGTAAATATCTACTTTTGAATTGAAAATAAGAACTAATATGCAAAGAAAAACAGAGAGAACTACGCCCAGCAGATACGCTAATCAAAGGGCACATTACGGAGATGAACAAATTTATGAGATATTAGATGAAGCACTTTTTTGTACCATTAGCTATGCAGAGGATGGGCAGCCTTATAGTATTCCACAATCTTTCGTTCGTATGGATAATCATATCTACCTGCACGGTTCTGTAGGCAGTCATTTGATGCGAATGCTTTCAGATGGCCGTTCTGTATGCATTTCCATCATGCTAGCAGATGATTTGGTTGTTACTAAAACAGCATTTCAACACTCCGTTAATTACAGATCAGTTGTCATTTTTGCTAAAGGCGTGCTTCTGGAAACGCAAGAGGAAAAGTATGAGGCTTTCAAGGCATTGACAAATAAAATGGTGCCTAACGGCTGGGATTATTTAAAGCCAATGAGTAAAAAAGAAGTGGATAAAACTACTGGAATTCGTTTTTCATTGGATGAGGCTTCTGCAAAAATAAGACAAGGAGGGCCAAGTCATGACGAATCAGAGATGGATTTACCAATTTGGACAGGTCTTATTCCTATAAAGCCATTGAGACAAAAACCAGTGGCCGACGAACACGGTGCTAAAATCTCTTTACCAAAGCACCTTCAATAATGCGTATTGATTACAAAATGAACGTTCCAATTTCTACCGAAGACATTTGCCGCGTATACGACAGCTCTGGTATCAACAGACCTACTAACGAAAAAGACCGGATTCGTGAAATGTATAAAGAGAGTAACTTGGTGATTTCAGCCTGGGATGGAGAAAACTTAGTAGGCGTATCTAGATCATTAACAGACCACGCCTATTGCTGCTATCTCTCTGATTTAGCTGTGAGTGCCGAATATCAAAAAATTGGAATAGGAAAACAACTTATAGCCGAAACACAAAAAGTAATAGGCGAAAATGTTAATCTTATTTTATTGGCTGCTCCAAGTGCTGTAGATTACTATCCAAAAATAGGCTTTAGCAAAATGGAGGCAGCATTTATCATTAAAAGGAAAGCGTAATGGAAGACTTCCATGTATCATTAAAGAAGGCAAAAGAGGCAATAAGTGGCTCCGAATCTCCATTTAAAGAGGTCTTTGCACATGGGACTTTGAGCGTAGAATTATACCAGCCAGATAAAATAGATCATCAAACGCCTCATGAAAGAGATGAGGTTTATATCATAGCCGAGGGTAGTGGGAAATTTCATTTAGAAAACGAATATATCTCTTTCGAAAAGGGAGACTTTCTTTTTGTACCCGCAGGGAAAGAACATAGATTTGAATCATTCACAGCCGACTTTAGTACTTGGGTACTGTTTTATGGGCCCAAAGGAGGCGAAACTGACATACAATGAACAAAGAACATAACTATTCACTAACCATAGAATGGACGGGCAAAGGAACCGAAAACTACCGCACCTATGACAGAAGTCATACGGTAAAACTAGACGGCAAAAAGAACATCGAATGCTCCTCTGACCCCGCTTTTATGGGAGACCCTACCAAACATAACCCTGAAGAATTATTGCTGGCATCAGTTTCTTCTTGCCACATGCTTTGGTACTTACACCTATGCTCAGTGGCAAAAATAAATGTGACGTCTTACGAAGACAATCCTACAGGAGCCATGGTAGAAACAACAGATGGTGGTGGTCACTTTTCTGAAATTACCTTGCATCCAAAAGTCGGCCTTCTAGACCCAAGTCAATCTGAAAAAGCACATGAACTTCATCATAAAGCTAATAAGCTGTGCTTTATAGCCAACTCTTGTAATTTCCCCATTCATCATAAAGCTACTTACCATGCTGGAACTTAGACCAAGCTGCGAGAACTGTCAAAAGGCTTTGCCTGTAGACAGCATGGAGGCCATGATTTGTACTTTTGAGTGTACTTTTTGTACAGAGTGCGTAGAAAACATTCTGCATAACGTGTGCCCAAACTGCGGAGGTGGTTTTGAGAAAAGACCTGTCAGACCAATGAATCAAGTGGCCAAATACCCAGCAAGTACAAAAGAGGTATTTAAGCCGGTGAATCTAGATTCCTTCCAAAAAACACTAGCAGAACTTAGGGATATAGCCTCTCAAAATCGTTAGATTTCAGTTTCGAAATAATTGGAACCGCATTTAATGAAAATCCAATACCAATCTAAGTCACTCGTCATTCTGGAAAGTTCACTTTTCAGAACGACTTCCACCATTATTATTGGTAAAAGTTACCTCCTTTTGGTAGACCCAAATTGGCTACCGATAGAGATAGAGTTCATCGCTAATCTCATTGAGGAAATAGGAAATAATAAAGAGAAGCATTTGCTCTTCACCCACTCAGACTATGACCATATCATTGGTTACGGCCGTTTTAAGGACTATCACACTATAGCCTCGCAAAACTTCATAGACAATCCCAACAAGGAAAACATCCTTAGCCAAATCAGGGCATTTGATGATGAAAACTATATCCATAGAGATTACGACATCGTCTACCCTGAAATTAAAACCGGTATTTCTGGTCATAGTCAAGCCTTAAGAATTGGCTCTGACGAGCACCTATTTTGGCAAGCCAAAGGTCATAATAAAGACGGCCTAATTACTCTCCATAAAACCAAAGGTGTTTTAGCAGTAGGTGATTATCTGAGTAACATTGAGTTTCCATATATCTATGACTCGTTAAAAAACTATAGAGATACCTTAAATAACCTAGAACAAATCATCAATACTGAGAATATCAAGTTCCTTATTTCTGGGCATGGTGATTTCACATCAGATAAAGAGGAAATGACCTTGAGAATAAAAGAATCTAGAGATTACATTTCGGAGCTAGAAAACGCCGTTAAAAATGATACAGCCTTTGACCTTGAGGGCTTATTCAAACGATATCAATTCCCTGGCATTATGAAAAAGTTTCATGAGGGGAATTTGGCTTTGGTGACCAAAGAACTGAATTCCTAAATTTGAAGTGTTCAATAAATGTCTAAAATGCTTAGCAAAACCGTCTCTCTAATTTTCATAGCTTTATAAAAAAAAGCACCCCATGAGTTATTGCGAGTTTTGCCGTGAATTACCAGAAGATAATGTCCACAAATATTATCATGATTTCCAATATGGCTTTCCTTTGGCCACAGACAATGAGCTCTTTGAGCGATTGGTTCTGGAAATAAATCAGGCGGGCCTTTCTTGGAATACCATTCTGGTCAAAAAAGACAATTTCTTTAAAGCCTACAGTGCCTTTGATATCAAAACCGTTGCCGCCTACGATGAATCTGAAAGAGAACGGCTCCTTTCTGATGCAGGAATCATTCGGAATAAGCTCAAAGTAAATGCCGCCATCCATAATGCCAATGTCATTTTAGCCCTTCAAAATGAGCATGGAAGCTTTAAGGCTTGGATAGAGCATCACTATCCACTCCCCAAAGAGGCATGGGTAAAGGTTTTCAAGAAGAACTTTAAGTTTGTCGGAGGCGAAATAGTGAATGAGTTTCTTCAGAGTACTGGGTATCTACCTACCCCTCATGATACGGATTGTCCCATTTATGAGAAGGTGGAGGCGGAGAGAAGAGTTCAAATTGCTGGAAAGTTATAATAAACCCTTCAAAAATCCCCTTCCTTAAAAGGAAGGGTGGCCAAAGGTCGGGTTGGTTGAACAAGCCAATTCTCAATGAAAACACCAGAACACAATAAAAAAAAATTAAAACCATTCCGAAAAAAACTTCGGAATCATTGTACCGCTGCAGAGGCCGTGCTTTGGACCTATTTAAAAGGTAAGCAACTGGACGGAAGGAAATTCAGAAGACAGCATTCTGTTGACAATTACATACTTGACTTTTACTGCCCGTCGGAGAAACTGGCCATAGAGCTGGATGGAGCCGAACACTTCCTTCCCGAGGGCTTGGAAAAAGATGCCGCCAGAGATAAAGACTTATTAGAGAATGATAACATTAAAACTCTCCGGTTTGAGAACAAGTTAGTTTTTGATAAAATATACTCGGTTTTAGAGGAAGTTAAATCTGTATTTGGTAGGGTTTGAAAAGGTAGGAATTTTGCTTTGTCTTCCGAATTGAGCTGGTTGAGTTTATTGTTTGAAAAAAATAGAGGTTCAACCACCTCCCTTTTTGAGAAAACCCACCTTTAAAAAAACTTTCAGTCAACTCAAAAAGTACTCCTCCTGCCTGGATGAGAGCGTTTAGGGATGAGTTATGACTTTGACTAATTTGAGATGGATTATAAATAGTCTCCGCAAGCATAAAACAGCTTTTACATCAAAAAACTAGAAATTATAAAAAAAAGCCCTCAAGGAATTAATCCAAGAGGGCTACAATGATATGACAAATAAGTACAGTTAATTAGATTAACTTCCAGCCATCTCTATACTTTCTACTTACAAACTTATTGGCTTCATCGTAATTGGTAACTTTCATATTTTCACCATCCCAAAGAAGCTTTTTACGTCCTTCATATTTAGCATTCCTACCACTTCCTGTAGTGCTCTCTTGATAACTTCTTATAGCTAAATTACCCATAATAACTGTTTCTGTAAGTGGTCCAGAATAATCAAAAGAGGAGGTAAGAGCCTTATGTTCCTTACTTCCAAAACCACCTTTAATGGCTTCCACCCAACTCACTTGATGGCCATAATCCGACATCTTATGGTTTTTTAGCCCACCATCATACCCTTTCGGCATTTCAATAATATCACCAGAGTTTAGATAAATTTTAGGATTCCTTCCGTAGGTTCCGCAGGTCATAACACCTTTATCACCAATCAGCATAACGCCATTACTAGAATCATCATCACCTAGCGGATGGTCTGCAGGAATGATATTAGGGTGGAAAGGCCTTATCCCTCCATCTGTCCAGTACATGGCTATTGGCTTGTCGTTTACAGGCGTACTACCAAATTGAACCTTCACGCTGGATGAAGGAGGGCATCCCTCTGGAATGTATTCTGGATTCCAGTCTTTTAAGAAGATCTGACCCACACTACCTTCCACCTCAGTAGGATAACCCAACTGTAAAACTCTAAAAGCAGGGTCTATCAGGTGACAACCCATATCACCAAGAGCACCAGTTCCAAAATCCCACCAGCCCCGCCATTTAAACGGATGATATAAGGGGTGATATTCTACTTCCTTTGCAGGGCCTATCCATGTGTCCCAGTTTTTGGCAGAGATACTATCTGGAAGAACCTTCTTTTCTGAAGGAACTGGTATACCTTGAGGCCATACAGGCCTGTCAGTCCAAATATGAGCGGCGTCTACGTTACCAATCATTCCTTTACCAAACCACTCTATCATCTGCTGCTGTCCAGGGTTAGAAGCACCTTGATTTCCCATTTGAGAAACTATTTTATACTTCCTAGCCCCTTCTGTGAGCATTCTAGCCTCATATATGTTATGAGTCAGTGGCTTTTGAACATACACATGTAAGCCCTTTTGCATGGCAGACATAGCCGCCACACCATGATTATGATCTGGTGTAGAAATAGTGACTGCATCAATGTCATTTTGATTATCCAACATCTCCCTAAAATCCCTGTAAATCTTTGCTTTAGGGAATTTTTTCATGGCAGCAGAAGCCTGATTCAGGTCAATGTCACAAAGAGCTACTACATTTTCAGAACCCTTATTCCAAGCATTCATAATATCGCTTCGCCCTTTTCCTCCAGCACCTATAGCTGCCAAATTTAATTTGTCACTTGGAGCCTTGAATCCTTTTCCAAGAACATGCCGAGGCACTATATAAAATGCTCCTGCGGCTAGGGCACCTTTCTTCATAAAATCTCTTCTACTCTTTTTGTTTTTCATAGGGTTTGTATTTAATTATTTCAATCAATTTTACTTTGAGTTTATCAGATTTCAGTTCTTATAAGGAACACCAAAGCCTACTCCTTGACAATCTTGTAAGTTTTGCTTGCATTTCCAATCAATAATTTCAAAATGTAGACGCCTGCGACTTGTTTGGAGAGGTTCTTTGAAATTTTCTTTTCCAAAGAACTTCTTACGCCCAATACACTTACTATTTCTTTTCCTTGAAGATCAAACAAACTAGCTCTAGCTTTTTCGTCTTGCAGAAGGTCTATTTTAAGATTCCCTCCAGTTGGGTTTGGATAAATAAATACTGAATCTAGCTCCGTGTATTCTGTTGCGGTTAGCACAGATTTAAGCATAAATCTTGAAGTAACAGGCAAATGGTCCGAAGTGTTATCTGGATATTCATCTATTCCAACAAATGGCAAAAGAAGCTCTGTACTTTCTGGAATTAAACTCTCGAAAAGTTCATCAGAAATAACGATATGGTCTATCACATTATCAAAACCAATAAAAGATTTCTCTCCTTTCTTGCTCAACTCCGCTGTTGGAATGGCCCATTTATCGTCACTTGCAAAATTTGCGTAAGTAGATTCTGTAAAGCCATTAACTACAGTCTCGTCTACATCATCGTTAAAATCTCCAGCCATGATGATAGAAGCCAATGAAAAATGCTGCTCTAAACTGTCTTTTAAAACTTGAACATCAATTTTTCGCATATTGTAAACCTCCTCACGTTCATCAGGATTATTCCTATTGGCTCTGGCATGAACGCCTACAATATGGAGTCTTCGCTCCACTCCGTCAATAGATACATCACAAACAAAAAGGGCTGGTAATCTTCCACTGGCCCAGAAACGATCAAACGTGTCCGGATAGCCATCTATAGGAGTCGTTTTAGCTAGTAAAGGCCTCAATTCTACCATTTTCACATTAGCCTCTTTATAGACAAAGCAAACTCGCTGAGCATTAACTGGATCCCCTCCACCAGAAACAGCGGGAGAGCATGCTCCCGCATAGTTGTCTAAACCCCCTACCAAAGTATTGAAAGAAGCGATATTGGTTATTTCTTCCAAAACATAGACATCTGCATCAGTATCATTTAAGACTTTAGAAGCATTCTGCAGCTGCAATTCATCATTAAAAGGGCCATTAGATGCACTGCCAAACCATTCTAGATTCCAAGCGGCTATGTCAAAAGTATATTCCTTAGAAATATTTAGGTCTGATACTGGAATTTCACCCAAGTTTTCAATATCTACTTCAGTTCTAGGATAAAGTTGATATTGGTCTCTAAATTGCCCAACCACGGCTGTCATATTAAAATTTCCTTTTGGCTTTTCATGACCATCAATTTTCGTCTTAGACCATATTCTGGTGGTAGATACTCTATTAGCCTGTTCCACTCGTTCATTGGTATTTGGAAGAAACACAAAGTTTTGGTCTTGTAGATGAACTCCTGCCACAGTAACTAACTGACCGACATAATCAGGAAGTTCTGAAAGGCGGACAGTTTGAGCCAATAAGGCCTTATTATCAAAAAGTTCAATGGGATGTTCTGTGTCTCGTATTAAAACCAATTCTTGATTAAGCTCAGAAATAACTCCAAAAAAATGAATGCTATCCCCGATATTCAAACCAAAGTCACCTTCTAATCTTATACCCGCTGTTTCATCCTGCAAATAGTTAAAGGCTGGAAACTCATTCGCAGAAGCAGAGATACGACCACTTACCTTCACAGAATCTCTCTGACTAAGACTTCTCGCATCTTGAATATTAAGACTACAACCATCCCGCAATTGATAAATCTGATATTCTTTTTGAAACTCAGCCAATTCATTTGCCTCAGCATCATCTATCTTAAATAAAACGCTACTTGTTTCTTCATCCAAAGAGCTTGGCAACATTTTGATATAGAAAGGCTCAAAGAAACTATTATTCTCGGAGGTAAAAGTCAATTGACTAAACCAGTCTATTCTGTTTTTGGAGAAATGAACAACGTTAACCGAAGGTGACCATAAATTCAATGTTTCCTCAGGCAGAAAAGCGTTTAAATTGGCTTCAAAAATACTCTCCTTCTCACAATTCGATTTGAATGCATAAAGACTTTCTGGCAATATCAATTCTAAGTTCTGGGAACGGCCTAATGCTGTGGCTTCTTTCCATGAAGTAGCTACTTTAATCTCATCTACTCTTAGCGTAGCAGCCTTAGATGAGCTTCCTTGTCTTAATGCCAAGGACCCTATATTGGGACTATCTGTCTCTCCTGACGGAGCTTCCACCAAGGCAGTAGTTTCGGTTGAACTCGGGTTTTCTAGGACAAAGACCTCTACTAAATCATCTGTATTTGAAGTGTTCAAAAAGGAATATTTCAGAACTAATTGATAGGTCTTATTTAAATCAAAAACTGTATTGCCGTAGTTTGGAGAAGTAGAAGATTTGCTAAGGCCAAACTGAACTCCTCCATCCATAGATTTCACATAGAGCCTTCCTCTGAAAGTAGAGCCCAACTTAGCTGGGCCCAGATGCAAAAAATACTCTCCCGAGGAGCTAGCACTGCTTACATTCACTAAACAAGCCGCGTATACTGATGCCGTATTTTGAGAATCAAAACTGACATGAACATCTTGACCAGAACCTGAAAGTTGGGCACTTCCATCTTCATTAGCATCCCCAAAAGTCAAGCCTTTGGCCACCAAAATAGGATTACTTCCATTACCGCTGTGCTCTGTCCAGCCAATGCTGGCTAAAGAAGTACTTTCTGGGTAGGCAAAGGGCTCATCATAGTCTTGAGAAAATGAAACGAGAGGATAAAAAATAAGAAGTACTAAACAAGATTTAAAATTCACTCGACTTAAGTAATAAATGAACTGTAAAGTTCGTCAAACTGATTTATCTCTTTGTCAAAATCTAGATTTATTGTACTACCGTGAAATTCAAAGAGTCTGAAATAGAATATTATGTGCACCTTAATTCAAAAATAGACCATGAAAAAAGTAGAAGAAATACTTAGTCTTAGCTACGATAACAAGGATGAAGTCTGGTTAAAGTATGGC
>ERZ887942.2901-NODE-2901-length-10298-cov-10.641121_pt1 | contig 10298 bp, 11 predicted proteins | sample MGYA00521099_ERZ887942 | MGnify/ENA primary metagenome ERZ887942 (study PRJEB32303, sample SAMEA104408605) | aquatic metagenome | biome: Brackish water; feature: Pelagic; material: water | place: Baltic Sea | collected 2014-06-07T06:48:00 | depth 16,251 m ... | reverse complement strand
CAGGGCTGATTCAAGGTCCGGCTATGGGTCTGTTTCTGGCTGGCGCCGAGCCATCGCCAGCAGCGCCGTGATGTCATGCATCACCGCTTGCAGGCCCTCACGGATTGAGCCGAATCCAGCCAGGCGCAGCAGGTTCATGGCTGCGGTTCGCAGTGTGGCCATGACACTTGCGCCATTTCCGCGGTAACGGTGTGCGTCTTCCCGGAACTGGGTGTCCCGGATCCAGTGCCAGCTCTCCAGGCTCCAGCGCTCTCGCACCAGACGCAGCAATGCATCTGGGGTGGTGCGCAGGCTCGTGATGAACCGATGGGTGGCTTTGAACGGCTTGCCATCGCGCATGCCTGTTGCAATCACTTCCGCAATCCAGCTGGCGCCGTGCCAGTTCTCCTTGATGTGGGCTGGTGCCTCCTTGGCCCTGAGATCCCAGGTGATGTCGCGCCCATGGCCGACTTCGTGATCACTTGCGATGAAAGGGATCTTGCGCTTTCCAACCAGCTGGCTGGCGATCTGGCGGTAGAGAGTCTTCTGGTTGGCTTTGACCGTCAGCAGGAAGTCGGCCCCCTGCTCCTTGAGCTGCCGAAAAACGCCTGCTGTGTGTGGAGCGCATCCGCCTGGATGAGCACACCCTCCAGATCGAGCTCACCAAGCAACCTTTGGAGCACCGCACGCTCGTGGTTTTCACTTGTGGCGTAGCAAGCCTGAGCGACCGCGATACCCAAAGCTGCGGAGTACAGCGTCACCTGGGCGATGAACGCCGAACCGCCACCACTGGTGGGCTCGATCGAACCTCGCAGGGTCTTGCCATCACAGACCAACTGATCGAGAACCGCTGCCCCGCCTGGGATCTGAGCGATCGTCCAGTCACGGATGGCGGCGCAGACGGCAGTGACATCCACCTGCAGGAAGAAGTAGCGGAAGGCGGAATCCGACGGAGGACGCTTGAGCTCAATGCCCAAGGCCTCGGTCAGCACAGCGTGGTGACGCCGAGCAAAACGCTCCAGATCCCGAAGGCTCTCGCATTTGCTCAGGATCCCGAGCACTGCCACCAACAGGAGGTACCAGGCCGGGATGCGAACCCCTCGACGCATCCGGGCGTCAGGGATCGCCTTGAGGTAGCTGATCAGGTCGAGATCGGTTGCAGCAGAAACGCTTTGGAACACTGAGAGGGGGCAATCCCGCCGACCTCAGCCCATGCTCGCAGCCCCGGCAAGAGAGTCTGTGACACACTTTGAATCAGCCCTGTGGCCCAGGGCTGCTCCTTGAATCATTGTCTTTCCGGCGTCACCCCTTCGCCCCCCTCTGGCCGAATGAACGACAGAGATACTGCGAAACAACAAGAGCAATGGCCAATTCAAGGGGGTCAGGTTGCGCTCTTTAGAGCGAATCCTCACAATGGGAGAGTTCACCCATTGACCAAGTAAGTAGCTTCGATCTACGTGGGGTTAATCGAGAGAATATCAGCAAAAGTAAAGAATGTCAACGCAGCCTGCCGTTGTAGATGAGTCGAGCAACATTGGTCCCATCGGGACCAATAAGAATTTCAGTCTCAATGTCGGCCTTGCGACCCATCTGCTCCCAGCCTGGTGGGCCACCGTTAAACCTGAAAAGAAATCCCTTTGAATCAGCTGAGATAAGGCATCCAGCGGCACTAGATGAGAACATACAAGCGCTCGGCCTGTACATGGAAAGGCCACCATTCATATCGACAGCGTAGGATCTAGCTAAATTGACTGCGCGCAATCGAGCTGGGCCTGAATTCTGAATCTCGTCAACCTTATCCATCGCGCCGCTATGGTCTGGTGAACGCCTGTCTGCATCGAAATCAACCCATTGCGCATGGGCGCAATGGTTGTGGCTAGCAGCCAGTACTACTGATGCAAAAAGGAGCTTGGTCGCGTAGACGCTGAATTTTTTCATCCTGCTTTGAAGAGAATCAAAAGTTCTCCAGATAAGGGTTGAGGAAAGAACGAGGAGACTACTATCAGAAGTCGACTGACTGGATAAGTTTCTGTCGTTCCGCATTTTTCTGACGCTGGGCCTCAGAAGCCGCTCTTGCTGCAGCATCGCGACGAGCAGCTTCTGCCCTTGCCGCAGCAGCACTGCGTTCAGCAGCGGCCGTTGCCTCTGCAGCCTTGCGTGCCCTTTCAGCCTCAGCCGCGGCTTTAGCTTGCCTCTCGCGCTCAAGACGCTGGTTCTGTTTTTCAATAAACTCTTCGCCAGAAGAAATAATAACCTCACATTGACGCAGTTTCTCGCTGCTACTTACTGCAGCAGCGGACAGCTCCTCACTTGAGACACTGCTCGCCGCAGAAGACTGAGCGAGTATCGTAGAAATCCGAACAAAACTCTCTAATTCTTCTTTTTTCGAGATTTGCGCTTCGAGAATCTGTTCATTCCAGCCATTCTGGGACGCAGGTGATTGGCAAGTAGTGTTCTCAGACTCTTGCTTAAGGGTTCCCCAGGAAGACAACAAGATAGGTGTTGATTTTGCAATAAGCGCATGAACCCAAGATTTCTTGCCACATGCACTTGTTATCTCTGAATAACGACTAGGTACCAAGTCGTCTAGCTTCTGCACCGTCCATTGCCCATGTTTCGACGTCCCCCAAAGCTCCATGGCGTCCGAAGATCGCTGAGCCGTGTTAGATGTACATTTAAGGAGGAAAGTCTCTGAGTTTTTAAGGGCAGCAAGCGTTTGCATGGGAGTCGCTTTTGCTGGATCAAAGGCCCGATACTTTGATACATACTTGAGTAGTTGTGGGTATTCGCGAGCTGCGAACTGGATTTCACCCTGAGCATGATTACACCAGTTCCTATACAGCTGGTAGGTCGCTGCATCAGGGGGTTCAGTTCCAGGTTTCCATTTGCCAGTCCACACAGAATAGCAAAGTTGCTTCATTGAAGACTTTTTCCGATTCATTACAATCTCACAGTTTGTTCTGGCATCATCTCTACAGCTCATATAGCCTTGATACGTGAGCTGTGCCAATAAGATCGGTGCTTGAATCTCTCTTCTACCTTGAGGCAGGTTGACGGCTGAGCTGGCGCCTGGCATTGCTCCAGCCAATACTATAAAGAATACAGGAGCGAGTCGTTTCATGGAACCTAAGCGAATGCAGTAAGACTAGCAGATCGACCATCTTGCTGTCAACGTCTATTCGGGTAGTTAGCAGAAATACGAGAAGGTAGAATGATTAAGCGATGAAAATGGAATAACGAATACAGCTATCAACTCACTATGAAGATCCAATCTCAATTATGAGTGGACTTGAACAGCTCGTTTCCGGGCTAATATTAAAGATATCACTGCAAGCGGTCCAAATTTTATGCAGGCCCTTTTCGCTGTAGTATTCACCCCCCTCTGCGCGATAGCCACGCTTAACGTTGATATCATAGTCAGTCTTGTCACTGTCATTAGACTCTGATTCAACATCTGCAGTCCATGAGAGTAGAACAGGCTGGTTAATCGATGCTTGCGCTCTAATCAGGGTTCGGGCATTAATTGCCTCAATAGAGCTGGGATCATATGGCCAAATATCTGCCAAGTTCTCAGAGGATGATTGATCTGATATCACGGCACATAGGTGAACAGGCTTGGAATCACTGACTCCTTCTAAGGAACTAATGCTGCCACTTGAAGCTATCAAAGGAACGCCGTTTCTTACGGATAACTTAAGAAAGAGGCCTCCGTGTTCGACGATCTCTCCATTGGTGAGTGGGGGCCAATCAGCGGCGGTATTCCCCAGTCCGCCAGTTTTAGAAAAGAAGTAATCACCTTCCAGGCTCGAAGCAAGATAAGGAAGGCCGTCACAAGTACTGTAGATTGTGTGAGAACGTATAAAACCATCTCTGAAGGTTAGTATATCTGAATTGCTAGTCTCTGTAAAAGGAAGGCCTGCGTTGCCTGGATAGCCAGATCGCTGGTTGTCGCCAGTTAAGGCGGTAGGGCTACAACTAGCTACGAGAGGAAGCATTAGAAGCAGCGATAGTACAAAAGAATTTCTTGACCGCATCATATTGAAAAGCCAGGGCACACAAAGAACCCTGGCTTAAAGATAGCAGATGATGAGATCTATTATTTTGCAGCTGGCTGAGCAGCTGCACTAATTTTGACGCCTTTCAGCAACAGCTTACCATTATCGACCCAGGTGTATTCAGGGAAGGAAAGGTTGCGTGCAACTCCGTGGAAGATCAACTCCTTGACGCGTCCACAGGAATCCTCAATCCCATCAATTACGTTGCCAGCATCTTTGTTATTCGCGGCTTTAACAAAGAGGGGAATTGTAACATCTTTAACCCAAAACTTATCTGCATCCTCAAATCGTACATCCATCGAGGATCCATCATTTTCGAAGACACTTCTCAATGAGTTTGCCTGCTGAACCGATACACACTGTGCCGGCTTTTTTGTAGCCGGATCGATTTGGGGATTGACAGAGACTGCTACACGGTAAAGCATAGATTCCTCTTTGGCTCTGTACTTGATTCTAGTGTTTATGTTATACGTATTTCCAGCGACCTTTAGCGAGCCCTGCTTTTCAAATATATTGCCAGAGCGCACATCTACTGTGCTGGGAGTCTCTTTGTTTTCCTGCTTAGGCACACTGTTTTTGCGAACAGCGCTTTCAGAGGGCTTGTCAAGTCTTACAAACCTATCGACGCCATTAACATCAATCCAAGCATAGATATCCCCTGTCTGATTATCAGCTAGAACATTAAACTTGTCTTCAAATCTTGCTATAGGCTTTAATCCCTGCGTGGAACGGGGGATCGTTGCAAGAAGTGCGATGATGCCCGCGCCAGCTGCAGCCCAAGGTACAAACTTGTTCATTGCGTGGTGGATGTGCATAGGTTGTTGGCCCGACCACTATACCAGCGGAGCCAAAAACCCCTCCTAGAGACCAGAATATTTCATAATGTATATGCAAAAAACGCATAGCGCTTGACGCTCTGCGTTGTGCTGTGGTACATCTGAGGATGGTGCTATTCGACCATGAATAAAAGATCGCTAATCATGATTGTCCTCTTGGGAGCGATTTTATCAAGTAAATCTCTGGCCGCTCACTCACCAGCACCTTTTGCATCTCCACATTCTCGGGCCAAGAATGATCCGGGGGTTAAGATTGCATTCGTAGATGCTCTTATTAATTCTTTTAAGGGTGCAGCCGCGCTGAAGGCTACCTGTAGAACTGTTTGGCATAGCAATGAAAAGACCACTTTTGTGGAGCAACAGCAATGCTCAGGTGCTCGTAAAGAAATTGCGCTCGCAAAGCAGTATTATCCTCAGCTTCTGGAATTCGTACGTAAGTATCGTGACTTTAATCCGAAATTCTCCGTTAGTGGCATAGGTCCGACTCTTGGCGCTGCTTCAGCGTCGAGTGGTTTTGTCAGACTCTGCAAAGACCAAACCGCCACTCGTGCGGCCAAGACGATGGACTACTGGGGGACAACAAAGCAGGGAGATTGGTACTACAAAGATTTGGCTGAGATGGGTGCAGCTAACAGTGGAGAGGTCCTGGATGCCTGCAAAAGTGGGTCCTGGGCTTATAAGATTCTTGACACAACAAAAAGCGAGTTTATTCTGGCTGTAAGCGCTGTAGAATCTATAGCTCGAAAGGGGGATTCTGAATCCTACTGTGTTGCATCACCTCCAGGCGGGTGGAACGAAGCAAGGTTTTCTTCTTTAAAGGAGGTTAGTAAGACATACTCAAATGCGCTTGCTTTTGCTGAGTCCACTACCAAGGCCTCCGATAAGCTTGGATTTCTCGGAGTGCAACCTGAAATTGACAAACTTGATCAGCTTCGATTAACACTCAATGAAGCCAGCAACCGCTGCAGCCAAACACTTCTAGTCGCCGAAAAAGCTATTGAGCTAGAAGAGCAACGAAAGGCCCAGCAAGAACGTGAACTACGTGCTAAACGCGAGCGGGAACGTATTGCTGCAGAAGAGCGTAAGGCTGCGGCTGCGGCTGCTCAGCGTCGAAGCCAAGCCGAAGCCGCGGAGCGTCAGCGTAGGGAAGCTGAGCGCAAGAACGCCATTGATGGCGTCAAGTTCTAGATTATTTCATATTTATTAATATCGTTTTTTCTGATTATTTCCGAGATTGGTTCAATATTCTCGACCAAGACGAACCAGTCATTCCTTGCTTGTTACCCTGTAAATTGTGCTAATTCTCCCCAACTCGGGAACTATGCATCACGAATGGCATGAACTTGTTGATTGTTAGGTGCATATCAGGATGGTGGCTGGCGCTATCTGAAGGCATCAAGCACCCGTTGCTCAGCCATTAACTTGTAGAAGCGTTGCTTCTGAGTACGAAGCATCATTCCGTCGTTAATCCAAGTGATGCTGGATTCCAGATGCTTGATTTGCTTGGCAAGCTTGGTCTTCATAGATGTTTGGTTGGTTGTGATGATTCTTGTGGTCAATTGCTCACTCAACGACGCCATCTGACTGGAGTCTTTGGTGAGCACATTTCCGACAGCATCTCCAATATCATTGCGTGAGGCTTGAGCTGATTGAGGTGCTGCGGGTTTCGCAGCAGGTCATCAAAGCTTTCAAGAAGCTTTAGCGACCCAATCAACATATCTATACCTTGTTGAATAGGATCTGTTGGTGGGAGAGCGACTAGAAGGTCTGAAGTAGTTGGAGCATGCTCACAGACATCTATCGTTGCCTTAGCATGTGGCTCCACCTGAATATGTTCTGAATCTGTAGGCACTTGAGACGGTTCCGTTGACCTGAGTATTCGCACATCCGAAGACATGCCTTTGAAATCTCGTTGACTCGGGACTTCTCCAGTTTCATCAAATATCGCTACGTAGCGACTTTTGGTGGCTTCATCAGCTTTGATAAGTCTTCGTGCAGCTCGTGGCTCCATGCGCTTGATAAGTTCGAGAATGTCATCTTGAAGACATCCTTCATGCACCTGTTTACCGATGTAGGCGAGACAGGATGCTTGGTCCTTGTTCAGGTTCAAGGCTTGTGAACAGACATCAAGGAATAGTCCGTGGGAAAGATGACTCTTCAAATGATGGACACACAAGGCTTTTGCACGCATGTCGTCCTTGATGAGCTTGGATGCCTTGCGTTGGAGAGCCTTGAACTCAGTCTCGTATGAGCTGATGCACGACCTAGCGATAACCCGTTGGGCTTCATCATTGATTGAGTTCCAGTCAAATCTGAAGGACGGTCCCGGTGATGGCTTCAGTATTTCTTTCATGACAATGATTATTTGATAGTTGTCTCATCTCCGCCTTCTGGTCTCTTGTCCTGGTAGACGGTGATGATTGTGAATAGGTAATCAACAGAAGCCATATCCTGCTGGCTCTGCCACTTGGAGTATTGGTGCAAGCTCCAGTCTTGGAGTGCAGGGATGGTCTATGAGTACACAGCTAAGGCTGTATAGGTATTTCAGCTGGATGGTCAAAGAGAAACTCCCGTAGGCTCCGCCTGTAACTCTCCCTTGATTAGCCACAAATGAGTGTGACGAATCAAGGAAGGAGCTACAGGTGGAGATGTCTCTTATCCATCAAGCTTGCGAAGTAGCGGTACTTCAGCTTGGAGAGGGTCCACACGCCACCTCTCCAGGTGTCATGGGCGAGCATTGATCTAGCTACTGGCAAGGGTGCCTGATGTCCTTGCTGCTTGGGTTCAATGAGACCACAGAATGAGTTACTCCCGATTGGGCATTCACAGTTCTGCCTTTCTTTAGCGTCGGTTCCAAACGACGGGAGGTTGAAAAGTATTCAACTTTTTCCCCTATATAAGATGCATTAAGCTGACTTTCTAGGCGTCATGTGTCTTCTCGCCAAGATTGTGGTAGGCGACCTTTTCTGCCTCCCATTCTTGCTGTCTCTTCAGCCAAAACCTGTACTCATCGCTGTCCTCCTTTTCCTTGGCGACCAGCTCCTCAAGCGTCTCTTCAAAATGCTTGGTCATCAACTCGCTGTATTGCAACCACTCAGCAGCATCCCAGTACTCCATCGGAATACCTTTCTTATGGATAATAACGCCGCCTCCTGTATTTAAAAGGTGTGTTGGCTTGGACTCCTTGTAGGTTCGGGTTGTCTCAATCCATTCATCTCTCTCCCGGGCGTCGCATTCCCGTAGCCACCTCTGCCGTTCAAGCTGCTCCGAGGTCAGAGGTTTGTAGTTGAGGATGAGCGACTGAACGATACGACTTTTGGACTGCTGCAATATTGTCTTGTGACATTCAAGCTTCTTCCAAGCCGTGCTTGTGATGTCGTATCCAATCTGTCGCTCACCTTTGGTACCTTTATAGCGGACGGATCTTTCAGCAGGCTTGAGCAGGCTTTCTGGCCATGAATAGCGTTTTGTTGGTGAAGTGCTATCGGATAGGCTTGCATACCGAGGGAGGCTCTTCAAAAGTATCCGGGTCAGCATTTCCCATTGCTTGATTTCTGCTTCAGCAGCAAGATTGACAAGTCGTTCATAAGCTTCAAGGGATATCCAAACTTTCAAGCGTTTGCGAGTCACTTGGACTCCATCGTATGGAGATTCCTTTTTGACCCTGACAAAGTCCTTTTGGGATTCCTTTTTCCGCTTGCGGTATTGGCGTTGGTGTTTCGTTAGTTTCTTTGGCATGGTTGTATGTTGTTATTGGTTGATGTATGGCTCTGTATGGCGTTTTAAGCCTTCCCGCGCCATTGCTACGAGTTGATTGATTCAGGCGTGTTGTGAGCTCTTCTGGCGTGGCTGAGAGCGTGTGCTGGATGAGTGTGAATAGTAGGCCATGCCTTTTCACTCAAACAAGTCTGCTTTGACTCTAGGGTGAGCTTGTCTGCCAAGACGTGGCAAAGTGATTTCGGCTCCCTTTTTCCTCAAATTGAGTTTGGCATAGGTCTTTTGTGTTTCCGTGACTGAGTGGCCTGCCATTTCGGCAACCTCGAAGACCGGCGTCCCTTTTAGGAGATGGTCTTCTATAAACGTGCTACGCATTGAGTAAATCGTGTAGTGATGACGTGAAAAGCGATGACCACTTAACTTCTCTTGTACTGCTTCTCTCACTTCGCGCCATGACCGCTGATAGTTGGTGTAGCCATATGCCCTGAAGCTGTTGTGTGGATTTCCAAAGACAAGTGTTTCTTTGCTGATTGTTGCCTGGATTGAGTGCCTGGCAAGATATTCTTCCTGTAGCTTTTTCCATCGCCTCAATTCTCGTGCTTGATTGACAGGAATTTCTCTTGCTTGCTTTGTTTTTGAGCGTATTGTGTAGATGTAGGCGACTTCCCAGCTCTCCCGTTCGCCTTTGCTGTTAATTCGACCCTCATCAACGATCTCGATCTGTTTCCACTTGAGCTTCAGTATCTCCTCTGGCGACATCCCGCTGTTTTTGGCGAAAAGGATCCAGTGCCAGAAGAGTGTCCTCCAGTAATGGATGCGGTGATTGGGCAGGTGCAAGGCGGTGTTGCGGTAATGACCCCGTACGTATCGGACAATGACCTCCCAGTCTTCACTGCTGACTGCAGGATTCCTCATTTTGTCGATCTGTTTGATCTGACCTCTTTTCAGGAAGTCGCGATCCATTAGCAGATCAGCAGTGAGAAGCCGATGCTTCACTAGATAGTTCTTGCAGAAATCCTTGATCTGTGAGATCTCATTATTTCTTGTTAGTGGTGTGGCGTCTGCCCTGTAGATGCTGTAATCCCTAAAAGTTGTTTCTGTGATCTGGTTCGTGTATGAGATGTACTTGTGATTTCTGAGATATGGCAGCAGGTGACGTGTGAGTGTGATTCTTTTCTGAGTCTGAGTCTTCTGGGCTAGCAAACCCACGTCTACCCGCTTTTGCTCTTCCTTTAGGAATGCGTCTATCGCGTCTTCGATCCGCTGCTTGCGAGGTTGTCGTGTAACGACATATGACTGATAAGTCTTGCTGTTTTGCGGAGTCGAGTCGGCGCGGCCAATTAGTGCGACCGCTTGTGGGTCTGGCTTGTCGTTGTGCAGTTGAAACGCCACGTCCACTGCTGCTTGGACGGCTTCCTGCATCGAGCTGACTCCTGGGATCCGTCGCTGCCTGTAGGAGCGTTGACCTTTGACCAGTTCCCGATAGAAGTACCCGCCAGCAGAGGTCCCGCTGCCGTAGAGCACAACGTGACCACGACCGTTGAGAACCTCTTCCTTCTCAAGGATTTTGGGCATTGTTCCAGCCCACGACGTGGGTATGGTGTGGGTATCGAGCGTTTCTTTCCGCTCAGATCCCAGTTATAGCCTAAAAAACGCACCTTCCAGGTGAAGTAAGCCATGGGTGTGAGTCGAGGGCAGGGCTTAGGGCAGC
>ERZ887942.2898-NODE-2898-length-10309-cov-8.137800_pt1 | contig 10309 bp, 1 predicted proteins | sample MGYA00521099_ERZ887942 | MGnify/ENA primary metagenome ERZ887942 (study PRJEB32303, sample SAMEA104408605) | aquatic metagenome | biome: Brackish water; feature: Pelagic; material: water | place: Baltic Sea | collected 2014-06-07T06:48:00 | depth 16,251 m ... | reverse complement strand
TCGGCACACACACCCGCAGCCGGCACAAACCGCTCGGGAAAACAGCGCCGAGGCGCCACCACGCGCACACCGCCCTCCGACTCCAAGAGTCCAGGCAGCCGGAAACGCCCAGCGCGCAACATCGCAGACGCGAACGGCGACTCGAGCGACGAAGTCGACGCCCCCGCTGCACACGCTAACGACGGAGACGACGAGAAGCACAATATCGGCGACGAGCCAGAAGCCTCCGACTCGCGCGACGAGGAGGAAGAGGAAAACAACGACGTGCCCCAATATTGCGAAATCGACACATGCTCGAACGCGCCTACCGCTTGGTGCGACGGATGCTCATTCTACGTCTGCGGCGAACACGAGAACGACTGCGACTGCCCCAACGAGCCCGTGAAACAACACGAACAAGGAGAAACACATCCGACACAACTGGCGGTACTGAACAATCTGGCCGCCACCATGGCAATCTCTGCGCAAACACAAAGTGATAACGCACAGCGCGCAGTCCAACAAGAAAAAGAGCAAGACTTCCAGCGAAAGGCGGAGAAAATCACCGCCATCTGGGCGACACCCAACAACTCCATGGAAGTACTGCGGCTCATCCGAAAAGCCGAGAAACTCGTCGACACCTTCGCGACCAACGACTCCCACAAGACGCGCCGAAAGCGCGCGGAGAACTCGCCACACTACTACGCCATCAAACTCTTGGCAGAGAAGATAAAAGATCCAGGCAACACCATCAAGACCACTGCCGAAAAGCTGATGCGCCTCACCACGCCGCCGGAAGAGAGCGACTGGCTCGACATCTGCCGCAAGGCCATCTTGAAAACAGGCGCCACCAACGAGACAGTCGAGACCATCGGGCACACTTTGCTCGAGGCTGCGAAAAGCATCCCACCGGTCATCGCACAGAGAGGAAGAGGAGCCGGAAGAGTCCTGACGCTCGAGGAGTACCTCACCACCATCGATGACAACCTCGACTTGGTCAGGTGGACGGCCGACCTCATCGGCGCCCACATCCAAGACATCGACTTCGCCCGCGCCACGCGCTTCCACTTCGAGAGCCTCCCGGTCTCGATCACCCAGATGTGCACCCCCAACCTGGAGGGCACGTTCGGCGAATACATCGCAGAATGGGCTAAAAAGCTCAACAAAACCAAAACGGCGGCCGACATAATCTGGGAAGCGCACCACCGAGCCACAGGCCAGCAGATTGCACAAAACGTCCAAGGAAATCATGGACCGTCACCGACAACACCGGACAAAAATAGGGCCCAACTCAATAACACGGGTCAGGCTCGCAAGTTCTCCAACATGGTCATGAGCAACAAGCGCAACCGCACCATGACCATCGGTGCAGTCGGAGCCAGCAGCACAACCGAGAGTTATGCCAGTCACGGACCGCACTCCAGCGAGGCCGCCCGAGACAGCCACCGAAAATACGAGAGGAGCGAGCGGCGCCCCACCAGTCGACGCCGTTCCCGTTCCCGCTCCCGCTCCCGCTCCAACTCCAAAGAGCGCAAGCGCAGCCGCCGCGACGACCGGGAGCGAAGCAGAGATCGTGACAGAGATCACTCGAGACACAGTCCCAGGGGCCGCGACAGCCGCCACCACAAGGACAGCGAGCGCGAAAGGGACGGAAGCCGACACCACACCAGTGAACGGCGCGGGACCAACCACACATACGAGCAGCGCCAGAGCCCACGCCACGGCGGCCCGCAACAAAACCGCTACGGCACCACCACGAGCGGCAACAATTACAACCAGCAAGCCAACAAAAGCCAGACCCAACAAGACAAAATCTGCAAAAAACCGACCTGCAACCAGGACCACGACTGGTACAACTGCCCGCATGTCGTATGCAGAAAATGCAACGGAAAAGGTCACACCGCCAGGGCCTGCAAAGCAGGAAACAGCCACAACCACGGGCACATTTTCGGCCAGCACCCGTCGGCAGCCGGCATCGCCTTCCCAATGGCAGCTTTCCCCATGCCCCCGATGCCGCCGCCCCCAATGCCACCGGCCAGCATCATGCCCGTGATCCCAGGATCTCACCAGACCAACAACCATGCTGCGCAACAGCCTTTAAACGGTTAGGCCGCTCCCAGGCCTTAAAAGGATCGACAACAGCCCCCACCGCGGGTCCCAACACCAGCAGCCCGGAAGAGCCCTCCTGCGGACAACCACGCACCTACCACCAGGGGAACCCGGCAGCCCACACAAGCACGCAAGGACAGCCGGCAATCGATCCAACTGCGACGGGCACACACGCAGATAAGGCCCCGGCAACAACGAGGGAAACCTGGAAAAGCAACCCCAAGTCACGAGAGCACGCTAACCAATTCCTTAAAAATATCAACATACAGTTTAAGAAGGGAGCCACGACTACGCCACAACCCAACGACAACCATAGTGAAACCGACGCTACCCTTACAACCAAAACATCAGATAAAAATACGCATAAACATATGCAAGGCCAACAAACCGTACCAACAAATTCGACATCGCCGGCGCCGAAAGTAATCACCAACCCGGCACAGCCGCACTCCATGATGCAATCGCTGGCGCAACAACAACACGCCAGCACCGTCACTACTCCAACAAGGACGGAACCGCAAACGGGGTCCCTCGCTCCCACGGCACCCTCTCCCGAGGCCACGCCTGAAAAGCCAGCGACACCCCCGACTACAACCAACAACCTGCAGCCTGCAAACGACGCCGACAAGGGAGAGCCAACACGGCGACCCACCAAGCGCGCTCGCAAGGAAAAAGCAGACAAGCCCTACCCGACTCTCCCGCAAATTGCCGAGACGGAAGACGAACACTGGGCCTCCAACGACCTCAGCAAGGCGGCGATCGTCAAACTGACGAAAAAACTCAACAACCCCTGCTCCAGTGAAGCCGACATCGCAGCGGTGCTAAATCACCTGCGACACGTCGCACACACACAGCGAGCGGAAAACGACGTCGCACAACGCCGCGCAACGGCGCACGCTCTCACAGTAGCAGTCGCCCGCGCGCCCAACAACGACTCCATCTGCATCGTCATCGAAGCACTCATCATGCTACTCCTGTACGGATACTCCGTCAAAAAAGTACATAATGCTGTCTTAGCCGCACACAAATGCATCATGGCATCAAAACCATCAGCATCAAGGATCGCCCTACAATTCGCAGCGGTACGCCAGAGAGTCCTAGAGACCTACGGCGACAACTGCGACGAAAAAGCGATCGCATCGCTCGACGAGTGGACCGTCGACATGCAGGCCCGCATTTCCAAATTCAAGGGCCTTGACACAACAAAACTCCTCCAAGACCTTGAAAGAATCCGACACCGCACGGAACCGCCAGGAAAGACTCATGAGGCCACGACAATCCAAGCATGCACGTGGCAAACATTGACACCGACGCCGACCACGGCTCCGCCGGACGCAATCACATACGCGTCTTGGAACGTCAACGGTTTCAACAACCGATTCGAGTCAGGAGAGCTGACACAGTTCATAAACGCGCACCACCCGGACGTGCTGTGCCTCACGGAAACACGTCTCGGAGCAGGCGGAGTACGCGACCCATGGACAACACAACAGACGTTAACGAACATGGGCTACTCGCACATCGTCTGGCACGGAAACGTCAGTAAGCCCCAAGACCACGGCATCATGATAGCTACCAAGCTTAACGCAACAGCAATCACGGTCGGCACCGGCAACGCAGTCGTCGATACCGAAGGCCGAGTAATCACCATCGAATTCGACGACCACACCGCCGTTCTTTGCTACGCACCCTGCACGAAGTTCGGCGAAAACGGTCACAGCCCCAAACGCGACAACTGGACAAAGGCTATCACAGCGCACATCCAACGCCACCTTGCGAGGAAGCCGACATTCCTCCAAGGCGACCTGAACATCGCGCCCACGCCCAGGGACTGCACAGCCACCTTCCCTGTCCAGCCGATGACGAAGCCGGAAGACATTGTCAATCTCCCGGGCATCGGAGCAGTAATGAGACCCGGCACGGTCCCATCAACGACGGATAGAGAGCGCCAACTACACGAGTCCATGCTCCAAAGCACGGGCCTCACCGACGCAATCCTCCACTTCAAGGGCGCGAACCAACCTGTACCAATAACGTGGGCACGGAAAATAGACCTTTTCCAGCGCAACGAAGGCCTGCGAATAGACCACACCCTGGCACCGCAAGCCCTGCTGGACTTGAGCAAATTCCCACTCATGGCAGACGCACACGTCGGCACCGAATGCCACGGCTCCGATCATGCAGCAACGTTCGCCACAATCGTACGATCAGCGGACGCCCTCAAAAAAGCGAAAGCTACAGCGACGCTACGCCACAGCTCAGAAAACACCAGCAATATCGTCGCTCTAGCAGGAGACGTCGCTTACGCAACCACAACGGCACGCCGACGAGTAGCCACCTCAGCTGTCAAACAGCACATCGGAGATTTCCTACCCCCGATGCCCGACGTGTCTAAAGCAGCTGACCAATCAGCTGACCTTCTCTTCCTCACGTTGGCCAAGCTTTGCCTCGCCGTCGACGAACTTCCGCCAACGCCACCCAAAACGGCAAGCTCACTCCAGCGCCCAAATGGCGGCAACGGCGACAGCGAGCACCGAGAATGCTGTGAGGACGAAAACAACGACGCAAGCCTGGCCGCAATCGCAAACGCGAACAACCGCGCAGCGCACATCATCGCGGCCATTCAGGAGCATTCGGAGAAGCCCATACAAAATATAGCCGGCGAAAGAGAACTACCCCAAGTAGTGCTCACCATACCGTCAGCTAGGCAATTGCTCGTCACAGCCCTAATCGACACGGGGGCCGCCTACAGCATCCTCGACGAACAATTCGCCCGGAAAAACCGAATTCGCATCCAACCCATGGCAGCGGACGACAAACTCCACTTCAAAATGGCAAACGGAGTTCGCTGCAGACCGCGGGGCACAGTCGACTTAACACTCGACATCCGAGGCCACAACATCGAAGGAACCTTCTATGTATTGCCCAACTGCCCATATAACGCGCTAATTGGCTCCGACTTCAACGAGACCCATGGTGGCATCGTCAACTACCGCACGTCCACATGGACCATCAGCGATGGAGACGACGACATCACCGTCAACTTCCACACGGTCAAACGAAAACACACGGCCCTGACAGTCACACCTGCAACCGGCACCGACGGACACATCACAATCAAACCACGATCTGTCCAACGGATACCAGTCGTTATTAACACTGAGGGGTCCAACATCGCGCGCAGCGACATAGACAGTGGCAATGTCTTCGGTCTCTTCTCGGGCACGAAGACCAAGCAATTCGTCGTCAACAACGGCGTCGGAAACGCAGCAGCGACAAACTGCCACAACTTCGTCGTCGTCACGAACACGTCGCCCAAGCCATTACGACTGCTCAAATCAACTGTCGTCGCAATGTTCAGCCCCGACTCGATCGATGCAAGCTACAAAACAGAGGAGGCTCCCGATCGTGACACCAACTCGACCGAGGCCGACCCGATAGCAGCAGCGCTTCAACCCGAGCAGGCGTCAGCCGGGTACAACGCCAACCGGGCCGCCGAAGTCAAACTGCTTTCCGAAGCAGACATTGACACGGCCATCGCCACGTCACAATGGTTAAAGGAGCTCGACCTCACGGATGTAAAAAAAAACCTGACCCCAGCCGGCGCGCGAAAGGTCAAGGAGCTGGTGCTCACTTACGAGAGTCTCTGGGATGAGAGGCCCAAACCTCCCCCACCGACAACACACTACTGCACCATCAAAATCAAGTCGACGCCGAAGCTGAACGGGAATATGCCACAAATAAACCCCAGCGTCCGCGCCGAGCTCGCCCGCATCATCCACGACATGCTCGAGCGAGGAATCATCGAACCAGGCACCGGGCCATACTCCTCAACAGTGCTCCTCCTACCGAAGCCAAAAGGGGGACTCAGATTCGTCCTCGACTACAGAGCGCTCAATGCGTGCATCGAAACTGACGCCTACACACTGCCACAAGTCGAGGAGGTCCTCAGCACGCTGCACGGCAGCACTCTTTTCTCGGCCATCGACATAAAGGAGGCATTCTGGTCCGTACCGCTCGATGAGGAATCCAAACAACTAACGGGTTTCCGCACACCCATCGGCCTCTTCCAGTACACACGAATGCCAATGGGGCTGAAAACAGCGTCAGCCGTCTTTTGCCGATTTCTAGACAGTATCGTCGGAGACCTCAGATGGAGCGTCGCCCTAACTTACATCGACGACGTCCTCATCTACACTAAGAACGAGGAAGACCACCTCAAGGCCCTCGAGACTCTATTCCAACGCCTCCAACAGGCAAACCTTACCCTGAAGGCGAGCAAGACATCGCTAACCGCGACGACCGTCCCATTCCTTGGCAACATAGTAGACCAGGATGGCCACCACCCCGACCCTACGAAAGTCAAGGCCATCAGCGCCATTGAACTGCCACAGTCAGCCAAGAAACTACAATCTGCGCTGGGCAACTTCGGCTACTACCGCAAGTTCATCAAAAAGTACGCCACCAAAACCCACCCGTTGCGGGAGAAAATGGCGTCCAAATGGCGCAAGGACAAGGACGGCAAAGCAATTTGGACAGACGCCGAGCGCAACGCATTCTTCAGCATTCGCGACGTCCTAGCTACTGAACCTGTCCTGGCACACCCCGACTGGTCCATCCCTTTCGAAGTCCACACCGACGCATCGCAAGAAGGACTCGGCGCAGTACTCGTCCAACGCCGAGACGGACGCGAACACGCCATAATGTACGCCTCACGCGCCGTGACAGCCATCGAGCAACCTTTCGCCATATGGGAGCTCGAGGCACTCGCTGTCGTATGGGCATGCCGACTCTTCCGCATGTACCTCTACGGGTCAAAATTCAAAATCGTCACCGACAGCCAAGCAGTCACAACAATCTGCAAAGCCTCATACAAGGCAGCAGGTGGCCGTCTCGCACGATGGAGCATGGCGCTCAACGACTTCGATTACGAACTCGTGCACCGCGAAGGCAGTCGCAACGCCGGACCCGACCTTCTTAGCCGCAACCCATTGCCGCACGAAGCACCATACGGAGAAGAACCAACAAACCTCGACCCGCACCCGCTGCTAGCCGCCAGCTCCGTCGCGACCATATGCACGAGCGACGCGCACCAGCCCGACAATGAACAGTGGGACCTCCAATCGCCGTTCACGGGCAAAGCACCCTTCTACAAAGGAGGAGACGAGTGCCCACGCACGGCCGAGGAGTGGGTGACCCTCCAAAATTTGGACGAAACTTGCATCCGCATCAAAGCAAATCTGGAGCCCGCCGACCCAGACAACGACTCGAGCAGCGCCACGTTGCGGCCAAAAGAAGCAGACGAATACCGCATTGACGCAGCGGGTCTCCTACTTCGCCGACGAGGCCGCACGGCAACACGCAACATTACCGCCGACAACGCCGACTCGAATAGCGACGCATGGCAAATCGTCACGCCGGTATCGTGCTGCGCCTTCATCATGTATAGGTACCACACCTTGCCGATGAGCGGCCACCACGGCCGAGACAACACCGTCCGCAACATCGCCCGTCACTACTATTGGCGAGGCATGAACAAAGACATCGCCAGATGGATCAGAGCATGCGCCGTCTGTCGCAAACGAAAAGAGTACCGCCGCATCCACGCCGGCGCTGCATCCTCCGTATCGACAGCTCGGCATCCGCACGACACGATAGCAATCGACCTTGTCTCCACGTCTGGCACCCACGCGACGGGAGATAAGTATATCCTCACGTGCATCGACGTCTTCACTCGATGGGTAACTGCAATTCCCGTCAAGAGCAAGAAAACGAAAGACATAGCAGACGCGCTCTTCCGCCACGTCTTCTGCATCCACGGCCGACCAAACTACATCAGGACCGACGAGGGATCCGAATTCGTGAACAACGGGCTCCGCTACCTCTACAGAAGATGGGGCATCAAACCAATATCGACCGGAGGATACCAGCCGCAGGCCCTCCCGGTCGAGCGCTTCCACCGATTCCTCAACGCCGCCATGACCACGCTAGCCGCCAAGTTCGGCGAAGATTGGACGACGTACCTGCCAGCCGTCACCTTCGCCTACAACAGCTCGGTCACAGCGACAACAGGATACTCCCCCTTCGCCCTGACCTTCGGTCGTAACCCGCAGCTCCTCGAAGACATGGAAATCATCCTTCGACCCGCGGCCGACAGCAACCTGTCAGAGCAAGACTACGCGGTAACGCTCGCCAATCGACTCCAAGTGGCATACAACCACGTCCAGGAGCAGCAGACGCGGCTCATCGAAGCGAGCAGAGTCAGTCGCGACTCGAAGTACAAGTCATTCGAGTACAAAATCGGAGACAGCGTTCTCTTCTGGGAGCCGCAGCAAACTCGCCGCCTCCACAGGGAAGACGCGGACCAAATTAATGCCGCCGAGTCAAGCATGACCGACGACAACGACAATAGCGACGCCACGACACGCGGCCCCGCCAAATGGACTCCCAAATGGACAGGCCCGCACCAAATCGTCGAGAAAAACAAACCGGCAACGAGTCGCAATTACCGATACACGTTCCGCCACGTCGAGCGATCCGAGAACATAACGACGCATCCAAACCGACTCTGCCTCTTCCAGCCGTGGGCGGACAACACGCCCTCGACATCCTGGGACCTCGACGACCACCGGCCGTACGTCACCGGCGCATGGGTCAAACAGGGCGCTCTGGTAATTGTACCTCTGCAAGACCCATACCCCTTCGGCGTCGGAAAAGTGCTCAGCGCACACACCGACGGCACCTTGGACATCCAGTGGCTCGGAACGAACGGCGACAACACCAAGCCACACCGAGCTGCCCTATCACTAGGATGGATGCCCAAAACCGAATTCAAGCCCTACTACAACGCAGTCAAGCGCAACCGCGCCCATCGCGAATATAGAGTGGCAGACGACAATGACGCGCCGTTCCGCCAGGACGATGTCATCCTCCACAGCTTCGAGCTCACCGACGCACGGAAAATACCGGCACCCGTCCAACGAGCCATCAGCGAACACCCCGACGTGTGGTGGAAGCTGACATAGCAGCCCCAACAACGTTCCCGCGCTACCAACGCCGCCCCCGACAAGAGATTTCAGGGCAGACGCGAGCCGCAACCAAGAGAACGCAGACGACAAAAAAAAACCCAGCGAACAATGACTACAAAAGAGTGCGGAGCAGGATTTCAGGGCAGACGCGAGCACGCAGCACGAGCTACGAGCACGCGACAGCACCCAAATCTTTAGTACCTTCAAAAACAGCCAGTGTTCATTTCAACGGCCTTTCCTACTTAAGATACAACATCATTTAACATAAGCATACGACAAGAGAGCTTCCATTCTACAGCCAACCCCAACGAGTTAAACGCACACGAGGACGTGTGTGTAGGGCAGACGCGAGTATAGCCGTAACGCATGCTATGCAGTGCTATGTGTGACGGACGCGACCCACCCAGACGAGCCCCACGACGGATGAGCCCGCGCACCGGCCTGCCGGCCGGAGGACAGTCATGACTACGTGCACAAGGACCCATACCTACGAGAAGACTTGGTTCCCATGAGAGCCGAGAGAGGGACCCGCACGGAGAGACCCGAGCAGCAGTGAGATCACCGTCGCCGCAGGAAGCCTCTACGAGTACACCTCAACCACCACCGAGACGAGCACCGGTCCCAGAGCCCTGGTCCCGGAGCCCCAGCCTCAGGCGCGAGACCGATCAGTACGCACGACGACTTGACCTTCCAATATATTTAATGTCTGTAGACGTCTTAGATTGTAACATTTGGGAGTGTAGCATTAATAGCATCCAGATTGATTCACGAGAACAGTTACTTCGCAATCAGAATCTAGCAACCTAACTGACACGCACACCCACGCACGTCAGCGGGGTTAGATTGAATAAAGCAACCGAGTCGATACCTTGAGACTTGAAGACTACCGGACAGGCCTACCACAGGCGGTACCCGGGATAGTGTGAGGCGAGAGCGAGTTTTTTTCCTCAACCCCCCACGAAAAGAACCCTTCAAAACGAAAACAACCGCAGCCACTACCACTACCACACCACCATGAGAGGCTCCGGTCGCCTTGGCTCGAGCAAACACCACATCCACCTGAGCGACTTGAAAAGAGCCCGCGAACGAAGCCCTCCCCTCTCCCCACCACAGGGTCTCGATGCCCCCCTAAGTGGGCCTCGACGCCAACAGCCACCAAGCCTCGGAGCCCACCTAAGTGTGCCTCGACGCGA
>ERZ887942.2894-NODE-2894-length-10323-cov-5.134301_pt1 | contig 10323 bp, 4 predicted proteins | sample MGYA00521099_ERZ887942 | MGnify/ENA primary metagenome ERZ887942 (study PRJEB32303, sample SAMEA104408605) | aquatic metagenome | biome: Brackish water; feature: Pelagic; material: water | place: Baltic Sea | collected 2014-06-07T06:48:00 | depth 16,251 m ... | reverse complement strand
TTCGTCTTCAATTGGAAATCTCCAGACTTCGTTTTCTTTCGTCATGCTTTGGTTCTTGTAGATTCGCGAACGAGCCGGGAAGTGGGACGAAGCCGAGATCACAGCGGAACCTTTTGTTCCATGAGCGTAACTCGCAAATTCTTGATGAGCGCCGACCATGGTTCGACCTTGCATAAAGAATTTTGAACCGTCTGCGAAGGTGTACTCGATATCGTAACTGTCGAAATTCTGGTCGACGAAGTTGCCACGATAATGACGACCTCCTAGGGCTTTCGCTTCAACGGGCCAGGCATTTTTCATCCAGCAAGTTTCATCGATATTGTGGATGAGGAAGTCGCTGACGGCTCCTCCACTCGCCCACAAGAAGCCGTGGAAGTTTTTAATCTGGTACATCACTTCGGGGAGTGAACCATCATTCGGTGGTGCGAATGCTGTGGCTGTCGGTCCGGCTGTTCGATAAGCACGCATTAATGTGAGGTCACCGATTTGGCCATCTTGAATACGTTCGAACAGTTCGCCGCGAGCCTTACAATGTCGACACATCAAGCCAACGCCAACTTTCAGGTTCTTCTCTTGAGAAAGTTTTTCGAGTTCGAGCATTCTGCGTGAGGAAGGTCCGTCTGCGGTGACAGGTTTCTCCATGAAGACGTTTAAGCCTTTTTCGATGGCATACTCGAAGTGAACCCAACGGAACGCCAGCGGAGTTGTGAGGATCACAACGTCGCCCGGTTTCAGTTGGTCCATCGCCTGCTTGTAGCCTTCGAATCCGATGTAGCGACTCTCTTCAGGAACTTGTATTTGGTCCCCGAATTTGTTTGAGAGGGCACGGTAGCTCGTCGAGAGACGCCCTTCGAAAACATCTGCCATCGCGACCAGTTTGATCGGTCCATTTTGAACAGAAAGAGCATTCAATGCCGCCCCGGTTCCGCGACCTCCGCAACCAATCAAAGCGACCTGAATTGTATTGTCTTCGGCAGCGTAGGCTTTGGGCATTGTCATTCCGACAATCGCAGTGGCAGCGGCGACCTTACCGGATGTTTTCAGCAATTCACGACGCGATAGTGGAGAATCGCTCTTCGAGCTTTCAGTTTCATTAGACATATCTATATGACTCCTAGGAAAGAAATTTAATCTGTTTTGATATCAGAGTCCTCCAATGTCGCATATTTCGTGGCTCGGTGCAAAGGAGTTGCATAACAGATTAAAATCTGTGTTCTAAGTCTATGAAAACTCGGTTAGACCACCTCTTCGAAAATCATCTTGTTAATCCTGCTTTAATCAGCAATGTAAAGGGACAGGATGAACCTGATTGACAGGATCAAATGAAAATAAATCTTACGGGACCAGGCTCTTAAGAGTGGCGTCATTTGATCAAGAAGAGATTACTCTGCCCGATTCATCCTGTTTATCATGTTAATCCTGTCTGATTTTCTTTATTTAAGATGGACTTGAAGCGCTTGCTCAAACAGTTGAATAGGTAATAGATTCTGTAATGACCGATCAAAAACAATTAGTGAACTGCTCCCAGAGATGGCAATTCTGGATCGATGTCGGTGGAACATTCACCGACTGCGTTGCACTCTCTCCGCTTGGTAAGATGAACACCCACAAAACATTGAGTTCCGGAATTATCAAAAGTGAAATTGAAACGACACAAGATCGCATCATTTGTGATTCTCGCAGGGTAAACGACCCTGAAGACTTTTGGCTGGGGTGGAGGCTTTCGGTCTTCAACGAAGCGAACGAAACCGTTTTCGAATCGACTGTCATCGAATCTCACTCAGAGAAGTTGCAACTTGACCAACAAATCCCTGCTTCTATTCAACAGGGATTTCGCTATGAATTATCGAGCCAGCTAGACGCTCCACTCGTTTGTATTCGTTCTATTCTCGGTTTGGCAAACAATGAATCGATCCCAGATATCGATGTGCGCATGGGAACCACCCGCGGAACGAATGCCTTACTGGAAAGAAAAGGAGCACGGACTGCGTTTCTCGTCACTCAAGGATTTCGTGATTTACTGCTAATTGCCAATCAGGACCGACCGGATCTCTTCGATCTCGATATCAACAAGCCCGAGCCTCTCTATGAAGCTGCTGTCGAAGTCGAAGAACGTATCGATGCAAAGGGAATTGTGCTTAGACAGCTAAATACTGCTGACCTGAAGAGCAAATTAGGAATGCTAAAGTCAGAAGGGATTGAGTCGATCTCGATTGCGTTTCTTCATTCATACCGAAATGCGGTACACGAAGCACAGGCGGAAGCGATTGCTCACGAAGTTGGTTTTTTAGAAGTCAGTCGTTCTAGCAAAGTTGCCCCTTCAATTAAAATTGTTCCTCGCGCGGAAACGACTGTTCTTGATGCGTATCTAACTCCCGTTTTGCGAAATTATGTCGCCGGGATTCGCAGCGAGCTTTCTGCTGGCAGTAGCCTGAAAATGATGACATCCTATGGGGGGCTTGTGAATGGTTCTCTCTTCACTGGCAAAGACAGTATTCTTTCTGGACCAGCGGGAGGAGTCGTTGCTTTCTCGAAGATCGGTGAAGCAGCAGGGCATTCGAATTCGATCGGCTTTGACATGGGCGGGACGAGTACCGACGTCGCACGCTATGGTGGTGACTTTGAAATCGAAACAGAAACAACCAAAGCTGGCGTCAGGATTGCTTCACCAACGCTGGCGATTGAGACCGTCGCTGCGGGAGGTGGCAGCATCTGTCGTTTTGATGGAGTCCAACTGCAAGTCGGTCCCGAGAGTGCCGGCGCCGATCCCGGTCCAGCTTGCTACGGTCGAGGAGGTCCACTCACCATCACCGATGCCAATGTCGCTTTAGGGCGAGTCTTGCCAGAGCAGTTCCCTTTTCCGTTGGATGTGGATGCCATCAATTCGCGAATTGATGCGATCTGCGAAGGCATTCAATCTTCCACAGGGAAGGTCTACTCGCGTGACGAATTAGCGCAGGGATTTATCGATATCGCCAACGAAACAATGTCTCGAGCGATTCGCAATGTCTCGATCCGCAAAGGGTTTCATCCGCAAGACCATCTCCTGATCAGCTTTGGGGGAGCGGGAGGTCAACATGCTTGTGCGATGGCGAGACGTTTAGGAATGCAGAAGATCCTGATCCACCCATTCGCTGGCATCTTGAGTGCCTACGGAATGGGACTTGCCGAGATCCGCAAACGGGAAGAGCGTTCACTTCTCTCTCCGTTGAACTCATTGCCTCCCGCTCATTTGGCAGCGATTCACGAAGAGATGAGATTTCGGCTTCTCACCGAGATGCAAACCGAAGGAGTGAATTCCAATCAGATTCAAGCTTCCGATTTCTCACTTGCTTTAAGATATGCAGGATTGGAGTCGACGATTAGTGTGCAAGGCGACTCCGCTGACGAATTTGCAACTGCTTACCATGCTGAGCACCGCAGATTGTATGGCTATGCTCATCCGGAACGTCCCATTGAAGTTGTCAGCGCCAGCCTGGAAGTTGTTGCAGAAAACTCAGCCTCTATCACCTCAGCGACCTCGAAGACTTTCTCGCAACAAACTCTTGATCCTGGTGATCGAACTCCAATCGAGACTCATGTTTGGTATCAGGGTGAGAGCCTGAAGACTTCGGTGCTTTTCCGTGAAAACTTGCAATCGAATAGCCTATTGCAAGGTCCGCTGATCATTTGTGATTCCGGTTCGACCATCTGGATTGAACCTAATTTTCAATGCCGAGTGCTAGAAGATGGTTCCTTACTCATTGAACATCTACAGCAGAGATGTGACAAAGAAAACAAAAAGCAGGTGGATACGTCTGCGAACTCTCCGGACCTGATTCTATTGGAGATTTTCAATAATCAGTTTGCCTCGATCGCTGAGCAAATGGGCGTCACCTTACGGAAAACTTCCGTCTCGACAAATGTGAAAGAACGTCTTGATTATAGTTGTGCGATCTTCGATGCCGCTGGTGGTCTGGTCGTGAACGCCCCGCATATTCCGGTTCATCTGGGAGCGATGGGGGAAACCGTCAAAACATTGCTGAATGAATGCTCCGAGATCAATCCCGGGGACGTTTTCATTACCAACGACCCTTATGCCGGTGGATCGCATCTTCCAGATGTGACTGTCGTGACGCCCGTACATCATCAGACTTCGGAAGAACTCTTATTTCTCACTGCTAGTCGAGCGCATCACGCTGAAATTGGAGGCATCCGTCCGGGAAGTATGCCTCCTTTCTCAAAAAATCTGGCTGAAGAAGGTGTCCTGATTCGGCAGTATAAATTGGTAGACAGAGGTGTTTCTCAAGAAGCTGGATTAAAAGAATTGCTCCAAGCTGGTCCGTTCCCCTCTCGTAATGTCGAAGACAACCTGGCAGATGTCTCCGCCCAGGTCGCTGCGAATCAGATGGGAGCGAAATTGTTGCTGGAGATGATCAATTCAAATGGATTGCAAACCGTGATCAGCTACATGCACCATATTCAGAAAACAGCTTGCCAGAAGATGCAGCGAGCACTCTCATTGATCCCGGATGGTCATTATCAATGGGCAGATCACTTGGACGATGGCTCACCGATTTGTGTCGAAATTAGTGTTCATAAAGATCATGCGAAGATTGACTTCACAGGCACAGGACCAGTTCTTAGTTCGAACTTGAATGCCAATCGAGCAATTGTCACCGCGGCCTGTATGTATGTCTTCCGCTCTTTAATTGAAGAATCAATCCCGCTTAATAGCGGAGTTCTGGAACCTTTAGAGATCGTTCTGCCAGAATGTTTACTCAACCCACCACGCCATGAAGATCCCGCAAAGTGTGCTGCGATGGTCGGCGGGAATGTAGAAACGTCTCAACGAGTCGTTGATGTCTTGCTCGGTGCATTAGGAAAAGCCGCAGCGAGCCAAGGAACGATGAACAACCTGACCTTCGGTGACGAAACTTTCGGCTACTATGAAACAATTTGCGGAGGCGCCGGAGCGACTGCGACTCAAGCAGGTGCCGATGCAGTGCATACTCACATGACCAACACTCGCTTGACGGATGTGGAAGTGATCGAGCACCGATATCCGGTGCGAATTCAAGAGTTCTTAATTCGCTATGGTTCAGGTGGAGCAGGCAAGAACCCAGGTGGAAATGGTATTTCTCGCACCTTCGAATTTCTAAGACCAATCCAGGTATCACTGCTCACTCAAAGACGAGGTCAATATCCACCCTTTGGAATTGCCGGTGGATTGCCCGGTGCGATTGGTTGCAACTTGCTCAAGCAGAATGATTCCGATCAAATTCAAGATGTCGGTGGCTGCGTGCAGTTGGAACTTGAACCAGGCGATCAATTAACAATCCAAACTCCCGGCGGTGGCGGATATGGTGAATGCCACGCGTCAGGGGCATGAGATTGGTAATGCTCTAAAATTCGCCGATGACTTGACCATCGTTGCGTTGACCGAGATTTCTCCAGGTCCCGAGGTCGATGTTTTCGCCGATTGAGCGGACTGAACCGTCCATTAAGAGGCTGTTAACGATTCCAACGTGCCAGCTACGAGAGGTGACCGCTGCGTAGGTCGGCGTTGTACAGGATTTATCTTCGCGGCAGCCTGTGAAGTCTCCCTCGTCTTCACGATCTCCTCCAGGGACAGTCACATCTGTATTCGGGGGTAACGTCGTGGTAAAGCCTGTTTGATGAACGCGACCATCGACCCATTCGGTATGTCCACTGTTGGCTTTGTTGCTCCCACCACCTGCGATTAAGGCATTAACAGCGACAGCGTCACCAGGGATTGTCGCTGACCCACCGCCTCCATCTCGATTGTAAGCAGTGAATGCTTTCACTTCTGAGAAGCCAAGCGTGTTGCTGGTTCCGTCCGTGAAATCACGGGGCTTAAACGCCTTGTTGGGAGCAAAAGCACCGTTGCCTGCTTGGCGGGTTCCGTTCGTCCAGACTCTCCATGTTCCCCCGTTAAAACCGTAGTTCAGCGGATAGTGCTCAGCATTCCCAGAGCCGTCTACGCGAGCACGATCATTCGGGTCACTCGGGCACAAGTAGGCTGCGACCCTCATCGTTTGAATCGTTGCATTCGCAGGAGAATCGTAAGCTTGAGTGAGGTCAGCTGAGTTATAGAGATTGGACCCTTCAAGGTAAGGCAACAGCCGAGCGTGGGCTGACCATTCTCCACCACTCGTTGGATTAACACCAGCAGAGGTGATGTCGGAGACAAATGAAGGAGGGAACCCATTGTTGACGTCGAGATAATTGTGAAGTGCTAATCCGATCTGTTTCAGATTGTTTTTGCACTGGGTTCTGCGGGCTGCTTCTCGAGCTTGCTGTACTGCTGGGAGCAACAATGCAATTAGAATCGCAATGATCGCGATCACAACGAGTAATTCAATGAGTGTAAAGCCATTACGTTTTCGCATCGTTTTCACAAATTTCTCCAATAGAATAGAAGGGTTGGAGCCTGTTGTGGTGGCTGGCTGTCGGCTGGCTAATTTCAGGCGGGAGTCTTATTGACACTGAGTCTCAATTTCATCTATCCTAGCTGCCAGTCGTGGATTGATCAATTCAATTCGCAATTTATTTTGAAATTCATGCAAGTGAAGTTATGAATTCCTCTGAGAAACAAAGCGACCGAGATCAGCCTGCGAATCAGCCCCCCAAGCTGCTTTCTTCAGGAAAAGAGGCAGTTTACGACTCAGAAAAGCTATTCGGAGAACACCAGGAAATCACCATCTGCCACAACGGAGAGTGCTATCGCTTGCGAAAAACAAGGACTGGCAAGCTGATCCTGAACAAGTAGAAGCGATCTGTTTCAAATCTCTTTCTTGAGCATTCGGCGATGGTAAAGAGGCAAATGCCGGTAGTAGACTTCTAGCGTTAGAATGGACAGACAGGTTGCATAGTGGCGACCGCCAGTTCTTGCGTGTGGGTCACGTGGAGCCCAACTGCCGGCTGCGTGTCCTTCTTGAGTTTGCGTCGAGACCAGCATCTCGCGCATCACGCGGTTCCAGTTCTTCCAGTCTTGACCGCCCCAGTGATGCATGACCTGCGTCGCATAATAGTTGTAGTATTGGTTGTCCTTCGCGGGGCCGAGAGCTCCTAAATACTTGACTCCGACTTGCATCGCTGGCTTGCGGGCATCCCAGCCATAGTACATGCGGCACAACAAGCCAATCGCAGTGGTTGTTGATTTTTTTTGCGGAGCAATATAACCATAGTAGGCTCCATCTTCGAGTTGAACCGATTCGAGGAAGCGTTCTGCCCGAACCTGAACGCGCCCTGGGACTGTTAGACCTGCCGTCTTCGCGCTGGTCAACGCCATTATTTGCCAGCCAACAACGGAGGTATCTCCATCGCCCTGATTGGGGCGATATCGCCAGCCACCGTTTTCGGGGTGTTGGGCTGCAATGATGAAATCAACGGAATCCTGTGCCATGTTGCGCAGATGGCGATCCCTTGTTAGGGCGTACAATTCACAAAGTGCAATGGTGATCAACCCCTGGGCGTACATCCCCGAATTTCCAAAAGGAACTCCTCGCAAATCGCCTTTATTTTCAGCCTTAAGATACTCTTGCTCGATGAAACCCAGCCCTTTTTTGACAGTCTCCTGATAGTTGCCTTTGAGATGAGTATGACCTGCCCCGATGTAACAGAGCAACGCCATTGCGGTTGCTCCGACTCGATTATTTCCTAATGATCCGGCAGAAGTACACGAATTCCCGCAGTCTTTAGAAGTATGGTTGAAGCTCCAGCTGCCATTTTCTTTTTGATGAAGTTTCAGCCAGACTAATCCGGAAGCGACAGCCGCTTCGCTCGTCGCAGAGCCGCCAAAAGCCTTGAGAAGAATGGATCGCGCTTCATCTGTTCGACCAGAGAGTTCACCAAATTTATGTTTTTGCCCCAGGAATTCCATCGCATCAACTTCCCACTGCAACTCCTCTTGCTTGGTGTCGATTGTTGTTGCACTCGGTTGGTCCGAGACAACATTTGTCGACACTGCGACCGAAGCCAAGTCGTTGAAACTACCTGCAACAAGTTTGTCAGGTGTAATTTCCAGATTGTCGACAGTCTCTAAGGGAGCGTTCGTGGTGACCTCAGTACGAATCGTCATGTACTCAGTGGAGTCGTAGAGTTTGTGCGGCAAGACGATCATCGCCAAGATTGCGAGAACGGCCACGTGCAAACCGACACTACATAACGTCACCCCCATCGAATCCTTGTGGGATTGCCACCATGGATCCTCATCTTCCAGGGTTTGTTCGTCTGGTGAGTTCATTGATGCGATTGATCAGAATATTTGCTCTCTCAATTCAGAATTGAATTCAGAGAACTCGGACGGAAATGGGTAACGTAAAGAATAAATTATCTACCTACCAAAATTCAACAGCGATCCTCTATAAGAATCGGCTTCACACAATTGTACGCAATACTTTCTGGAACTTCCTAGTACTTCTTAAAAACGATCTCGTTAAACTTTCTCAACAGCGACATTTCTTCGTTTGAAATAAATCACTCCACCGGACGGCTTCATGTGAGAGGAAAATGCCCTAGAATCTCAACCGTATTGATAAAAATGCTTTGGAAAGACAATGAAAATCGCAATTGCCCAACTCAACCCGATTATCGGAGACTTGAAAGGGAACGCAAATAAGATTCGAGAAGCTGCTCAGGCTGCAAAAGAACAGGGCGCGGACCTGATGGTCACTCCAGAGTTAAGCATCTGTGGATATCCACCTAAAGACCTTTTGCTTCGTAATGGGTTCGTCAACGCCTGTGACGAAACTGTACAAGAACTCGCATCTCTGACGTCAGATTCATTCGGAATCTTAGTCGGTCACCCTTCGCTGTGGGATTCGAAATCGGGGCGACCGCACAATTCAGCAACATTACTCTTCGCTGGCAAAGTCCACGCGACACGGCACAAAGCTTTGCTGCCAAATTACGATGTTTTTGATGAAGAAAGATATTTCGAGCCAGGCAAAGACCAGGCTCCTGTCGAGTTTTTGGGGAAAAGTCTCGGAATCCATATCTGTGAAGACGCCTGGTATGGCGAACCCGAAACCTACTATCACCTGCCGCCGATCGTGCGAAAAGACCCTGTCGCGAATCTCGCTGAGCAAGGTGTTGACTTCTTCATCAATCTTTCAGCCAGTCCTTTTGAAGTTGGGAAGTTTGCTCGCCGCAGAGCCATCGTGCAGCGACATGTCTCACGACACAAACGCCCCGTCCTGTTCGCAAATCAAATTGGAGGCAACGACGACTTAGTCTTCGATGGCAATAGTTTTGTGCTCAATTCTAACGGAGAACTTGTTCAATCGCTCAAGAGTTTCGAAGCAGATTTGCAAATGGTCGATACAGATCATTTGCCCGCGCCGATTGAGGTCTCGTCCCGACGTGAACAGGAACTTCTCGACGCACTCGTGACCGGCATGGGGGACTACTTCCGAAAATGTGGTTTTACCGATTGCGTCCTCGGTCTCTCAGGTGGAATCGACAGTGCTTTGGCAGCTGCCATCGCAGCCCGTGCAATCGGAGGAGAACGTGTTCACGCGTTGATGATGCCGAGTCGTTACAGCTCACAACATAGCATCGACGACTCTATAAAACTCGCTGAGAACCTGAACCTTGATGCAGAATTGATTCCAATCGAATCGATTCACAAGTCTTACGAAGAAACACCCGTTGTTGGCAGTGATCTTGCATTACAACCGACGGGACTGGCGGATCAAAATTTACAGGCTCGCATCCGCGGAGCCATTGTCATGACGCGGAGTAATACCCACAACTGGATACCGCTGGCAACCGGAAATAAAAGTGAACTCGCGGTTGGTTACTGCACTCTTTACGGTGACATGTGCGGCGGCTTTGCAGCGTTGTGCGATCTCTACAAAAAAGATGTCTACGCACTCTGCCGCTACATTAACGAGATCGAAGGTCAAGAAGTTATTCCAGCGAATATCATCGACAAAGCTCCCAGTGCTGAACTCGCCCCCGATCAATTCGACCAGGATTCGCTGCCCCCTTATCCGATATTGGATGCCATCTTAGAGGGACTCATCGACCGAGAAGAATCGCCCGCAGAACTCGCTAAAGAATTCTCCGAAGATGTCGTCAAATGGGTCGTTCAAAAATTAGACCGCAACGAATTCAAACGCTGGCAAATTCCACCCGGATTAAAACTCTCAGCAAAAGCATTCGGCAGCGGAAGAAGAATGCCAATGGCAGCCAGAGGATATACTGGCTTTGAAGAATAGGAACCAGCTGGGTGACCTGCCCAAATCGCGAAGAATGATGTTCGAATCGGGTGGCACGACCTGAGTGCAGCGAAGCGGAACGGTGGTCGTGGCAACC
>ERZ887942.2893-NODE-2893-length-10323-cov-5.846416_pt1 | contig 10323 bp, 13 predicted proteins | sample MGYA00521099_ERZ887942 | MGnify/ENA primary metagenome ERZ887942 (study PRJEB32303, sample SAMEA104408605) | aquatic metagenome | biome: Brackish water; feature: Pelagic; material: water | place: Baltic Sea | collected 2014-06-07T06:48:00 | depth 16,251 m ... | reverse complement strand
ACGACGGCTTCAAGTGCAGGAGTTAGCGATACATTCATTTCTTATAATTCATTTATAACAAGGTTTGTCAAACTTCGTTATTTTTAGCCCAAATTGAGCCCCACCACGAACCAATAGTATCTGTTCAATAAACCAACCCTATTGGTTCGTACAGAGCATAATACGCCCTGATTTTTGGAACGGGGATTTTTGGCAATTTACGGGGAATTTTTCCGGCCTCTGTGTGCTCTGTGCCCCAGCGCGACATTTCTTTCCTCACATCCACCGACACAAACGCTGCTTGAGTTTGCGGAAAAATTAGCGAACCGTCCGAGCATGTCTGAAAACGCTGAATCGACGACAACCAACCGCAATGCTGGAATCCTCATTCCCGTGTTTTCGATTCGTAAGGATTCTGATCTGGGAATCGGCGATGTGGCCGGCCTTCGAAGTTTGATCAATTGGGCTGCTGAGACCGGCGTTGAATTTCTTCAGTTGCTTCCCATCAATGAAACAGGAACGGACAACTCGCCTTACAACGCGATCAGCTCGGTCGCGCTGGAGCCACTCACGCTTGATTGCTCGCCGAATGGCCTGCCTGAGCTGACCCAGGAAGTTTACGAAGATGTGCTCGGGAAATACGATATCCGGCACCTTCGCATTGGGCCGGTGAAATACGAACAGGTTCGCATTTTGAAGCTGGATTTGCTCTGGCGCGCGTTTTCCGTTTTTGAAAGCGAACACTTTCAGCGGGGAACTTCCCAGGACGATGCCTTTCATCTGTTCTGCGATTTGGAAGCGAAATGGCTCGGTGACTATTGCCTTTATCGCCTCCTGATGGACATGGAAGAGGGGCAGCAAAGCTGGCCGGAATGGAATTCCAATTACGATTCCATCGCGAAGGCTCGCGACTTCGTCGACAAACTGCTCGATGTCGAACCGGTCAAAACAGAGCGACAGCTGGTTTATTACGCCTACATTCAGTGGATAGCGTTCACTCAGTGGCGCGGCGTTTCTGCGTATGCGAAGGACAATGGCGTTCGCCTGATGGGAGACATTCCCTTCGGCGTCAGCCTGAACAGCGCTGATGTATTTGCGAATCCCGAGATTTTCGATCTCAATTGGTATGGCGGCGCTCCGCCGGAAACCCTGTTCAAAGACGATGAATTTGTCCAGAAGTGGGGCCAGAACTGGGGCATCCCCCTTTACCGATGGGACGTGCTGAAAGAGCGCGATTACGATTGGTGGCGGCAGCGCGTTGGCAAAACAGTCGATATCTTCTCCATGTTCCGCGTTGATCACGCTCTGGGATTTTATCGAATCTACTCATTTCCCTGGAATCCAGTCAGAAACAGCGAGTTTTTACCGCTTTCAGAAGACGAAGCTGCAGAACGTTGCGACGGCAAACGCCCCTGTTTCAAGCCGCGTTCGGACGATAATCACGACGACGCGATGGCGAATAAAGAGCAGGGCAAAGTTTACCTGAAAATGCTGCAAGAAGCTGCCGGTGAAGCGGAAGTTATCGCAGAAGATCTCGGAATGGTTCCCGACTACGTTCGCCCCAGCCTTGCTTATCTAAACATCGCCGGAATGAAAGTGCCGCAGTGGGAGCATTCTGACGGTGGCGTGACTCCCGGCTCAGATTACCCGCACGTCTCTTTCGCCGCGTATGCCACTCACGACCACGCGCCACTGAAAGCTCAGTGGAACGAGCAACGTCAACTGCTGGCCAACGCAGAGTTTGAGAGCCACGAATGGTGGGAGGCTCACGGAGTATTGAAATCACTGAGCCAGTTTGCAGGGATTGAGTTTGATGCCGCCCATGTTCCTGAATATTCAGACGAGATTCGTGAATCCCTGTTGCGTGCTCTTTTCGAAAGCAGCAGCCGGGACGTTGCTGTCATGATTTCCGATCTTCTCGGGTTTGAAGAACGCATCAATGTTCCCGGCATTATGGATGGCGTGAACTGGGCGTGGCGTCTCGACATGACCGTTGATGAACTCCGCAAAAATCCGCACTGGGCGTATTTGAATCGGCGGATGAAGAAGATGCTGCAGGAGTCAGGGCGGGCAAGTTAGACTATGTATTTTCTGGCGTTTGCCAAAACGAGTTGATTTATTCTGATAAATTCCCTCTCGTTCAAAGTCGCTATTGAATGGCCGTAATGAAGACAGGTCGCTCCAATGATCATATCGTGGGGGCCAATCTTGTTGCCGTTCTGTTCCATCTCTGCCCAAAGTTTTGCATGTTCTCGAGCGCAGCCCAAATCGAAATCAATCACAGATATTTCGGCCAGAATGCTTTCCACAAATCGCTCACGTTTCGCTTTGATTTGAGGCGAGGCAGCACGATGAACTGTTCCGACGCGTTGGTTGATGTGATGAAAATCGGAGTTGAAGGAGCTTCTGCGATAAGGAATTTGGAGATCTGAAATTTTTGTCTCTCGGCTGCGATCAAAATCGAGCTATCGAGAACTAATCCCATTTTCCCTCCGGCATTTCGAGACCATTTCGAGATGCTTCCACATCTTCAGCGAACGAGTTCGCATCGTCAGAATCAAGATGACTGATATGGGTAGCCCAACGTTCAGCTAGGTCCGCCCCAAGGACACTGCACCCGCCAACCGGAGAAACCCTCGCCATAGGTTCACCCGAGCGAACCAATATTGTCGATTCGCTCCGATAATACGTGCGATTTATGAGATCAGCGAAGTTTCGAGAGGCCTCGGTGACTGTGATTCGGCGCGAGCGGCGCGGTTAAAACAAGTCGGCCGCCATCAAATGGTTCGACGCTTACACCCATTGCTTTCGACAAAGAGATTTGATCGTGGAAAAATTGCTCGGTCTCGGCAAGAAATGACGCGTCGCTCATAACAGTGAAGCGAACTTACCCATCTTCGAATGCGCAATGCAACAGGCGCAGTCATTCAAATGATGAACCGTTTTCTGAAATTTCTGTAAAAAACCGCTGTAATTCCCACGATTCCCGCCTAAAAATTTCCCTATCATGAGCGCTCCAATCAATGTTGCAGTGACCGGCGCGGCTGGTCAAATCGGTTATTCCCTTCTCGTCCGTATCGCCAGTGGCGCGATGTTCGGGCCGGATCAAAAAGTAAAACTTCACCTCATCGAAATCGAGCCCGGTATGAAGGCGCTCGAAGGTGTCGTCATGGAGCTTGATGATTGCGCGTTTCCGCTTCTCGATGGAATCGTTGCGACAAGCGATCTGAATGCTGGATTTGACGGCGTTAACTGGGCGCTGTTGGTCGGTTCAGTTCCACGCGGAAAAGGCATGGAGCGTAAGGATCTTCTCACCATCAATGGCGGAATTTTCACCGGACAAGGCCAGGCAATCGCCGCCAATGCGGCTTCAGATGTTCGCACGCTGGTTGTTGGAAATCCTTGCAACACCAACTGCTTCATTGCGATGACCGCAGCGAAGGACGTGCCAAACGATCAGTTTTTCGCGATGACTCGTCTCGACGAGAACCGCGCCAAGACTCAGTTGGCTCAGAAAGCTGGAGTTCACGTGACTGAAGTTTCCAACACCACGATTTGGGGAAACCACTCCGCGACGCAGTATCCTGATTTTTACAATGCTAAAATCGGCGGCAAGTCAGCCGCAGACGTGATCGGTGACGAAGCATGGTGCCAGAACGAGTTTATCCCAATCGTTCAGAAGCGCGGTGCAGCAATAATTGAAGCACGCGGACTATCATCAGCTGCATCCGCAGCAAATGCAGTGGTCGACACCGTTCGCGGTCTGACTACTCCAACTCCGGCTGGCGAAACACACAGTGTTTGTGTTTGCTCAGACGGCAGCTACGGCATCGACAAAGGCCTTATCGCGGGTTTCCCGATCATTTCCGATGGGAAAAACTGGAGCATCGCTGAAGACCACGAGCACAATGATTTCGCGAAAGGAAAGATCGAAGCAAGTGTTCAAGAGCTTCGCGAAGAAAAGGAAGCCGTCGCTGACCTTCTGGTCTAAGACGGACAACCTACCTGCAGACAAATTCAGGGCAGTCGGGGGCGCTTTTCGAAGCGAATCTCACTGCCCGTTTTTGTGTCCATTTTTAAAAACCAATTTTACCCGCTCGGCCACCTCTCTGAAACTTGACAACACCGCCCTGCCCTCGGAAAGTCCGCGCAAAACCAAGTTCCCTTCTTTTAATTTATGAAAATCGCATTTCTCACCGCTGGCGGTATCGCTCCGTGTTTGTCTTCTTCAATCGGAGCACTGATTCACAACTACAACACGCTCGCTCCAGACGCGGAGCTGGTGGCGTATTTGAATGGCTACCAGGGCTTGCTCCTCGGCAAGTCAATCCCATTTGGTCAGGAAGTTCGCGACAACTGCGAGAAATTCTACAAATTTGGTGGAAGCGCGATCGGCAACAGCCGGGTGAAGCTCACCAACAAGGAAGACTGCGAAAATCGCGGTCTAGTGCAGCCGGGTGAAGATCCTCTCGAGGTGGCTGCAGAGCGTCTTAAATCAGACGGCATCGACATTTTACACACCATTGGTGGAGACGACACCAACACCACAGCGGCTGATCTTGCCGGATATTTGGAGAAAAACGGCTACGGACTGACTGTCGTTGGCCTTCCCAAGACAGTCGACAACGACGTTTTCCCAATCAAACAGACGCTCGGTGCCTGGACTGCATCCGAAGAAAGCGCCAAGTTTTTCACCAACATCGTGAACGAGAATACCACGTCAGCCCGTCAGCTCATCATTCACGAAGTGATGGGCCGTGCCTGTGGATGGCTCACGGCGCATGCCGCTCTCGATTACCGTGCGACACTCGACAATTACAGCTGGCTTCCAGAAGCGCTTTTGGACAAAGCTCGCTGGGATATCGATGCGGTTTGGGTTCCTGAAATGGATGTTGACCTCGACGTCGAAGCACCCCGTCTCAAGGCAAACATGGACAAAAACGACTGCGTGAACATTTTCCTCAGTGAAGGTGCTGGAGTCGACACCATTGTTCGTCAGATCGAAGCCGAAACCGGCGAGCCGATGAAACGCGATGCCTTTGGCCACGTCCGTCTCGACGAAGTGAACGTCGGTCAGTGGTTCGCTAAAGAACTTAAGGAAAGGCTCGGCACGGGGAAGGTGCTCGTTCAGAAAAGCGGTTACTTCGCACGGAGTGCTGCACCGAATGATCGTGACCTCGAATTAATCAAGGAGAGCGCTGCTCATGCCGCTAAATCGGCCCTCGAAGGCGTCAGCGGTGTTGCTGGTCTCGACGAAGACAACGGCGGCAAGATGTCCACCGTCGCTTTCCCTCGGATCGCCGGTCACAAGCCATTCGATATCGATACCGATTGGTTCGTCGAAATGCTCGGTGAAATTGGTCAGGAAAAAGGTGCGAAAATCGAGCATTGATTCCCTGCTTGCTAGCGACCTAACATCGCCTTTGAATAATCAACGATGCGTAAAGCCACTTCGTTGAATTCGGCTGTCTCGTTCGCGATAGCCTTTCCGTTTGGTAACACAATTTCAGGGGCTTCTGATTCAAAAAACACATTTCGGCCCAACCAGCCTGAATCCGGCTTTTCGCCAAGCAAATCCGCAATCGTCGGTGAGATATCGATGTGACTAACCAGTCCTTCGTTTCTGGAAGTCAGCAGCTGCGGATGACAAAAAATTAGCGGGACCCGTTCTCTAGGCAAGGCTTCGTTTTCGGACTGGCCGCTTTCGTGATCTCCATGAATCACTACAATGGTCGAATCAAGCAATTCAGCATTTTCAAGAAAAGCATTAACCCCCCGCAAGTGCCTGGTTCACCTGGCGGAAAAAATTAAATAATCTTTTTCCGCATCCGAAAATTCGGCTAACGCCGTCCCAAATTCAGCTTTCGTTTCCGCATGATAATTCCGAAACGGACTGTGGCTCTGCAAGGTAATCGCATACCCAAAAAACGGCTTGGGGACGGATTTTAGCTTCTCAACGGACTGCTTGAAAAAGGCACCGTCTTTCGAATTCCAGCCTGCGGCATCACCTGAAAATCGTTTCTGATTATGGAAATCAGCGAATCCCATTTTCGCATAGCGACGGATTCTTTCATAAAAGGATCCTCGATTCGAGTGGAGCCCAACGCACGTGTAACCCGCGCCGTTGAGAATATGGGGAAGCGGCGTCACCCGACTCCAATCAGCCGTTGCGAGGCCACTCCCAGTTGTCAGCGGGAGCAAGCTGAGCATAGCGGCCAATTCAGCATCTGACGAGCCGCCGCCCGTATGCATCGCGATGCATTGCGGGAAATAGGCGTTTTCGGTTGCCAGTTTCTCGAGAAACGGCATAACCGGCTTTTCTCCGATTCGGCGCCCGAGCAAATCCGAATCGAGCGACTCCACTTGAACGATCAGCACGTTAGATCCCCGCAACGTGCCCGAAAACGGAGATGAAGTTGATTCCGTTCGTTCAAAGGGAAACGGAACCGTCCGTGTTTTCCGGGGAAGGAAATCCCCCAGCATCACAGCATAGGTTGGAACGATTCCGCAATGCGAACACCCCGGCGTGTAGCCATAGGCGTTCAATCGATCAAAAATCGGATAACAGACCAACTGAATTCCTAACAATGCGATTGCTGGAACCCCGATAAGAATGGGAATCAAACGCAGCCAGCCGCAATCGAGAGAACGAAGAGCAAATCAGACCAACCAAGCAGCTGTGACTGAATGTGCCCGCCGATCACGCCCGCTTTGTCCAGATTCCCCAGCTGATTCCAGTGCCGCACCACCCCGAAATAATCGTAGTAGTTCGTGATCACCAAAAGCGTGACACTAAACAGTCCGCTGAAAATCCCGCAGAAAAGTCGTCGTCGTTTTCCTCCGAAAAACCAAATGGCGAGAACAAACGCTGGCGCAGCCAATCCGTAGATCCCAAATTTTTCAAAGCGGACCAAATTCCAGGCTCCTGCTTCTTCCGCTCCGAGAAACGCTTCATTGATACGTATCTGGAACGCAACCTAAGGCACTGCAAACAGCGCGCAAACCACAGCAATCTGGATAACAATGCGGATTTTCCTAATTCTATTTTTGAGCCTTCTTTGCCTCATGCTCACATGGGTGTTTGTCTTAACGTCAGGCGCTTACGGGGCTCCATGGATAGAAAGAGCTCGCATGTTACTTGCGTGCATTCTGATTGCAGCCTCAGCGATTCTGCGTCTTCTTCGATCCCCTTATGCCGTGCTCCCTTTCTTGCTCAGCTATGTATTTTTGATCGTAAAAATATTGATGGATCCGCCCATTTTCGTTTGGAACCACGCCTTTTCATTCGGGCTCAACGGGATTATTTGCCTGCTTTTCTTTATGCCATCAGTCCGCAAGCCAAAGAGCGTCGCGAACTGATTTCATGCAAACCCAGTCTCCAAAACTGGACAAATCGCTTGAATTAGACCATCATCGCCTCCTCGAAGACTCCATTTTATGAAATCAAAAACTTTCCTTACCATTTCACTTTGCCTTGCTGTTGCAATTAGCGCCACCACCTTGATCATCGGTCAGGATTCTGCTAAAAAGCCTGAAAAAGCGATCAAAGCATTGCTCGTCACCGGCGGTGGATACCACGATTACAAAGCGCAGAAAGACATCCTGACCGAAGGCATCAGCGCTCGCGCCAATGTCGAGTGGGAAATCATTTTTGCTGACGAAAAAGAAACCAAAGCCAAACTCTCCGAAACAGGTTGGGCCGATAAATTTGACGTGGTTGTTTACAATTTGTGCCACGCGCACGAAACCGACAAAGCCTTTGTTGATTCCCTCTCAAAGATCCACGCAGCAGGAAAGCCAGCCATTGCGATCCATTGCTCGATGCATTCCTACCATTGGAAAATCGAGGGTAAAACCAAGCAATGGCCTGCCATGCTCGGAGTGACTTCGCCACGACACGGCAAAAAAGCCGCCATCAAAATGGAGAACGTAAAAAAGGATCACCCGGTGATGAAAGGGTTCCCTGAATCATGGACTACTCCTGAAGGTGAGCTTTACCACATCGATAAAACCTGGGATACCGCGACGGTTCTTTCCCGCGGAACGATTGATGACGGCAAGACCTATCACGACTGCGTTTGGGTAAATGATTTTGGCAAAGGCCGCGTTTTCGGCACGACTGTTGGGCATCATAATTCTACGATGAAGGAGCCAATGTATCTCGATTTGCTCACCCGCGGCGTTCTTTGGGTGACCGGAAATCTCGAAGACTAATTTTCGATTCTACGAATCAGTAGGGTTGGTTCATCGAACAGCCCCTATTGGATCGTAAAGCCCTTGCGATCGAACCTTGTTGGTTCATCGAACTTACCCTGTTGATTCGTGAAAACCGATTGGACCACTTGGAAACCCACTATGCGGGCGAACCTCGTTTTTATTGTGGATGAGGAGACCAACAAGGTCCTTCTCATTCATAAAAAAACAGGAATCGGACAAGGGAAAATCAATGGCCCGGGCGGGAAGCTCGAACCGGGTGAAACTCCCTTGGAATCAGCCATTAGGGAAGTTGAGGAGGAGCTTTTAATTACTCCCACGGGCCTCGAAGAAATGGGAGTCCTGCGCTTCGCGTTTGTTGATGGCCTGCATCTCCATTGCATCGTGTTTCGAGCCTCTGGATACAAAGACGGCGAACCAACCGAGACCCGCGAAGCCAAACCGGAATGGTTTCTGATTTCTGAAATCCCATACCCGCGCATGTGGGCGGACGACGCCTTCTGGCTTCCGCAAATGCTGGCAGGAAAGCATTTTGAAGGCTGGTTCGAGTTTGACGGCGAGTGGATGCTGACTCGGAAGGTTGAGATTGGAGAGAAGGAGCTGGAAGCAGGGAGTTAGGAGCGGGAATGGCTTTGGCCCTGAATCCAGAACCCTTCTTCCCGTCACGACAAATTCGTCTCCTTTGGCTTCACTGATCCGCGTCGTAATTTCGGGGCGTAGTAGATGTCGTGCTGATTTTCATCCGTGTGGCGGGCCAGATCACGGGGGCTGTCGCAGGGAATCCAACGCTTCAACATCTTGGTCTTAAAAAGGCCGCGTTTGTCGTATTGAGTTTTGAATCGGATTGCCATGCCAGGGGTTGAACGATACGTTTCTTTGAACAAATTGCGACTTTCCTAAGTGATGCCCCTTCCCATAAAAATCATCCTATCCATTGCAATTGTCGAAGCGCTTGGCTTTCTCAGTGGTTTCTCGACCATGTCCTCGCTGAAGACGTGGTATGTCGATTTGCAGAAACCACCGGGAACCCCGCCCAACTGGATTTTCGGACCGGTTTGGACCGCGCTGTATGCGTTGATCGGTCTTTCTTTTGCGCTTGTCTGGCACAAAGCGAAACCCGGCCCCGAGAAAAAGCAGGCACTGACACTTTTCGTCATTCAACTGGTTCTAAATCTCGCTTGGACGCCGACCTTCTTTGGTGCGCAGCAGATATTGGCCGGCCTAGTGATCATCGTCTTGATGGCTGTGATGATTTATCTGACAATGCGCGCCTTCAAGAAACTGGTTCCCATGACCTTCTGGCTGCTGTTGCCCTATTTGCTGTGGGTGTGTTACGCGACGTATCTGACAGCGGGAAATTTTATACTGAATCGGTAATATAGCGTGGACACCAGCTTATTTCGGAGCACCGACGAGTTTGTTGACTGCGCCCCTGGATTTCAGCAACTTGTATTCGTAAGGAATGGAAAACGGCTTTGGTGACGGGGCCGTGATAAAACCTTCGTCCAGCGTACGGGGACACTCGGCAGCTTCTTTGCTGACGATATCCGCTTCTGAATAGAGAATTTCATGCGGCGTCTCGTTCGGCAGAACATAGCGGATCACGCGCGGACCCGACACTCCACTATCCCATCCCATGTCGAAGATATTTCCTTCGGAGATGACCCGCGCATTGATGCCAACCCGCATTCCTTCATCGTTGACGTATCCGATGACGTTATTGAAAACGTGGGCATCCATATTCCGGAACTCTCCCGGCGAGCGCCCGTTGACCATCTCGTTGTAGCGATTAAAGGCAATCGTGATCCGTCCACGCGTATTTGCGACGGCGTATCCGATGAGTGCCCCCGTTTTTGTTTCGAGGAAATTGTTGTTCGAAAAAGTGATCCGATCGGGAGTTCCGCTTCCAAGTATTATCGTGAATCCAATAATGTTCCCCACCCCAGATTTCGAGTCCATCGGTAGCGCCGTTTGAGAAATAGGGCGCCTCGTATGCATATGGCCAGCCGAGGTCGCCGGCGTGGGTTATTCCAACCAAAATTAGCTGACCTTTTTGAGCATTGAGCTGCCCCGATTTCACCGGAGTTTTCACAGAGGGAAGTTTGATCCCGTCATTGTTATTGGGAATCC
>ERZ887942.2892-NODE-2892-length-10323-cov-6.153000_pt1 | contig 10323 bp, 12 predicted proteins | sample MGYA00521099_ERZ887942 | MGnify/ENA primary metagenome ERZ887942 (study PRJEB32303, sample SAMEA104408605) | aquatic metagenome | biome: Brackish water; feature: Pelagic; material: water | place: Baltic Sea | collected 2014-06-07T06:48:00 | depth 16,251 m ... | reverse complement strand
GAACCCATCGATAATCCAAAGCAGGATCCAAAGCAGGATCCGAAGCAGGAACCGAAGGCCAGTCAGAAGAAGGACGCGACACCGGAACTCCAGTCCGACGCCGTCGAAGCGCCGGCGCCGTTGGGATCCGATCTTGAAATGTGACTTGTTCGACATGAATTCCCGTATCAAGAAACCTCAGAACTTCGTTCGAACGGCACTTGTCTTGCTGCTTGCCGGGGCGACTTCGGGTTGCGTGACCAACGGGGTCGAATCAACTACTGGGCGTCCGCTTCCGCCGAAGCCTCGCAAGGTGGCCCCAGCGTCGGAATCGTCCTCGATCAACGCAATCTCGGTGCTGAAGTCCCAGCAGCCCATGGACACCACGGGCAACGGGTTTCCCAATCTGCTCGGGGTCGGTGTGTATCTCTTTGCTCGCCCCTATCCAATCCCACGCTTCGCGGATGGCACGTTGGTCTGCAGCCTCTTTTCGCCCGGCAGTTTCGATCAATTGAACCCTTTGGCGAATGACCCGGTGGTGAGTTGGACGTTCGGTCCGGAAATGATGGCTGAGGCGAGAGTCAACAACCTGATCGGCCCCGGATATCAGTTGTCACTCGACCTCGGGGCGGTCGGGCTCAATAGCCTAGAACTCAACAGCGCCGATCTTGTCGTGCAGTTCCTCCCGACGCAGTTCGGGGATGGCATCATCTACTCCTCGATCCAGCGGGTTCCGTTCCGGTTGTATTAAACCGACCCTGCAGATACGTCACCCTCGGCCATGCCTGGTCTGTCGTCAATAAAACCGACCCGGCGAATGGCCGGGTCGGTTTCGTCTGTGGCAACTGGGGATCCGAGATTCGAACTTGGACTAACTGAATCAGAATCAGTCGTGCTACCGTTACACTAATCCCCAATATCGGCGGTGCGAGGCACCGCCGGAAGGAGATTCTACACCCGTACCGGTGGGGGTCAACCGCGTTTTTTGGTGGCAGAGGCTCCGTTAGGCTTCGGATGCCATCGCAACCTGCCCAACTGATCGCACGAGATCAATCGCTGTTGCTGACCAAAGCCCTCAGATCGGTCTTCCTTCAATTTTCAAAATCATGCCTCGTTCGAGGTGATCGTGGATGATGCCACTGATGTCCGCGCTCGCCAGTCCTTCTTCACCTCGCTCACTGCAACGCCGTCCTGGCGCGTTCGCGGTGCTCCGACTCCCGGTCGGCGCCGATGTTCCGCCCCCGGCTGCGGGCTTCTCAGGGTTGGACGCCATCGTTCGCACGCCTGATGAGACGAGCGTGATCCGAAGTTGGTCGGATCCACTGGTGGGATCCACAGAAGACTCGCGACGGGCCGGACCGTTCCGGACGTGGTCGATACCGGGCACCCTCGACTTCGAGTTGGTGGGCGTCTTGGTCGGGATCATCGAGCCACTTCGGGATGCCGGGGTGCCGGTGCTGGCGATCTCGACGTTCGATACCGACTGGATTCTCGTCGATGAGGCGCGGGCTGCAGCCGCAGAGTCTGCGTGGATTGCCGCGGGCGTGGTGCTTCTCGGCTCCCTCTAGATTGGCCGGTTCCGTTCATCGATCGGGACCGTTCGCGTTGTCCGCGCTGCGGTTGCTCGGGGCGGTCATTTCTCAACCGCATCCTGCTACCCTCCATTCATGGATGGAATCACCATCGTGGGTGGCACTGGTGCCGTCGGTCTGGAGTTGCTTGGGATTCTTGCGGATCGCGGGATCGCTCCTGCGCGATGCCGGGTGCTCGCCTCTCCGAGTAGCGTCGGCCGTTCGATTGAATATGGCGAGGGTTCAGTTTCCGTCGCCGCGGCGGACGATGCAGCGTGTCGCGCTGCGTTTGCGGAATCGGCCGTGGTGTTCTTCGCAGCGGGCGCCGAGGTGAGCCGTCGGCTCGCGCCGATGGCGGTCGAATGCGGTGGCGTGGTCATCGACAACTCAAGTGCCTTTCGATCGGATCTTTCTTGCCCGCTCGTCGTGGTCGGGGTGAATGAAGACGATCTGGACGACTTTCGGTCGCCAGGCATCGTGGCGAATCCAAATTGTTCGACGATCATCGCGCTGGCAGCGATCTCTCCGTTGCGAAAGTTCGGCCGCATTCTGCGGATCTCTGCGAGCACGTATCAGGCAATCTCCGGCGCGGGTGCGGCGGCGATGGAGGAACTGGAAGCGCAGGCGCGGGCCTGGGCCGTCGGTGATCCGTTGCCGATGGAGCGAACCGGTCGCCAGATGATCTTCAACGTCTTCAGTCACGACTCGCCGGTCGACGCCGATGGTGTGAACCAGGAAGAACGAAAACTGGAGCAAGAATCACGGCGGATTCTCGGCGACGCCGAGCTTCGCGTGTCCGCAACCTGTGTCCGAGTGCCGGTCTTGCGGGCGCATGCGGAAGCGTTACATCTTGAATTTGACCGGGCCGTCGATCCTCAAGAGGTGCGATCAGAGCTTGAGGCGACGAATGGTGTGGTGGTAGTAGACGGCCACGATGGCAACAAGTTTCCCGAGCCGATTGACGCGTCGGGTCGGGATGAGGTCCTAGTCGGTCGGATTCGTCGAGACGGCGGAGTGCCGAACGACGGCGGCATCGCGATGTTTGTCTGCGGGGACCAACTGCGGAAAGGTGCCGCTCTGAACGCGGTGCAAATCGCGGGCCACCTTCGCTTGCTTTGATTCAAGTGGCCCGAACTCGGGCGTGATCATGTTGCTCAGGGACGAGGGTGATGGCTCTTGACCACTTCTCGAAGTTGCGTTCGGTCGACATGGGTATAGATCTGGGTCGTGCTGATATCCGCGTGGCCCAAGAGGTCCTGAACGACCCGAAGGTCGGCGCCGCCCATGAGAAGATGAGTCGCGAAACTGTGGCGAAGTTTGTGGGGATGAACGTCTCGAAGGCCGGCAATTGCCGCGTACTTGCGGACGATCTGCCACACCGCGACCCGCTCAAGGGGGCGGCCGCTGAAGGAGAGCATCAGGTGGCTGCGGTCTCGACCGTCATCAAATCGAAGGAGATTCGGGCGGGTCTCTTCAAGATATTTCAGGGTCCATTTCACCGCGGGGTCCCCGATCGGTACGACGCGCTGTTTGGTTCCTTTCCCCGTGACGGTAAGGCTCGCCATTTGCTCGTGGAATTCGTCGACCCGAAGCGCTGTCACCTCGCTGGCCCGAAGGCCCGCCGCGTACATCAGCTCAAGCATGGCGCGATCGCGTACCCAGAGTCGGCCGTGATCAGGCTCCGGGGCTTCGACGAGTTTCCGCATTTTCATGGGGCTCATCACGCCGGGCATTCGCTTCCACTTTGTGGGTCGCTCGAGCAGTCGGGCAGGGTCTCGCCGGATCTTCCCATTTGAACAAAGCCAGCGAAAAAACACTCGGGCAGTTGCCAGGTGCCTGATGATCGAGGTTGGCTCGAGTCCGCGGTCCCGGCTCAATCCTCGAAGATGATCGGCGACGTCGTTCGGCTCGACCGCATCCATAGACTCGATGCCATTGGAGACCAGGGTCGCGACGAGATCGCCAAGGTCTCGACCGTACGCTTCGAGCGTCGCGGGCGCGAGGCCAGCCTCGATGCGGACGTAGGTCAGAAATTCACGAACCGGTTGGTCGAAGCCGGAGCGATTCACCATCATGGGTGAGCGTCACAAGATGGGGAATGGGGGAGTTGGAGACGACGATGCCCTGCTCCTCCTCCATTCGAAGTCGGTGGTACATCAAACAACCTGAGGAACCGGTGCCCAGGCAGATGTCGAGCATCTGGTCCAGGTGACCGAGCGAGAATCGGTCGGCGCATCTCTTGTCATTCCGCCCGATGAATCGGCAAGATTCAGAGACGACGTCTCGAGCGTCATCCTGATCGATCGGAGGGCTTGCGGCCGGCCCCGACCGGTGTGGTCGCGGTCGATGCAACGCTGGCTCGAGTTTCAAGGGGGCCTGGTTCAAAAGCATCTGGGGCATGCGGCGGTCCTTCGCCGATCGGCTCTCCGAGCCGGGGGGTGAGCGATCGCATCTCTGTCTGAAGCTTTTGACGTCGCGGGCTTCGGACAGCGAGCCGGAACGACGCGATCCGGGCGTCGAACCTGTTCTTGACTGCGAGGCAACATCGGATGAACCCTTGAATTCCCGCCATATTCGGGGCCTAGGTATCAACTTCTGATGGGGCCGGGGAGCGTGGCAGGTGGCAGGACTGGTTGGCGTGGGCTGCTCGGCCGGAAGGATGACAGGCCATTCAACCCGGCGAACACATCAAGAAAGGCATTTTTCGGTGCCTTTCCGTAGTGTTGCAACTGAGTCTCAATTGCAGTATTATCTCCGCCGCCATGGAACAGTCTGTGGTTGAGACTCAATCGCAACATAAGGAATCGCTCTTGTCACTTCCTCTCTTCATTCGCCTTCTGGTGATCTTGGCTGTCTTCACCGTGTCCCGAACGGGGCTCGCTGACCAGGGGATGTGGACTTACCTCAAGACCGTCAACGTCCATGCGCCCGGCGAAATGGAATACGAGCAATATGTGACGGCGAAATGGGACTACGACGACGACGACGACGGCAAGTACCGATTCGACTTCCGGCACGAATTTGAGTTTGGCATCACCGACAACTTCCAGATGGCGGTCTACCTCGCGGACTGGCGGGTCAAGCACTCAGACTCCAGCGGCACCATCACGGAGTTTCGGACCAGTGCGCTGGAGTTCAAATACAAGTTCTCCGATCCGGTGACCGACCCGATTGGCTTTGCCGGGTATGGCGAATTCAAGATCGGAAGCGAGAAATTCGCGCTCGAAGGCAAGGCGCTCTTCCAGAAGACCATCGATCGCTGGAACTTTGGCTACAACTTCGTGCTCGAAGCGGAGTGGGAGGACAACGGGGCCAACGGGGCCCGGTATGTGAATTCCAAGGGCAAGATCGCCAACTACCTCGGCATCGCCTATCAGGTGGTCCCCAGTTTCTCGGTCGGTGCGGAAATCCTGGCCATCACGCCGATCCCCGACTGGGCAGGTACCGACACCACCAGGTTTTATGCCGGGCCGGCATTGTCCTATCGAGGACGTGGCTGGCACATCACGACGACTTTCGAGGTCGGCCTCAATCGAGTTCCGGGCGTCGAGCGATTCCAGTTGCGAACGATCTTCGGAATCGACTTCTGATGGTCGATCTGATTTTGCAATGCCGCTGGATCTTGGAGCGTCGGGCGGTCATGGGTCTCTTGGCCGTCAATCTCTCGCTCGGATGCGCCGCGACCTCGTGGGATCGAGTCGCACCGCCAGTTGAGATGTTGGTGTTGGGGGATGCCGTCGATGATTCCGAGCGGAAGGCGGCGTTGGAGCGGGGGCGAATGGTGTATCTCGTCGACTGCAGCAAGTGTCATGTCCCCGAGCCGATCCTGGCGTATTCCGTTCAGGATTGGGGTCACATCCTTCCGGAGATGATTGAAGAGACCAGTTTGACCGCGGAGAAAGAAGCTGATCTCCGTCGCTACGTCGAATCGGTACTGCAATTGGGAGCCGATGCCGCAGGCTGATGGATCGTGCAGATCCTGCGCTCCGCGCCCGCGCCAGAAGTTGGAGTTTGCTCTTTGGCGTTGATGCCAGTGGGTTGAAAGAACCAATGAATGACTCTCCCGCCGTGTTCGCCTTGTTTTTGCAAGGTGGGCACGGCGGTTGCTATTCCCTTGGCTCGCACCGCTTTTTGGCAAGGAGTGCCCATGCGGATCGAACGACCTCGGGCGGTCGGAGAGGATCTCCGTCCCACCCGTCACCAATCTGGCTGCATGTCGCATGGATGTGACGCTGCAGCACCGCCGACCCCGGGCCTCGCAGAGGATCACCCGTCGGCTTTAGATGCGCAGTTACTGCGGATCTTGCGCGATCAACTGGCATCGGATGCGCCTGCCTCGGCGATCGGTGGCGAGGTACTCCGCGTCGCGGGCCTTGCGGCCGCCATGCATCGGGGAATGGTCAGCTTCGGCACGAGTGGCGCGGTGATTGCAACTGAACTCCCGATCGGGGCTGGATTCTCTGGCCTTGATGATCAGGAGACGCCTCGATGAACTACGGACTCTGGATGTCGGCCGCGGGATTATCCACCGAGATGCATCGGCAGGACGTCATTTCGAACAACCTCGCCAACGCTCAGACGCCGGGATTCAAGGCGGACTACACCTTCACCCGCGAACGCCCGGTTGCTCGGGAGGAATTGGGCATGGACACACCGTCCCAGATTCTGTTGGAGCGGCTTGGCGGCGGTGTTCTGGCCGAGCCGACCTGGACCAACTTCCAGCAAGGTGGTCTGACTCGCGGCGGCGATCTTGATGTGGCGATTTCCGGGGCTGGATTCTTCGTCGTCCGAGATGGTGACGGCGATGGCTTCACTCGCGATGGCGGATTCACTCGTGGTGGCAACGGTGAACTCGTTGACTCCGAAGGCCGGCCGGTTCTCTCGACTAAAAATCGCCCCATCCGTCTCCCGGAAACCGGCTTGATCGCGATCGGCGGGGATGGCACCGTCACCGTGGATGGCGAGGAATCGGGAAGAATCCGTATTGCCGCGCCGGATCCGAGCCTCCTCCGGAAGTCGGGTGGAAACATCTTTCGATACGCCGGGACCGGGAAGGTCGCTGATGCATCCGCCGACGTTCAACTCAAGCAGGGTTGGATCGAGGATTCCGGCGTCGACCCGATTAAGAGCATGACCGACCTCGTCGCGTCGAGCCGGGCCGTCCAGGCTTCGGCTCGATTCATTGACCTTCACGATCGCATGATGGAACTCGCCATCAACCGTCTCGGCACGGTCGGCTGATCCCGAACCCCGTTCCGGCATTTCGCCACTTTCAGGAATCATTCCCATGAGTACACTCGCCCTCAACACCTCCGCCAGCGGCATGTCCGCGCTGAACACCCAGTTGGACGTGATCGCGAATAATCTTGCGAATGCGAATACCACGGCGTTCAAATCCAGCCGAACCAACTTTCAAGACCTCTATTACATTGAGAAGAAGCAGCCTGGGGTCGAGAGCCAGATTGCCGATGCGACGAGTCCAATCGGCCTCTTCGTCGGCCTCGGCGTGGAAGTCGCGGGTACGCAGCTCGATTTCGAGCAGGGCCCCGCCATCGCCACCAATCGTCCGCTCGATGTCATGATCCAGGGCGATGGTTTTCTTCAAGTCGACGTCGGCGAGTTGGGTGAGGGGATTGCCTACACCCGCGATGGGTCTTTGGCCCTCGACCGGGACGGAAATCTCGTGCTGGCAAACAACACCGGCTACCGCATCGAACCCAGCATCGTGATTCCCACCGAGGCGACAGCAGTCACCATCGGTAGTGACGGAAGCGTCTACTACAAGGATCCCAACGCGATCGACATGGTGCAGGCTGGAACGCTCGAGTTAGCGCTCTTCCAGAACAACGCCGGGCTTGAGACGATCGGCCAGAATCTGTATCTCGAGACCTACGCCTCCGGCACACCGGAGACCTCCGATGCGGGAACCGACGGAATCGGAACGCTTCAGGCTGGTTACCTCGAGGGCTCCAACGTCAATCCGGTCACGGAACTCGTCGACCTGATCCGGACGCAGCGGACCTTTGAAATGAACAGCCAAGCACTCCAGGCCGCGGATGAAACGCTCCGCACCGTGGTGAACATCGCCAACTGATCCTCACCGATCACCCTCGTGTCGGAGACCGAGCCATGATCTCTTCACTTCGTAACATCTTGATTCCCACGGTGCTCGTGGTCACCGTCCTTTTTCCGGGCGTCCTGAGCGCGGATGTCATTCGGCTTCGTCATTCGGTTCGGCGAGCCGCCATTGATCAGCCGATTCGGCTTGGCGACATCTCGATTCTCGAAGGGCCTCAGGCCGTCGCGTTATCGAAGACCATCATTCTTCCAGCCGAGGCCTGTGAGGACACCGGGATCATCCGAATTCGGGTCACGGAAGTCCGCGACGTGTTGCAGGCGGCAAACGTCTACTGGGGTACGTTGGATCTGGAGGGCGGGGTGACACTGGTCCGGCCGCCCGCATCGGCAGGTCGAATGCGTGATCGGAAACCAGATGTTCAGGCGTCTGCGGTGACGGCTTCCGAGCGGGTCACCCCCTCGTTGGTAACTGGAACGCTGGAGGCGACGCCATTCGTGGCGGCTTCGGATCTCTTGGAAACCGGTGGGAACGTGGCTCGCCAGATCGCGAAATCAATGATTGTGGCGTGGGGTCCGGAAGCCGCTCGCCTCAGACTGGCCATTGACGCCACTGCCGCCGAGGCGCTCATCGTTGATGCCGCCGCTTTTCGCGTCGAGTTGCTTGGTGATCCGCGAGGTGACCGATGCAACGCGAAGATCACCCAGCAACGTCAGGATGGCCGACCTTCTCGCGCGACGCTCGCGAGAGTGGATATTCGCATCGTCCGAACGGTGCCGATCGCATCGCGGAATCTCGCGGCTGGCCGAGAACTCGATTCCTCGGATTTCGATCTCGCGGAACGGGCCATCCGTCCCTCCGAGGTCGTGCTCGAGATCGACGCGCTCGAAGATCGCCGACTGGTGCGGCCACTCGCCGAAGGAAGCGCGTTGACCGCGGGTCTTCTCAAGGCCGAGTTTGTCGTGGAGCGGCAGGGTGAGGTGCTCATCCTCGCCACCGGCGCCGGCGTTCGCGTCGAGGTGCCCGGTATCGCGATGGAAAAGGGGCGGATCGGCGACACCATCGAGTGCCGCCTCCGCAACGCCGGCGAACGCGACCGCAACGCTCGATTCTCCGCGGTGGTGATCGGGCCTGGCCGCGTCCGGCTTCCCGATCGATAAATGATCAAACAGTGAGTCAACGGCGACCAGTCGCTTCGTTTTCGGAGTCCAAAGTCATGCAGAACATCTCTTCCCTCGCTCGGATCCGTCCGAATTTTTCTCGCGTCCGATCTGGCATCGGCCTCGCGATTGTGCTGGCTTCGGCGTCGATTGCCACCGCCGCAAACGAAGCCGCGCCGGTCGTCCTCCCCGGTGAACAATCGGTCGCGGCGAATGCGGTGTCGGCGTCCGATTGGTTTCTCTATGGACCGATTCAGGCGGGCGATCCGCGATTCGGCGTCGCCTCTCAAATGCCAGAAGCAAGGGAGTGGCAAGAGCAGGATCTGGTCCAGATCATCGTGATCGAGAAGAGTCGCTCAAAGATTGATCAGAAACGTGAGCTCGAGACGGATGGCGGCGTGAGTGCCGAAGTTGCGGAGTTTTCGAACTTCGACTTTGGAGCGTTCAACTTCAGCCCGGCCACCTCTTCGTTGCCGGGCGTGGAGATCGGTGCCAAGAAGGAGTTCGACGGTGAAGGTAAGTATCAGCGTCAAGATGAAATGACCGATCGGATCACCGCTCGCATCGTCGAGGTTAAGCCGAATGGCAATCTGGTGCTGGAGGCTCGAGTGGTTCGCAATTGGAGCGGCGACAAGACGGAGATTCGATTGACGGGGATCACTCGGCCCGACTGGATCACCGCGAGCGGGACCATCGCTTCAAACCAGCTCTACGACCTCGCGGTCGACAAGACGCACTCCGGTGCGGTAGAGCGATCGACGCAGCGGGGGTTCATCGCAGAAGTGCTCGATTTCTTGTTCGCGTTCTGACGGCATTCATCGCGTTGTTCGGCGTTGCTTGCGATATGCTCCGCGGATGTAACAGAAGCTGCATTCTGAAAGCGTGGCGTGGAATTCTGGTGAGGTCGCCAGTTTCTATTCCGGTGAAACCGCGGGGTGGCGAGAAGTACTCGGGCCCGGAATGCACGATCACTTTGGCACCATTGATCCGGCCAAATCAATCGATGATGCAGAAGCACACTTCTCATTCGCAATTCGGCAGCTTTACCCTTGGATTCCGATTCGATCAAAGGTGATCGACGTGGGTTGTGGCTGGGGAGGACCGGCTCGGATGCTGGTCGACGAGCGGAAGTGCTCGGTGCACGGAATCACGATCTCTGAGGTGCAAGCGCAAGAGTTTGCATCCCGAGTTCCGGAAGCCCGAGGGTCAGTGGCGGACGCACAGAAGCTCGCTCTTGATCCGAACCGTGATACCGCCGATGTGGCGATCATGTTGGAATCACTCACCCACATGCCCCGGCCGGATCTCGTCTTGCGAGGCTTGCGGCCGCACGTCGGTCGTTTGCTGATTCGAGATCATGTGGCGCGCGGCGAGGTCGGATTCACGAACCCCGACTGGAACATGCGATTCCCTTCCCGCGTCGAGATTCGGGAGCAGATCAAGGAAGGCGGTTTTCGCCTGAAACACGAAGAAGCTTTGGAGATTCCGTGGGAAACGTCAGCGGGCTACTGGCTGGAAAACATTCGTCGCGCGTTCC
>ERZ887942.2891-NODE-2891-length-10326-cov-4.725538_pt1 | contig 10326 bp, 6 predicted proteins | sample MGYA00521099_ERZ887942 | MGnify/ENA primary metagenome ERZ887942 (study PRJEB32303, sample SAMEA104408605) | aquatic metagenome | biome: Brackish water; feature: Pelagic; material: water | place: Baltic Sea | collected 2014-06-07T06:48:00 | depth 16,251 m ... | reverse complement strand
CTTATGAAGGGGGTATGCGCGTGCCTATGATAGTAAGAAACCCAAAGAATATAAGTGCCGGAAAAACTAGCGATTTGGCATGGTATTTTGCTGATGTGCTTCCAACGTTGGCCGAAATCGCTGACGTAACACCAGCTAAAAATATTGATGGAGTAAGTGTATTGCCAACACTTCACGGTAAACAGCAGGATTTATCCGGCAGGAACTTGTATTGGGAGTTTTATGAAAAACAAGGGTGGCGCGCAACCCATTTTGGCGATTGGAAAGCGATTCAAAACGGCATGAACTTGGGAGATCAGGAGCCTATAGAATTGTATAATTTGAAAGATGATATCAGCGAGAAAAACAACCTTGCCGATCAATACCCTGAAATTGTAGCTAAAGCGGCAACTATATTTAAAGAAGCACATGTTCCCTCGGAGCATTTTGTATGGAAGTATTTGAATAAGTACACAGAACATAGAGGGGTTAAATCAGAAATAGTAAAATAGAAGTATGAACAAAATACTATCAATTTTAATGACCAGCCTCCTAGCTTTTGGCTTGATAAGCTTATCTCATGCCCAGTCATTCAAATTGAAGAGCAATGGAAAATCAATTCCTGTTAAGGAACAAAACGATGTACCTCTTTCTTACAATTTGAATTGTTATAAATATTCAAGAGTTACTTATGATGGCAAGCCATTGTCTTTAGAAATTGAAGCTTCTGGATTTGATTTTGATAATTCAGATTGGGACATTTCTCCACATAGCTATGGATTAAAAGGAACAAAAAATGCAAACAAGTTATCCTTTACAATTGATCGAGTGGGCTATTTGGTGGTTCGCTTTTCAATGGATCAGGACTTCACTAGACGGTTAGTTGTATTTATTGAGTCACCAGAGATACTTCCAGAAGGAGAGGTAGTTGATATTGTTAAGACCTATCAAGTAGATAATACAGGCACAAAAAATGAAACTGCAAAAATCCAAAAGGCATTAGACGAAATATCTGGAACTGATAAGGTCTTGTACTTCCCTTCAGGGAAGTACAAGACCTTCATGATTCAGATCAAAAGCAATTCCAAAATTCATCTTTCAAAAAACGCAAGGATCATCGCAGACGCCTCAGCTCTTGATTCCTACATTGCTAAAGGTGGAGTTGGGATTAATCGTTTTATTTTGATCGAAAACGCTAACGATATTCAAGTCACTGGTTTAGGAGTATTTGATGGAAATGGATCTGAAATTTTGGGTGTGAACAATCCTGAGTTGGTAAGAAAGCTTGATGGCATGCGCTTACTTTTCATGCTCAATTCAAAAAACATATCATTTGATGGTATTCTATTGAAAGACCCTGCTAGATGGAATACGCATATGATGGGTTGTGAGGACATTACTTTTAAAAACTGCAAAATGATAAATAGCTTGATTAACAATGAATACTTCGGTAGTCTGGACGGTTGGGATCCTGATGCTTCTAAGAGAGTATTGATTGAAGACTGTTTTGGCTGGGCTGGAGATGACAATGTAGCCATTAAATGCACTGGTTATGGAAACTTGGGAGTATATGATGATGTGGAAGACATTACTGTTCGTGGATGTGTATTTCTTACAAAAAAATCATCCTTAAAAATCGGAACAGAAACTAGGTGTGCCAATATGAAACGCATTGTTTTTGAAAATAACGATATTATCGAAGCAGACCGTGTAATGGGAATCAATGTCAGGGACAAAGCAACTGTTGATGGTGTCTTATTCAAAAACAATCGTTCGGAGTATTTCTATCCCGACCGCAGGCAAATGGGTATGAATATTTACATCACCAGAAGAGAAGACGACCAGCCCTGGACTGGAAAGATTCAAAATGTATTGATTGAAAATTGCTCCTTCGAGCAACAATTTCCAAAGAAGATTCAGATTTCAAGATTGGTAGATTATACAGAGCCAAAGGATATTGATGTAACATTTAAAAACCTGACTATCGCAGGTAAAAAAATCAACTTTTTAGACCCTGAGTATTTCAATGTATCAAAATGCAACGGCACAATTCAATTTGACTAGAATGAAAAGAAGACAATTCATATCAAAATCGGCGGCTGGGTTAGCGGGAACCATACTTGTTCCATCGATACTTAAATCAAGTCCATTGTATTCAAAACCAAATGTTGAATTTCCCAAATTTTTGGTGCGAAAACTCACTTCAGGGCCAATGAACCATTTTTTTGGATATTATGGCATGTCCCCTTGGAACAGATCTGAATCAAAGATGGTTTGTCTGGAATCTTCTTTTCAAAACAGGATGCCAGAACCAGGTGAAAAAGCCACAATAGGATTAGTTGATCCTGAAACTGGAACATTCTCACCTATTAGCGAAACAGAAGCATGGAATCTACAACAAGGGTCTTTGTTGCACTGGAACCCTTTAAATCCTGAAGAAGAAATTGTTTACAACGACAGGGTAGGGAATGACTTGGGAGCTGTGTCATTGAATGTCAATACCGGAAAGAAAAACATTCTCCCAAGATCGATAAGTGCAGTAAGCAAAAAAGGAAAATATGCTTTGAGCCTGACTTATGGGCGACTATCTCGGATGAGAAAAGTAGTGGGATATGCCAATGCTGTTGATCCCTATGCAAATGAAGCGCACCCGAAGAAAGATGGAGTGTTCTTAATTGATTTGAAAAAAAACACTTCAAAGTTGATAGTGAGCATAGATGAGGTGTTTGAAAGAGCAGCAGGCGAATATCCAATCCTAAAGGAACGGGACATGTGGTTCAACCATACAGATTTCAACCCTTCCGGGACTCGGTTTTTATTCCTGGCCAGGACCAGAGGTGTAAAAAACAAGCTTGATTCTTCCATGTTTACGGTGAACATAGATGGAACTGACTTAAGACAAGTGCTGCCGTTTGGAACCGGGGTTTCACATTTTGGTTGGAGAAATGACGAAGAGATCGTGGCAACATTCAAATTGCCTGGAGAAAAGGTGTTCAAGCACATGCTATTCAAAGATGGGGAAACGAATTTTCGAGTACTAGGAGAAGACTTTATTATTGATAATGGGCATTGTACATTTTCACCTAGTGGCAGGTGGATGGCTACAGATCGGAAAGAAGATCATAGTCGATCACAATCACTTTGGCTGTATGATATGGAGCTTGACAAAGGAACGATGTTAGCAGACTTACCTGTGAATGAGTATAATTATTTGCACAGCAATACACGCTGCGACTTCCATCCACGGTGGAATCCTTCCGGTAACAAAATTTGCTTTGATGCCATAGATAATTCTACGGAAACAAGACAGATGCATGTGGTAGAATTTTTAAATATCCAATAATGAATTTAAGAGAGCAATTTGTCAAAATAGGGTTACTGAGTTTACTAATGATGGTTCTATCTGGAGCTTCTTTTTTGAATGGAACAGATGAATTGCCGAAAGTTCTTATTATTGGTGATTCGATAGCCGGGGATTATTTTTCTTTTGCTGAAGAGCAATTAGAAGGAAAGGCATTGTTGTTCAAACCAATTGTAATCAATGAAAAGGGTGATTCTACGAGCTGTGAAGGATCTACAATGGGTGCCAAATATGTTGCACAATGGATAGGAGATAAAAAATGGGATATCATTCATTTCAATTTTGGCCTGCACGACATCAAGCACATTGACCCTATCACGGGAAAAAATAGTAAAAACCTTAGTCATCCTCAACAAGCCAATCCAAAGCAGTACGCTAAGAACTTAAACAAGATTGTAAGCAAATTGAAAGCAAGCAATGCACAGTTGATTTTTGCTACTACAACGCCTTACCCTGATAAACTGGGAAGGCAGATGCGGTCTCCGGGAATGCCCAAAGTTTACAATGAGGTAGCTCTTAAAATCATGAAGAAAAACGACATAGCCATCAATGATCTTTATTCCTATGTGCTGCCCAGAATAGACGAGTTACAAAGGCCGAAGAATGTTCATTTTTTTGAGTTAGGAAGCAAAGAGTTGGGTCAACAAGTTGCAAATAGTATTGAAAGAATATTAAGTACTAAATAGAATACATTGAAAAAGGAAGTTCAAAAAATGATGAATCGAATATTTAAAGGCGAGAGATCAATATCGGCTCCTCTTCCCGGATTTATTCAAGGATGCGGCGGTTTTTGCTGTTCCGTGAGAGATGCCGGAACAGGTCCGGCAAGGAGGTTTTTTCGAATGATGACCTCAGTTCAACTTATGTCCATTATTTATTCATTAGTATTTGCTTTGCTTGTTTCTTGTTCCAGTGGTAAACAGGATCAGTCCACAGTAACAACTGTCAATTTCCCAAAGGTCAGCGAGCCAATTCAAATTACTTCCGACGGAAAAGAACACTTTTTTGCTAGCTATTATGGCATCAACTCCTTTAGTCAAAACCAACGATATGTGACTGTTTTAGAGACGGATCTTAAATACAAGTTGCCAACTGAAGACGAGCCAGCCACTTTGGGCTTAGTTGATTTAACAACTAATGAATTCATTCCAATTGCAGAAACACACGCATGGAATTTCCAACAAGGCTGTATGGCTCATTGGCTGGCTACCAGCCCTGATTCTCTTATTATTTACAACGATTTAAGAAATGGAAAATTTGTCTCGATTATTCTGAATGTTCATTCCAAAAAGGAGATTAAAATAATTCCTTATCCGATTAGCGGAGTTGCACCGAATGGTAAAGAGGCTATAAGTATCAATTTTTCTCGACTAAGAAAAACACGGAAGGGTTATGGATATGGAGGTGAAGGTCAGAATGCCAAGCTGGATCGAGCATTTCCTGAAGACGATGGTTTGCATTTAATTGATTTGGAAACTGGAGATGCAAAATTAATTGTCTCATATACTGATATTAAGGAACTCGTTCCTGAAGTACCCGAAGGAGGTTTAGAATATTTCAATCACACATTGTTTAGCCGAGAAGGATCAAAAATATTTTGGCTGGCAAGGGCAAGGCCAGAAAGAAACACTACTCCTTTCACCGTGAATCGTGATGGATCTGAATTGAAGGCATGCTTTCCAGCAGGTTGGGGAGGGTCACATTACGATTGGCTCAGCGATAATGAACTCATGATAACGGCCGAATATGATGCCAAACAATGGTCTCATGTGCTTTTTACTGTTGGTGAAAATGACTACAAGCCCTTAGGAAATGGACTACTAGATTATGACGGGCATGGAACATTTTCCCCAGATGGAAAATGGATGGTGACGGACACATACCCTAAGAATGAAATGAAGGAACAAAAAATCTATCTGATGGATATGGAAACAGAGGCAGTTTTGCCTTTGGGTAGATTTCCTGAACCAGAAGAATTTAGAAAAGATTGGCGCTGCGATATCCATTGTCGATGGAGCCCTCAAGGAAATATTATTGGATTTAACTCCACACACACAGGAAGTCGACAGGCATATATTTTTAAACTGGATGGGATTTGATTTGCGAAATAATATTATGAATACAAAGACAACAATTCTTTTTTTGGCCCTAATGGTTTTCATTAATGCGTCACATGCAAATGACAGAAACGAAATCCGTGATTTCAACAGAGGCGAAATTAAGTCCCTGATGTTTAAAGTGACCGACTGGCAAAATCAGCATACAGAGCACGTTGCTAAATATCGTCCACTCAATTGGCACTTAGCTTCCTATTACATTGGTGTTATGGAAATGTATAAGGCTACCAATGAGAAGAAATATTTCAATCAAATGCAAGCCTTGGGTAAGCAATACAACTGGACAACTGAGGATGATATTTATGTTGCCGATAGGATTGCGGTTGGGCAAATGTATTTGGATGTGTACAAGGAAAAAAAGGAGCCAGAAATGATTGAGCGTTTGAAGTGGGTGATGGATGCCCACCTTAAACGTAAGCCTCAGGCTGATGTGAGGTTTGTCGACAACAACTATCGCAGGGAGTGGTGGACATGGTGCGATGCACTGTTTATGGCTCCTCCAACTTTTGCTAAAATGTATGAAGCGACCGGAGAAAAAAAGTACTTGGAATATGCCATAAAACACTGGAGCAGGGGAAATGGGTGGGTGTTTGCAGGGCTGGTGCACATGCTCAAAATCATTCCAGATGACCACCCAAAAAGATTAGTATTTGAGACTCAGTTCAAAGAGATGGCTGCAACACTGGCCAAAATTCAAAACGAAGATGGCATGTGGAGGCCAAGTTTACTGGATGAGAAGGCCTTTTCCATACCTGAAACAAGTGGTAGTGCTTTTTTTTGTTATGGCATGCTTTGGGGGATAAATAATGGGCTGCTGCCAAAGGAGGAATATGAAACAGTTGCTGTGAAAGCCTGGAATGGCTTGGAAAGCCACATAAATGCTGAAGGAAGACTGGGGTATGTTCAGCCTCCCGGTAAAGACCCAAAACCTTTTACCGAAGATTCATGGCATGAGTATGGAACCGGTGCATTTTTGTTGGCGGGAAGTGAAATGTATCGTGCCTTAAATAAAGTCAACCTTCCAGAAAATTCTAAAAAAGGAAAGTTGATTTATGAAAATAAATTGTCCACTGAAAAAGATATAAAAGGATGGAAACTCGAGGGTCCTGTCTGGACAGAATTTAAAGAAAACTGGATGCATATGTATTCACCTGAGGAAAAGGGACATCATGTGCTTTGGTGTCCGGAAGACTTTCCTGCCAATTTTATTGCCGAATGGGAACTCCAGAATCAGGAAACTGATGCGGGATTGTGTATCGTTTTTTTCTGCGCCAAAGGATCAAACGGGAAAGACATTTTCGGTCCTTCGATAAAAAAGAGAGATGGTATCTTTAAGAAATACACCAAAAGTGATATTAACAATTACCACATATCCTACTACGCCAATGCTGGAGGAAATGCCAGAGAAGTAGCGCATCTTAGGAAAAATCCTGGTTTTAACAAAGTCTTGGTTGGAGAAATGGGGATACCTGTAGAGTCGACTGAAGTACACAAAATGAAACTGATCAAACAGGAAAACAGAATTATAATGTATCTGGATGATAGAAAAATAATTGATTGGCTAGACGATGGAAAGGAATATGGATCCTTGCATGGGGAAGGGAAGATGGGTTTTCGTCAAATGCAATGGAGCCACTTCAGATACAGAAATTTTAAAGTCTGGGTTCTAAAAAAATAAATAATGAAAAAGAAAGTCATAATAATTGTTTTATCGGTTGTTTTGGGAATTCCCATCATCCTATTCGCATTGATCAATATTTTTGGTGGAGCTGGTAGGAAGATGGATCAGCCGATTTTACAAGGCAATATTAGCGTACCAACCGAGCGAACATTTATATACAAAGACACATCAGCCTTTCAGCAACATTTATTCAATCATTGGGCTAAAAGAAAACCAAAAGAGTGGCAGAAGGATGAAAAGGTCAGCTTTCAAAATGCACGAATTGTTTTAGGCTGTTTCTTAACTGGCCAGCGCATCGATGAAATGAACCAGTACATCATGCGGCAGAAAGCCACGGGAAACCCTGGTTCTCCTTGGTTGCTGAACCCAAATGGTGATTATGACTTCAATGCCATGGGATTCACAGCAGTATTTCATTTGTTTAAAGATCGTTCGGATGTATTATACCCTGAAACTAAGGCCCATCTGCTGGAACACATCCTTACCATAGAAGGAAGTGATTTTACTAGAAATGTGGCTTACACCGCTTTTCAAGATACCGAAAATCACATCCTGATGGCAGAGACATCACGCTATCTGAAAAACCAATGGCTTTGGGAGAATGGGAATAAGTCGCCAGAGTTTGACAATAAAAACAATGGGATGGAAGAAGAGCTAATACAATTTTTGAAAGAAATTGATACCTACGGCTTTTATGAGTTTAACTCAGCTCCATATTTGGGATATGCCTATTCTACACTATTGGTGTTAAATGAATTTACAAAAGGGGAGATACAAACATCTACCAGAAAACTTTTAGACAGACTCAGTTGGCAGTATGCCTTGGGCAGCTATAAGTTCAGACATCATCCACCACATAGGAGACGCTTTGGAGATGGCCATAAGAAAAATATTGATTCAGATTACCATACCGTGATGTATAAAGTATTTGCCAGTTTATATGTGGATAGCCTAAATGTTAGTATATCTCGTGGACAACATCACGCAATCTTTGCAGCAATGATGTCTTACAGACCTCCGAATAAGTCAATGCAGTGGATATTGGAAAAACCCAATGCTTATTTTGTAAGGCTTGGTCATGGTTACAATTCCTGCGGTGAAATTTATTCCGGTGACAAGGATTATTTGATTTCTGCCGGAGGTGCCAATCAAGGCAAAAGATCTATGATTATGCCAAAACCAATTTCGCTGTTTTTGGATGATAGCGCCACGGAGTTGGATGAAGTGTTTCATATGTATGGACCAGGTAAGGATCGAATCAATTGGAACAATACAGGAGTCTATAAAGATTTTGCTTGCGCAAAAGGTGAAGTTCAAATTCCAAAGGGAAAACAACCTGTGCATGCTTCTGAAGGCTGGGAAGTTTTTGAAATTTCTTATGGCATTTATCTCAATATTTATTCCCAAAAGGAATTGGGGTTAATGGTGATTACAAGAGCCGAAACAGCAGAGAATTCTTTGAATGATATTTTAAAAATCAATACTGACAAGCTTTTGTATTCATTTCAATTCAAACACCCAAATGGGAATTTTATAGAATATGATCTGGATTCACCAAAAGAGACATGGGTGATTAAAAGTGTTAATAATAAACCAGTTGATAGGGAGTTTGACCTCTGGCCATTTTTTGAAGGAAATGTCGAAAAACAATAACAAAAGAAATTAGATATAAAATGAAGAACTTTAAAATCAAACAAATCACGCTGATCCTGTTTACATCAGCTCTATTGTTTGGATGCTCAGTACCGAAAACTGAAGAATTATCCAGACCCAATATCCTTTTCATTATTGCAGATGATGCTTCGCGTGACAGCATGGGAATCTATGGAAGCGAATATGTTAAAACCCCAAACTTTGACAGGATAGGCAGAGAAGGCGTGATGTTTAAAAATGCCTATGTCTGTAACCCTAAGTGTTCGCCTGCAAGGGCTTGTTTGTTGACAGGACGCTACTCATGGCAATTGGAAGAAGCTACCAATCACCGGCCTATTCTTTCCGATAAATGGAAATTTTACCCCGATATGCTAGCAGAATCTGGGTACACTATTGGACTCACTGGGAAGGGTTGGGGACCTGGGGAATTCAACCATCCGCACAACCCTGCTGGTCCGGAGTTCAACAAGATTAAATGTAAGCCTCCTTATACTGGCATCAATAGCAATGATTACAGTGCCAACTTCGCAGCATTCTTAGAAACAACCACCAAAGACAAGCCCTTTTGTTTTTGGTTAGGAGCAAAGGAGCCTCACAGAGGTTATGAAAAGGACAGTTGGAAAAAAGCCAAATCTGATACTTCGAAATTGACAGTTCCGACGTACTTTCCAGACAACCCAACAATTGTTGGAGATCTGGCTGATTATGCGCTGGAAGTAGAATGGTATGATCAACATATTGGTAAATGCCTAAAAACCTTGGAGGAAAAAGGACTGCTAGACAACACGATTATTATAGCTACATCTGATCACGGAATGCCTTTCCCAAGGATAAAAGGACAGGTTTACGAGGACGGGTTTCATACACCTTTTGTTGTTCGTTGGGGTAAAGGGATTAAACCGGGACGTGTTGTCAATGATTTTATCACGTTCCCGGATTTAGCACCAACACTATTGGAATTAGCTGGAATTGCAAAACATCCTCAAATGACTGGCAAGAGCTTTCTGGATGTGCTGAAAGCTGAAAAATCAGGGACAGTTGATCCTACTCGTGACCATACCATTTTAGGTAAAGAGCGCCATGATATGGGAAGAACTGATGGGAATTTGATTACTGTTTCCTATCCAGCTCGGGCTATTCGAAACGAGAAATATCTATATGTCCGTAATTTCAAACCTGAGCGCTGGCCTGTCGGTGATCCTGAATATGGCTACTTAAACTGTGATGGTTCGCCTACCAAGAAATACCTTGTTGATTTAGAGGAATCAAATCCTGACTATAAGTATTTTCAAATGGCATTTGGCTTAAGGCCTGGGGAAGAACTATATGACATGGTGAACGATCTAGATTGTATCAATAATTTGGCAATGAATGCAGAATTAGCAGAGACCAAGGAGCAACTCTGGGCTCAATTGAAAAGTGAATTGACCAAACAAGGTGATCCCAGAATCCTGGGCAAAGGTGATATTTTCGATTATTATCCTAATCCTCAAATTGAAAGACAAGAAAAATTATATGGAGATAAATATTATGAC